>JACCDO012122730.1_pt1 | contig 13849 bp, 11 predicted proteins | sample 7446101 | NCBI WGS metagenome assembly JACCDO01 (sample SAMN15323440, study PRJNA562643) | freshwater metagenome | isolation source: river surface water | place: USA:Blue River Watershed | collected 2017-08-16
ACAAGTATTCATGAATAAATTTAATACATATTATTAAAATATGTTAACTCAATTTTTATTATACTCTTTCGGTTTCAAAAGACATACTCTGTTCTTTTGTTGTAATTTTAAAAAAATATACATTTTGTAAATCAATATTTATTAATCTTCCTGTATCAAAAGTTGTAATACCACCTATTGAAGAATCATCATCCAAAACAGTATTTTTAAATGTTGTATACCATGATTCTTCAATTAATCCACCTGTTATTTTATCAAGATATGCTGGTCTAGCAATATGAATTCTATTTTTAAGAAATTTTGCAGGATCATCATTACTAGTTGAAAGTATTTTATGACCTTTCATACGATTCATAAAATCATTGAAATTTTGACAGTTTTGTGTTGCACTTGCATAATGACGATAATTTTTAAATATAATTGTATCAGTTGGTTTATATTCTTGGTCGGAAAAATATTCTGTAGTTTCTATAACTATAATATCTGCTCTAGTATCTAATGGTGTTGCTTCAGTATATTGATAAATAAATTTAACATCTAATGTGTCATTCATATTAGTAACAATATCACCTGATGGTTTTTTAATTTGAATTGATAAATTAGTTAAAGAACCTAAAGGGGTTGGATTAAATTGTTTAGACCACATTCCAGATACCTTGTATTCAATTGATTTTGATGAAGGGTTAGAAATATCATAAATTCTAATACCCGGTGTTAAAATAGCAAATGAATTCTGTAAATCACGAGATGTCCCTTCCATAACATCTCTAACTTCTTCTATTTCCATTGAATAATATGTTTCTTGAATTGAATTTTCAAGCAGGGTTGGGTGATATTCAATTCTTCTTTGAACTGCTGGAAACATTGCACTTACTAACTCAATTGATGCAATATTTTTAAAAGAATTATTAAGTGATAAACCTTTTTGACCTTGTTCAATAATTTTTTCATAATCTACAATTTCCCCATAAGGTTGATTTGATTGATATGGTCCATACATTGTTCCATCACTACTAACCCATCCAGTAGTATTAGGATCACCTCTTAACCCATTTGAGGCTTGTTGTGGTGTTGCTGGAATAGTAGGGTTATTAAAATATAAAGGTCTAGTTGAAATACTGTTTGCAGTTGGAGATAATTTTAATTGAAAATTATATTGTGTAGTATTTGGGTCATTACCCAACCAATTTCTATCCATACTAGAAATGGTTATAAAATGGGTTGTCATTTGATAATTTTTTTTTTCAATAATATCTTCTTCATCTTCTTCATCATCATCTTCATCTTCTGATACAACCTGATAATTATCTCTAATATATTTTTGTTGATATAACATTCTAGAACGTTCCATATCTAATTGATTTGGTTTTTTTTGATTTTGTTGTGCTTGTTGTTGTTTTTGATATAACATTTGTTGTATTTGCAATTGTCTTTGTCTCTCCATCTCTTGTAATTGTAATTGATACATTTTATATTTTATAATGAAAGTAATATTTAAATTATAACTAATTAACTATTAAAAACTAATAAATATAATTAAAATTAATTTTTTTGTTTCTTTTTAGTACTTTTTTTAAACCCAGACATTTTAATTTTTTTTATATTGATAATACTTCTTTTAATTAAATCATTTGATAATTTATATTGACATAGATGTGTGGATTCTTGATCAAGACTTGCTATAGCTGTTGTTTCTGGTAATATATCTTCATATAATGTATTATATAATTTAGTATATAATGGTTGAATATATTTCCAATGATCAGTATTTATATAAGTTGCTTTAAGTAGTTGAAAAAATTGTGTAGGAAAAAGACATCTTCCAAATTCAAAGACAATATAAATATTTGGATCCCATGTATCACATAAATCACAAATACATTCACCTTTTACAATACAATCAATAACTTCAAATGCATGCGTAATTTTTTCTTGATCTCCCGAAAATAATATTATTTTTGTTAAATTATTAACTGCTTTAACAACTTGATCAATTGATTTAAATTTAAAGTTTATATCCTTTTTGGATGACATTCTTATTATTATAATTAGACAATAAACATAATTAAACAAAAATTAATAAAAAATAAATCAAAAATTATGATGAAATATCAATAAAATATAACCCAAATGCAATGATTATAAATAAGATCCCAGAAGTCATAATTCTTCCATCTTTAGTAAGTATATCAAATAAATTATAAATATATATTTTGTATTTATATATCATACCAAGATTTTCAGTTGGAACCATACCACGTATTTGTCTTTCTAATCTAGCACGATAATCACCCATACTTTTTTCAGATAAATCCATATTATCATTTAGTTGGTTATCAAATTCTTCAACTTGATCTTGTTTAAGTTCTCCATATTTTGTAAGATTAGTTAAATCATTAATAATTGAATAAAAATCATCAGCTGATTTTGAAAGCATATCAACATTCTGCTTCTTTTTTTCTTCATCCATATTTGCTAATTGATTAAGAGGTTCTAATTGTTTTTTCTCTTGATCATTTAGTATTTTATGATAGTCTTCTAATTGTTTATCATAATTTGAATATAAATCTGATTGTCTATCAACAGCGACAACACCTAGTTTAAGATCGTCTTTTTGATCATTTGTGTCAATTACATCTAATAAACTTTGACAATCTTTTATTTCTATTCTTTCGGTTTGACATTGATGTAATTTTAGAGAATATTCAATAATATTTAAAAGTAATAAATTAGCAAATCCAAACATTTGATTAATCTTAGTATCTTCGTTTGTATTTTTATTTTTTTCATCATTTATCTTGCTAGAACTAATATTCATATCAGTTTTGCTACGATAAAAACATTTGAATTTCATTTTTTTATTCATTAATTCTTGATATTTTAGTTTTAATGCAGCACATCTTTCAGGTTCTTTCATATTTGTTAAAGTTGTATTACATGAATCAGAATTACAAGCAACATATTTTGATAAATATAATCTCAAAGAAGGATTATTAAAAATGCAAAATCTCGCGATTGGTGCAATTTCTTCAACAACTGTAGTTTTAAATTTAGCATTTATGTATTTTTCTAGATCATTAATATAAATTTCTAAAGGTTGCCAAAAGGTGTGGTATAAATTACGATTATAGATAAATTTATAAATAGGTGGTGCATCTTGTATTTTATTAATACCAAATGAAGCAGGTAAAACACATTGACCTAGAAGAGTTCCTTTTACTAGAATAGCTTCAAAATTAGATGCAGACCACCAATTACCTAGAGTTGTTTGAGGTCTAATATATTTATCTAAGTAAAGTTCTGCAAAATCTTCATGTTGGTAAAAAATTAAATAAGTTGATATATCATCACATATATTTATAACCCGATGGTTCATATCAATAATAATATTTTCAATTAACATTTTTTGTTCTTCTGGATTATTTGTAATTGTCTCAATCCATTTTTTAAATAATGTCATACGTTGTATTTGTGTGTAAACTGGTTCTAGATTAAGAGGTAATTTAATTAATTGGTCATATACTGGATTAATTGAAAAAAAATTATTTTGACTTAATTCGTCTATTTTACGATATAATCTAGATAAATCAAATGTACTAGTTGATCTTATCAAAAAATATTCACCTGATGGTAACATATTACTAGAATAATTATCTGTTTGATTATTCAAATTAACCCAATAATCAAAACTTTTAATAGGATCTTTAATATTCTTCAAAAGAAGATTTATATTCTTATCTTTTTCAACAGCAGTAACAAACCATTTATTATCCGCTAGTTTATAAAATAATTCTTCAGTTTCTTCTAGATATAACAAAGTATACATTGGGAGATCGTACATATTAGATTTTGTAAGATATTTTTTACCTTCCCAATAATTTGTTTCAAAAATTTCTTTCATATTATCCATTGACATAGTTACCATTGAAAGACCATACATATTAACATAATTTTTGACTTTATCATAAATCCATTGATATTGAAGATACATATTTTTATTGAGATGATATTGTTCTCGAAATGAATTTAATTCATTATCTTCTATATCAGAATCTTTATATAATTCTTGTGGTTTAACAAATTCAATTTGTCTAGCAAAAGTTATGATTTTAGTACTATCTTGTTCAATTTGAGTCTTATCACTTGTAAAATAAATATCATTTAATAAAAGATAACGATTTGCAATTCTATATTGATTGTTATCTAGAATAGGTTTTAAATTCAAACTTATTTTTTTACGATTTTTTTCAACTAAATCTCTAATAGAAGTTAATTTATGATCAATAATTATTTGATTGGCAAAACCTTGATTATCTAAAAGTAATCCTAGAAGAGTTGTTAATTTAACTTGTGAATTTTCAATTTTAGCATCTTCTTCTTCTAGGTCTTCAAAACCTTCTAATTTTGATGATTGATTTTTATTTTTAATTGTCCATAATAGTACAATAAATACTATGCCAAAAATAATCCAATATTTATTTTCCATTTTAGTATTTTAGTGTTTTAGTGAAATAAGAGAAAAAAATATCTGATATTCTTTCTGATATTCTTTTAATCTAGAAAATGATATAAAATTATATCAGATGAAAAAAAAGTAAAAATAATTTCTCCATAAAATCTAAGATAAATTTAATAAAATTAAAAAATAATATAATGTCCAATTTAAATTTCAGTGATTTTTCAAAAAAAATGGAAGATTATGCAAATGGTAGAGTAATTTTATATTCTGGTACCAACTTTGCTCCATATGAAACTTATCAAGGGTCATTAGAACCCCAAAAATGTTTTACTGATAGTGTAAAACATATTCATGTTGCATCATCATTAACAGAATCGTATTTTTCTCGTGAAAATGTTGATTCAATTCAACAAGAACTGATTAAAAGAATATATAATCAAACAGGTCATGCGATTAGTCGTCAATCTGATATGAATCTTCAGATTATTATGAGATCAATTTATTTACAATATGGTAAAAATCTACCGTGTCAAATTAAAGAACAAGTAATTGAATTAAATGAAGAAGTCCTTAAGGAATGTATGCGTATTATATTACCAAATATTCAACAAACAATTGGTTATCGTAATGATTTACAAAAATTACCGACTGTTATGAATAGAGCACTTAATGTTAGTAGCAAAGGTTCAAAAACATTATACGATAAAGTAGGGTTTTAGGAGAGATAAGAGAAATTAATTTTATCAAGTTTCATTTGATTTTCTAATGCTTCAGATTCCCATTCTTGACGAGCGATAGAAAGTTTTTGTTCTTGCTCATGATATTCTTTTTCCCATAATTTTTTTTCTTTATCGAGAAGACGTTGAAAATCTTTTTCCTTTTTTATCTCAGAAATTTTACGTTTTGTATCAGTATCAAAAGAATCATTATGTTGATTTGGTTGTTGATTTAGATTTTGAATTTTTTCAACTCTTTCAAAAATACATTCTACTTTCATTTCGAGATTATAGAGTGCCATAATCAGCCCATCAATTTTCTGATTTAATTGCATAATACCATTGGATAAATGTTCTCCAATTTGGATTTGTAATTCATGAGTATTCATATTATTTTGTAAATTATTTTAGACATATTATAAAAAAAATAAATCAATTTTTTATGACTGCGAATGAATATCTATTTTATTTTATATCATTAAATAAAAATAATATTAACTAGAATGGACGAAAAAGACAATAAAATAAAAAATCTGGATGCATTCTTTTCTACAAATAAAGATGATAGTCCAAAAAGTGCTAGTCCAACATTTCAATTTGATTATAATAAAATAATTACCCCTTTTGAACATAATATGGAATATCAATTTATAATGGAACAATCAAAATTATTACATAAAGCAGAACATATTGAAATTTTTAAAATAATTGATAAAAATGGTGATGACTATACATGCAATGAAAATGGTGTTTTTATTGCTTTAAATAAAATAAAATCAGAGACGTTAAAGGAAATAACAAAATTTATTGAATTTTGCATAGTTAATAAATCTCAATTACAAAAAGATCTGGATCAAAGAGATGCAATCCGTGAAATTATGAATTGTCAATCAGATGATATTAAAGGGTTTAATAAAATGTTTCTAATATCTGAAAAAAATTGAAATGGTTTAAGGATAAACAACTTATAAATATAAAGAATATTTAAAAATGCTCAGCTGTAATGAAATTTGTAAAGCCTTATCATCATTTGAAGGAGAACAAACATTTGAACTTAAAAATTATAATCCTTTATTTGAACAATCTTCAAATTTCTCTAAAAATTATCTACAATTAGTTGAAGATAAAATTAAAGAAAATAGTTGGGTTGATCCCAATCTAGAACCAACTCAATTTAAACAAGAAAAATTTAAACAAAATGGTAAAAATCATGAGGATGAAACTAATGATAAACCACAAAAATTAGAATATGCGTTTTTAAATTATAAAGAACATCAAACTAATAATTTACCTCAAGAATTTTTAGAGTTATTTGATACGAATCGTCAGTCTGAAATTTACTATTATGGTATGAAAGGACCAGATTCATTTTTAGCTTCTGTTTTGTTAGGTGCTGAACCTAATTATTGGTTACAACATCGTAATAAAAAAAAGGAATACTCCGATCAAATTAGAACTACTTTTAGTATTCAAAAATATGACATTCTACGAGGATTGTCAAAGGATTCAGTTGGTAATGATTATCTAACTACTATTTATTCTAATGATTTTCCTGAACATGTTGATAGTGATAAATCAAAAGAATATCAATTCTTAATTGGTTATCATTATAAGATTAATGTATTGATTTTAGAACTGAAAGAGCTAAAGGGGTATTTTGTAACTGATTGGTCTTCTGATTTACCTACATTAATTATTTTACTAGATAATCAAACATATTTACCTATTCTATCTAATAAAATTTCTTATTTTACAGCAGATGAAATTAAAAAGTTAGAAAGTAAGTTTAATATTCTATATCCTACTAAATTAGAACTAAAATCACATACTATGGAAGATTGTAAAAAGAAAAAGAAACAAATGCGTGATGATATGATTATGAATGCCGAACAAATTGAGATTAAAACAATTACAGTTGAACAAATTTATCCTATTACAAAATATCAACTGAAAGATTTACAAGATATTGCGGAAAAACTTAAATTGCCTCTTGAAACAACAAAATATGGTGCTGATAATAAAACTTTCCGTATTATTAAGAAAACTAAAAAAGATTTATATGATGAAATCACTGAAAAAATTAAATCATTCGGTAATTAATTAGGAGATAACCTATTTTTCAATTATTAATTTATCCATTTTTTTATAAAAATATGAAAAATAATATAATATAATATTAAGTAGTAACTAAATAATAAGTATTAAGCATTAACAAATGAAATTCAATAAACAAACTAATGAAAAACAACGTTTATTAGAACTCATTCAAAGATCGCATGAAAATAAGAATTTTGAATTAGAAGCCTTAATACATTCAAAAGGGATTCAATATGATGATTTTGTTGCGTGTCTCAAAAGAATTAAAAATCAAAAAGAATTTAAAATGTATCCCGCCGAAGAAGTGCTAAACATTGCCTTTAGAACTGATTCTAAATATAAGGATATACGTATTTCTATTTTTGGTAAAGAAACAATTAAATATTTTTGCGCTCATGGTCGTCTCAAAGACTTAGGTTCAAATGTTAAATATTATTATAAAGAAAAGATTAATGAAGATAAAGGTAAATTAAGCCGTGTTAACATTGAAGATTATGACATTCGTTTTAATCTTAAAGAAGAAAGACAAACTAATGAGTCTGATGAAAATGTAAGAAGCTTATTAGAAAATTGGGTTGATACACCAAAATATTTTAGATACAAGAAGAGTTTTCGATTTGAAACAATTGATGGTTTATTTAGAAATGATCTTTCTATTGTTAAGGATTCAAAGAGTGAAGATCAAAAAATGACAGTTTCTGAAGTTATTAAAAAAAGATTAGAAGATTTGGTAATTAAACCAGATAATGAATATAATTTCAGAGAATGGTGGACACGAATTAAAAATAAATCAGAATATATTGTTAATGTTAGTTCTCAAATTACTTTTCATACTACATTACAGAAATCAGGTGTTCTAGAAAACAAACCAACATATGAAATTGAAGTAGAATATTTAGGTAATCAAAAACAACAAAAAACATTATCAGCACAAGATATTATGGTTAAATATGTTGAATTAATTGGTATTCACCTCCAAGCAATTCAAAAAAGTTATTTTATCATTGGTAACTCTGAAATCAATAGAGTTCGTACTAATATGATGTCATTAACAGGAATTAAAGGTAAGAATGTTTTTAAAGCCTCATTACCTTTAACAGTTGAAATTTTTAATTTACAGCAATTAAATAACCGTCAATATTTAGATCCTTCAAATCATACCCTTCGTAAGAATTTTCTTGTAACTGAAAAAGCTGATGGTGAACGTAACCTTTTATATATTGATCCACAAGGTGAATTTTATTTTATCAATCGTATGAATATAATTAAAAAAATTGGGATGAAAATGCCTGATATTGCCAATTCACTTTTAGATGGTGAATATCTCGAAGCACAAGAATTATATATGATTTTTGATGCTTATTTTTATCAAGGAAAACCAACATGGAAAGAAGTTTTTGATCCTAGATATGAAGTGATTAAACAAGTTACAGATTATATTAAAATTAATCTTAACAAACCATCTCCAAATGTTGATATTAAATTTCCAATGATGATTGGTCGTAAAATATATTATCGGGGTGATGTTATTATGAAGAAAGATGATCTTGATGAGGCTAATTATGATACTTTAATTTTTGATGCTTGTAAAAAGATATTAAATCAAGTCAATGTTTCACAAGGTGGTAAGCTGGAGATTGGTCATCAATTTAGTTACAATGTAGATGGTCTTATTTTTATCCCAGGTGATTTACATGTTGGTCAGGATTATATTGGTCATGTGGTTGACAATTTCAGTGATTCAAGCAATTGGGGTAGAACATATAAATGGAAACCTCCAACTCTTAACTCAATCGATTTCGAAATTGGTGTCTTTCATCCCTCAGGTAAGTCAGATATGAATGATCAATATTATAATGGTATTTTATATCGTCAAATAATTCTCAAAACAAATTATCAATCATATTTTCATGATAGATATAATTCACAAAGAGTTCTTAATGAAGGACTTGGTGGGTTCAATGGTTCTAAACCATTCACCCCAAATCAACCTTTTATGGGTTCAATCGATTATAATAATAATTTAGTAGATGATACACATATTGCATGGATCCCTCTTGATAATAATAATAATATGATAACTGAAGATAATATTATAGTTCAGGAAGGTGATGTTGTTGAATTTACATACGATTTAACAGAAATGAATCCTCAACATCGTTGGAAACCAATTCGTGGTCGTCCTGGTAAAAAAGCAAATGGTTATCATACTGCTATTAATATTTGGCGTTCAATTCATGAACCTATTACAACTGATATGATTATTGGCAATGTACCAATCCCTGCTTCAAAATCATATTATCAATCAAATGTTGTAAGAGAAGAATTATATCTTAAAGAAATGAACAAATTCCATAACTTTGTTAAGGGTCGCTTATATGATCATATTGGCAAAGATTTAAAGAGACCTCATATTCTTGATATGGCTTGTGGTAAATTTGGTGATTACTTTAAAATGGTAAATATTAAACCAGGTTTTATTCTAGGTGTTGATTATGCACAAGACAATATTAATAATTTTAATAATGGTGCAGCAGTAAGAGCTTTACTAGCTGAAAAGGATAATAATATGTTTAAAAAAATGAATACAAATGTGATGGCAATTTGGGGTGATTGTCATCTACCATTACATACTGGTGAAGCAGGTCAAGATGATTTAAATAAATACTATCTTAAAGTTCTTTATGGTGATGCTGATGTTAGTGATTATAGTAAACTAGGCAAATTATCTGGTATGGCATTACAAAAGTTTGATATGGTTTCAACACATTTTGCAGTTCATTATTTCTTTGAAAATTATGATACATTAACTGGATATATTAATAATGTTCATCAAAATTTAAAGACAAATGGTTACTTTATTGGTACTTGTCTCGATGGTAAAACTATTTTCAATAAATTTAAAAATAATAAAACTGCCATATTAGAACAATATCAAGATCCAGAAAAGGTTAAATTAATTTGGAGAATTAAAAAGGATTATGATATTGAGACCTTTTCAGATGATGAAAAATCATTAGGTGTCCCAATTTCAGTTGATGTTGAATCTATTAATGCAACAAGTCATGAATATTTAGTTAATTTTGATTATTTTACTAAACTTATGAATGAATATGGTTTTGAATTAGTTGATAGTAAATTATTTCATGAAGTTCCCAATTCAATGTTAGAAGAATTCTATGCTGAGGTTAAACATCAAGGTGATATCCTTAAGAAAAAACCAAAAGTTCTAGAATATAGTATTCTTCATAGATGGTTCATTTTTGTTAAAAAAGGTATCAATGAAATGACAATAGATGAAACTAATGATATAGAAGATAGTCGTAATAATTTAACACCTGAAGAAGAAAATGAAATTACAGAGGTTAATTTCAATGGTTCTAAACTAACACAAATTAAAAAAAGAACAACTGATGAAGATTTAAATGGTGGTAGTCAAAAATCAGAATATAAAGATGACCTATTGATTGAAGAATTAAATCTAGAATCAATTAAACTGACTGACTCTAGTGATTTGAAAGAAGAAACAGATGAATAAGTAATTATTTTAGATTTTTTAAATTATATTATAGATTATTTTATTAGATTATAATAAAAACCAAAATGAGTAATAATCATTTAGATACTTATAATAAATTAATTAATAAAATGGATGAACAAAAGAAAGATAAAGAAGTTTATCATTTTGAACAAGATGTAATTTATAGAAAATTTATTAAAGATATTGCAAATGGTAAAATTAATAATCTTGAAGAAATTGTGAATCTTTCTAAATTATTAAACAAAAAAGTTGTTAAAAATGATAAAGAATTGTGGTATGCTTAATTTCTACTTTTCTAGATTAAAAAGATATTGGTATATTCTTTCAGATAGAACTTTACCTAATTTTCGTTTTTTCCCATTTGCAATTGATATTTCCAAATCTGATAAGAGAATGGTTCTTTTATCTTCATCAGTTTGGAAATATGTATTAATAAGATTAGCTAGTGATTGATAAGTATTAATAATAATTTGTGCATTTTGAATTGACATACCAGGTATTTGTGCTAATTGAAGAATAGAACAATTATTACTAGTCATATTATCTTTCTTTTTTAATTTAATGGTTGTAAGATATTCCAAGTTAGTATCACATTCTGTTATAGTCTCACTATTAGAATTTGAACTACAAATGTTCATATCATTATTTTCTATTTTTTCAATTATTCTCTTAATAAAAAAAATAGTTTCATCAATACTTTCTAATCTTAAGACTGGTATCTTATCACGATACATAGTATTAATAATCATTCCATATAAAGTTTTAGCATGTCCTGGTATATCTTTAACTCTTCCTTCTAGAATATAGAGGATTTGATTTTTAGGATGTCCCGATTCTAGTAATCGTTTTTTTTGCTCACGATATCTACCATCATTAACAGAAGCAATCAAGTCATTCATGGTTTTTCTTTCAATTAAAAGAAATAGTTTATCACTATCTTTGTATCTAATTTGTATATCACCTAAATCTAAATTTTGATAGACAGCATCTGGAAATGCTACTTTGAGGTCTTTTTCACGATGGTCAATTGTTAAAATCATGTTATTGTTTTTATTTTAGTAATAATTAATTTAGTTATTTGTTATATTTTTTAGTTGTTGTTATTATTATCTTCATCAAAATATTTACTAATTGTAATAAAATTCTCAAGTATTTCTTCGCTCTTACCTCTTAATGGTATTTCACTTAACATTAAATTGATAACAATTTCATATAATTTTTCGACTAATAATGAATCCGTACGATTACCTAAATATTTTTTCCAATTTGTTGTAGTTTTATAATTTATTGGAAATTTACGATTTAATGGATTTTCTAATAAATCACTTCTATTTAATAATTTCCAAAAAAGTATACCAAGAGTCCAAATATCTGTTTTTTTGGCTAAATATAAATAAATAGATTCTCTAGTTTGGTCTTTTGCTAGTTTTTTAATTTTATTAATTAAACTATCTAGATTAAAATTCTCTGGAGGTGTTATTTCTAGATGTATTGTATTACAAACTTTATTATAAACATTAGTTTCATTTGTATTTACATTTAAATTTATCTGACTTTGAGGAATTGTAACATATTTACCACATGAGACTGCGAAATTACTTATTTTAAGATCTTCAATTAAACCATCTTTATAATCTATGTAAATTGAATCTTCATTTAATCCTCTATGAGCAACACCTTTACTATGTATATAATTAATTGCAAGTAGTAATCTATACATTATAACTGTAATTATTCTATAATATTTATCCCATGGAAGATTATGAATATTTTGAATAAATTGTTTTAATGTTATACCTTTAGGTTTTTCAAGGACAACAATTAAATCACTTGATGTTAATTTAATATTATGACATAGATTGATATATTTTTTACTAGTTTTAAATTTTGATAAATATTGTAGGAATCCCATTTCTATAATCATTTGTTCTAATTTTTTATGATCTTTAATAGGAATTATTTTAACAATTACATTTTCGAAAGATGAATTTATGTAATATGTACCTTCATAAATTCCTGTATTATTTTCATAACCAATACGTTTATTTATTTTTAATTGGTTATTAAATAAATATTCTATTGAAGATTTCATTTAATATTATTATTATTATTAGAAATAAAGAAAAGAAAAGAAAAAAGGGAAATGCTTTGCGTTATTATGATCTCGATTCTTCTGAGTATTTAAATTTAGGCATAATTGAACCGACTGACGTGTCTAAATTTAAAGCATTAAGTGGAGTACCTCTGTCAAAAACGGCTGAAGGTAATCTTTCATTATTTCCTAAGCAAACTGGAGGGATTTTAGCAGGAATATCCCAACATTTAGGAGGTTGAATTTGATATCCAGGGACAAATTCTTTCATTTGACATGAATGTATAAATTGCCCTGGTACTTGAGGATTATTATCTCCAAACATTTCAAAATCAGTTTGAGCTGGCGCACAATTTCTACAAGACCCATTTAATTCCTGTTCTCTTTGATAATTGGCTCTTGCATTTTGTTCAGCAGTACTAATAGGATCTGTTGTAGTATTTTGTGGTTGTGCAAAATTATAACCACCTTCAGCTCCATATGAATAATCAGTCCAATATTGTGAAATTGAAGACATATTAGATGTGTTGCTAGATACAATAGTGTTATTTGTTTGTGGGGGTTGGGTGCTTACTGACACGCTGGTATTTGGTTTTCTTTTGATAAAAATATTTGGTTGAAAGTAATTATTAGGACCTTCACCACCCACTTGGCTTATATTTGATCTACCTAATGTATATAAACCCATTTTATGCATATCATTTATAGATGGTGTATTAAAACCTGGTGGTGGTGCAGTAGTCACTGTGGTAATATTAGATGGAGTAATAATATTAGGTGTAGCAACTGGTTGTGACGTCACCGTTACTTTATCTGTTGGTGTAGGAGTTGTTTCATCTTTTAATCCATCTGTTGGTGTAGGAGTTGTTTCATATGTTAATCCATCTGTTGGTGTAGGAGTTGTTTCATCTGTTAATCCATCTGTTGGTGTAGGAGTTGTTTCA
>JACCDO010305788.1_pt1 | contig 13846 bp, 12 predicted proteins | sample 7446101 | NCBI WGS metagenome assembly JACCDO01 (sample SAMN15323440, study PRJNA562643) | freshwater metagenome | isolation source: river surface water | place: USA:Blue River Watershed | collected 2017-08-16
ACGCGGAGTCGATTACTGAAGAAGTGGCACCAAGAATCGTAACTTTACTGAATGTGCTCGAAGATCAACTAGACCGATTTGTAGAGCCAGGCGTAGTACGTGCAAAACTTCAATCTGTAGCTGATCGTGCAACACAATCAGTTCTGCTAAATGCAGACGATCAAAATATATTGCTGATCAATCAGAACATTTCAACCAGTGAAAAAATCTGGTTTGGTATCAGTCAACATTTACTAGATGGTAATGACCTAGGCGTAGCTCCTACCTACACAGACCAGCTGACTCGTCCACGCGTAAGTGCTGAGGTACAGTCTCTAAACGGCAAGCGGTGTGTTGTCACTGTTGGCGAACGCGAAGCGATTTTCGATCTTCCAAATCGAGGTCTGCATTACGCTTTGGATTCGATTGCTGCACTAGCAACTGCCAAAGAATTGCTTGGGGTTAAATTCGATCTAGTGCTTGCCGAAAAGGTACTCGACGAATTGCCTCCAGTATTTGCCCGTGGGGAAGTAGTGCAAATCAACGGAGAACCAGTTGAATTTGTGCTGGTCCAGAACCCAACAAGTTTTCAGTTGAATATTGATTCTTTGGACCTACCACTGGACAGGTTGATGATTGCAGTGGGCAGAGATGTTCATGACCCGTCTTGGTTGTGGACTGTAGACATGAGCCGAATCCAACATGTCGATGTAATCAGCGGCTACAACTACGCGGAATTGGGTCTGCGTCTTGCGTATGAAGGCGTGACCATCGATTCTGTCGAGCCAGATCTATTTTTAGCCATCGAAGAGTTCATGAAGTTACCGGCACCGGGGTCTGGAGTGCGCACGGTAATCTTTTCTGCCGACGCGATGCGTCGCTTGCGCCGTCACCTTGGATTCACCAGTCCAGATGAGGTGGAGCGATGATTACCTTGACTCAGCTTTACCCGAACCATCTGAATCTAAACGGCGATGGCGGGAACATTTTGGTACTCGAGCGACGGATTCAATGGGGAGGGCTTCAGAGCCGTACTATGCATTTGGAACCGGGGCAGAGCCCAGAAGCTCGTCCCGACGTGCTAGTAATTGGTCATGGTTCGACAGCGGCTTGGCGTCAAATCTATTCTGACTTCGCGAGACTAGTGCCAACGATTCATGGCTGGATGCAACAGGGTACTCAAGTAATTGCAATTTCGAGCGGCTTTGCTGCACTTCACGGATTGCTCGAGGGTTTACCTTCTTCGATTCAAAAGACAACCAGAGTTTCCAAATTTGTAGTGGCTGAATTGTCAGGTCAAGAAGTATTTGGATATTTGAATAGTGACTTGGTGCTTGATCCAATTACACGCCATGGAAATCTGATTGGCAGCTTGTTGCATGGTCCGCTTCTTGCAAAGAACACCTGGTTGGCAGATCAAATAATCGAGAACGCTCGTGGTGAAGCTCCGCGCGCCGAAATTAATGCAGAAAAACTTGACGAAGTCGAACTCTTGGCTAAAGCTGCCAGAGACCTAGCGCTTGAACAATCAAAGGATTAGCGCGCTCAAAATTGTCGAGCGAGATATTATCTAGAAAGTAATTTCTCGGTTTCGTCATGCCAAGAAATTGCAATTGGCTCAAGCGCCTCACGCTTCTCATTGCCGTGGTGACCACAGAACAATAATTCGCCCGATGCTAGTTCAACTCGAATGTAAGCCTGTGCGCCACATTCGTCGCAACGATCCGTTGCGGTCAATTCGCTGACCTGAGTCTGGTCTTCGGTCTGTTCTGTTTCGATCTGCATTGCAATTCCTTTCGGTGCATCTATCTCAACACACCGAGGTGACAAAATCGGTTGCGTGTCGGGGTATTTCGCTAACTGCGAAGTGAACATATTCGTAAACCGTGTAAATTCGGCTTATTTACTGGCCTCGCGGGTAGCATTACGGGGTGTCAAAGAGTGAATATTCAGCCCGGCATCTCTCTGTTCTAGAGGGATTGGAAGCCGTCCGCAAGCGTCCGGGTATGTACATCGGCTCGACCGATTCACGCGGACTGATGCACTGCCTTTGGGAGATAATCGACAACTCGGTGGATGAGGCGCTTGCCGGCCATGGAGATGAGATCGGAATCATCCTTCACGACGATGGCAGCGTTGAGGTGCGAGATAAGGCACGTGGTATCCCTGTGGATATCGAACCTAAAACTGGCCTTAGCGGTGTTGAAGTTGTATTCACTAAGCTCCATGCCGGTGGAAAATTCGGTTCGGGTTCTTACGCTGCATCAGGTGGTTTGCACGGTGTTGGTGCATCGGTAGTAAATGCGCTTTCTGAACGACTAGATGTTGAAGTTGATCGAGATGGAAAAACCTACGGCATGTCATTCCGTCGTGGTGAGCCGGGAATCTTTGATGACGCCAAAGGCGTGAAGCCTAATAACAAATTCAAGCCTTTCGAGGATGGCAGCATCCTTCGAGAAATCGGAAAGGTTGGTAAAAACGTCACGGGAACTCGTGTTCGTTATTGGGCTGACCCACAGATTTTCATCAAAGACGCTAACTTCAGTTTGGAAGATCTGTTCAATCGAGCACGTCAAACTGCCTTCCTTGTACCAGGCCTCGGTATCAGCATCGAGGATCAACGCGGCGATGTAGTGGAGAAGCAGGATTTCAAGTTCGTCGGAGGAATCGTTGAATTCGCCAATTACCTAGCCAAGGATGCAAATCTCACGGCAACTTGGCGACTATCCGGTACTGGAGATTTCACGGAGACCATTCCGGTGCTGGATGAATCTGGAGACATGGTTAGTCGTGAAGTTTCTCGCAGTTGTGAAGTAGACGTTGCAGTTCGATGGGGAAACGGTTACGACACCGAAGTGAAGTCATTTGTGAACATCATCGCCACACCCAAGGGCGGTACTCACATTGCTGGATTTGAGCAAGCGCTTTTGAAGACGCTGCGATCACAGATTGACACAAATGCTCGCAAGTTGAAGGTTGGTAATGACAAGGTTGAAAAAGAGGATATCCTCACCGGTCTAACCGCTGTCGTCACCGTTCGCTTAGCTGAACCGCAATTTGAAGGACAAACCAAAGAAGTTCTAGGAACTCCTGCTGTAAAGAATATTGTTGCCAATGTAGTTAGCAAGGCCTTGAACGACCGCTTCGCCAGTGGTAAGCGCGACGACAAAGCTCAATCAGCTTTGTTGCTGGAAAAAATTGTTGCCGAAATGAAGTCCCGTGTTTCGGCTCGCGCGCACAAAGAAACTCAACGTAGGAAGAACGCACTCGAATCTTCATCGTTGCCAAGTAAGTTGGTTGATTGCCGCACTCAAGAAACTGGCATCTCGGAGTTATTCATCGTTGAGGGCGATTCAGCCTTGGGAACTGCAAAATTGGCTCGCAATAGTGAATATCAGGCGCTATTGCCGATTCGAGGGAAGATTTTGAATGTTCAAAAGTCTTCGGTGTCAGACATGCTATCCAATGCTGAATGTGCCTCAATTATTCAGGTTATCGGCGCTGGTTCGGGCCGTAGCTTCGAGCTTGAACTTGCGAGGTACGGAAAAGTTATCCTGATGAGCGATGCTGATGTTGACGGTGCCCACATCAGAACCTTGCTGCTAACGCTTATACATCGTTACATGAAGCCATTGCTTGAGGATGGTCGCGTATTCGCTGCTGTTCCGCCGCTGCACCGTGTTGAGATAATCAATGCCGGATCTAAGGCGAACGAAGTGGTTTACACCTATTCACAGCAGGAACTTGAAACTCTGTTGGTCAAGCTGGAGAAATCCGGTAAGCGCTACAAAGAACCAATTCAGCGTTATAAGGGTTTGGGTGAAATGGACGCTGACCAGCTCGCTGAAACTACGATGGATCGCTCGCGCCGCACGCTTAGAAGAGTGAAAATCGAAGACGCTGAGAATAGTGAAAAAGTTTTCGAGCTCTTGATGGGTAACGAGGTTGCTCCTAGACGAGATTTCATTATCGATTCTGCGGACAGCTTCGAACGAGAGCGAATCGACGCTTAAAACTAGTTTGTGCCCAACCCACCGAGGGTTGAATCAATCTTTGTTCCGCTCGCATCTCGTTTAGCCAACTCGAGCTTCAATTCGATCGGCTTGCCATCACTGGTCGCTGCCAAGGCTTCGGCGGGACCAACCCAAGCAAAGTAGAGCTGGTTCTCGTTGCGAATGAACTTCTGGGCACGCACGCCACTGGTTGAACGCCCCTTGGTCGGAAATTCCGCAAGCTGGCTAGCTTTCGCTGATCCAGGGTCAGTACCCGGCAGTGCATCTGAGTTATTGGCAGCAGTTACCACAATTGCATCAGGGCCTGTGCAGCCAAAGTAGATTGCTTCGGAATCTTTACCTAAACTCATCCCAGAAATTCCGGCTGCTCCGCGACCCGTTGGTCTTACCGAGTCTGCGGTGAATCTTAAGAGCTGCGCGTCAGAGGTTACGAACACATATTCCTTGGAGTAGTCACCTTGGCATGCGCCAATTACTTCGTCTCCCGGCTTGAGAGCGATGATGTCAAATTCGTGTTTGGTTGGCCAGTCGTTGCTTAGTCGTTTTACAACTCCGCGTTTCGTTCCAATCGCTAGCTTGGCGTTATCGTCAAGGACGAAGGCATGGAGTAGACGCTCTTTCTTCGCTAACCCTAGGAAGTCATTTGCCTTGGCTCCACCAGCCAAATCAGTAGGGTCACTAACAGCTGGAATGTCTGAAGCGTGTACACGAATGATCCGGCCAGCGCTGGTGACGAATCCAATGTCGCTTCTAGTGGTGGTCTTGAATTTGTCTGCGATTGCGTCATGGCGTTTGCGCTTCGAACCGACGATTTCGGAAAGTTCGTCTGAATCGAATCGAGTAATTATTCCAGAGGTGGTAACACGGACAATGGTTGGACCATCGGCTAGTTGCGCGTCTAGCCCGGCAACCTTTGCTATGGCAACCGGCTTCACTTCCTCGAAATCTGTGATCAAGGTTGTTCGTCTTGATTCGCCATACTTTTCAGCAACTTCGGCTAATTCTTCGGAAACGAGTGATTGCAGAACATCTTTGCTGCCAAGAATTCGTTTCAATTCTTTGATGTCTGAGATGAGCTCAGCTTTTTCAGCTTCGAGTTCAATTTGTGAAAACTTGGTGAGCCTGCGAAGGCGAAGTTCCAAGATGTATTCAGCTTGTAGCTCGCTAAGGTCGAAAACTTTCCGTAGCTTGGTACGAGCCTCGTCAACCTCGTCACTGGTGCGAATCACCTGAATTACTTCATCGATGTTTAGGGTTGCGATCAGCAAACCTTCGACGAGATGCAGTCGAGCCTCACGCTTACCTAGTCGATTAGCCGTCCGGCGCTTAGTGACCTCGAGTCGATGCTCAAGATAGACCTGGAGCATTTCCTTTAGACCTAAAGTTGCTGGTCGGCCTTTGACCAATGCAACGTTGTTAATGCCGAACGAATCTTCCATCGGCGTGAAACGATAAAGCAGATCGAGCACTACCTGAGGGTCGAAACCAGTCTTGAGCTCAATTACAAGTTTCAGTCCATTAGTTCTGTCGGTTAGGTCAGTGACGTCAGAGATTCCTTGCAGTTTCTTAGAGTTCACACCATCCTTGATTCGTTCGATAACTTTCTCAGGGCCAACAAGGTATGGCAGTTCGGTAACGACTAAACCAAGCTTGCGCTGCGAAACCGATTCGACTGAAACGCGAGCTCGGGTCTTGAATGAACCCTTCCCGGTTTCATAGGCCTCTTTCACGCCGTCTAAGCCCATGATTATGCCTCCGTTTGGAAGGTCAGGCCCAGGGATGTGCTTCATCAGCTGTTTTACGGTTGCGTCAGGATTCGCCAAGAGGTGGCGCGCTCCAGCGATAACCTCTTTTAGGTTATGCGGCGGCATGTTCGTTGCCATACCGACTGCAATACCAGCCGAGCCATTCACCAGAAGATTGGGAAAAGCCGCTGGTAGTACTTCCGGTTCGCTAAGTTGTGCGTCATAGTTCGGCTTGAAATCAACAACGTCTTCATCGAGGCCTTCATTCATCAGCATCGAAGCAGTTGAGAGGCGTGCTTCTGTATAGCGGGCTGCAGCCGGCCCATCATCGAGGCTTCCAAAGTTTCCATGTCCATCAATTAGGGGGACTCGTAGGCTAAACGGTTGCGCCATTCGAACGAGCGCGTCATAAATAGCAGCATCGCCATGGGGGTGCAACTTTCCCATGACCTCACCAGTCACTCGAGCTGACTTGACGTGCCCGCGATCTGGTCGCAAGCCCATTTCACCCATCTGGTAGATGATGCGGCGGTGCACAGGCTTTAGGCCGTCACGAGCGTCTGGGAGTGCACGTGCATAAATAACCGAATAGCTGTACTCGAGGAAAGATTCCTGCATTTCTTTTGAGAGATCAATATCGAGGATCTTCTCGTCTGGGAGTTCTTTTTCGCTCATGCTCTCTCGGTGCTGTGGCAGAATTTGTGGATGCCTACGATGCTACCTGCGTTACCACAGGCTTTCGGGAACCTGAAAGATGTGTTTCGTAGTGCTATCAATTCCATCGATGGCCTGTCTAATCCGATGCAGCTTCCAAAAGTGAAAAGCAGCCTAGTCATCATGGTTGATGGACTTGGTTGGCATAACCTCACACAGTATTCCGGTCACGCTCCGTTCTTGAAAAAACACATGTCCAAAAGCTCAAAGGGTTATTGTGGCTTTCCAAGCACTACGGCGTCGTCTTTGGTATCACTTGCAACTAGTGTTACACCCGCGCAGCATGGGTTTATTGGTTACCGAGTGTTCGATCGTAATAGAAATCAGTCTGTCAATTTGCTAACCGGATTAGACGTGAGCACAGTGGACGAGTATCTAAGCGAGAGAATACGCACGCAAGATGAATCACGGACCGTCGTGGTGAGCCGTTCCGAATATCGTGATTCAGCATTCAGCGCAGCGACTTTCGGTTCTGCTCGATTTATAGGCGCAGCTGACATCGAGGAGCGTTTTGAGATAGCACTGATGGAACTGAATTCACCAGCTTCGCAGGTTGTTTATCTATACGTACCAGAACTAGACCAAACAGCTCACAAATTTGGTTATCAATCAAATAAGTGGATAGAACGTCTTGAGTTGATAGATGCTCAGGTTCAAAAACTAGTTAGAGGTCTCGCAAGTAATAGAGGTGTCATACTTACCGCGGATCACGGAATCGTTGATGTATCGCGAGAGAATCAAATTTATTTGGACGAATGTGAGAATCTGTCAGGGGTAATTGATGTGGGTGGGGATCCAAGGTCCACCTTCCTATATTTCGATCATAAAGATGAGATAGCAAGAAACCGGGCAATTTTGGAGGAGCACTTGGCAGGGCTTGCATCAGTACACACCGTGCAAGACCTTGTAGATTGCGGCTTGTATGGAACCGAAGTAAACACCAAAGCGAATGTGCTGCCAGATCTTGTCGTAATGGCAAAACCTGGTCGAGCTTGCTATCACCGCTCATTCGCAAAGCCAGCCAGCATGGAAATGATTGGACAGCACGGCGGCATTACCGATCAGGAAATCGGTATCCCGATAATCAAGCTAGGCGCCTATTCGTCGTCGCTTTTAGTTCCCTGAACGATCTCGTCAAAACTTGGGATGCTTGGTCGGCCAGAGCGCCGAACTGGTGCTGGAGTCGGCTCAGGAATTTCCGGAGTGGTTTCGCTTTGAGTTTCTTGCGCGCTTACAACCTCAATATTTTGTGTGGCTAAAGTCTCAGCAGCTCGCTCTTCACGTTTTTTCTTTAGTGCGTCCAATAAATCTTTTGATTCAGATATTTTCTCGTCTACAGCGGGTTTCTCAAATTGAGCACGCTCGCTGACGCGGCCAATCGGAATCACTGCGTCCATTTGCTGTGTTTCAGGTAGTGCGGCGGTATCGGTGATACTTGGTTCGTCAACCGGTTTGAGCTTTGCCGGTGCAGTTAGCTGATTCTGTGTTGACAGGGCGATAGCGTTATCGTTTTCAGGGGAAAGCAAGAATCGTTTTACGTCGAATGACCAAATTCCAACTTGGTCATTAGCATTCAACCGATAGTTCACCAATATGCGCCATGACTGGTTTTCATCCTTGAAGGTTGACCATGAAAATTCCGTTACGCCGCTAGCGTGCAATCTGGAGCCAATGATTTCACCGAATTCGGTTTGACTTACATCGCTATAGCGGTCGCCAGCAACCGAGATTCGGACCGCCAAAGCTGAACTTAGGACGTGAGTGAGTTCGTCCAACACTGGCTGTGCGAATTTTTCTATGTAGTCCTGTGGGTCGCCACTTCGTTTCAATAGCTGTTCCACAGTTTCTCCACTGCGAATAGCTGTTTGTATTTCGCGAGGGGAGAGTTTGATCTCTGAAGTGCGTGCCAAAGCGGTATTGCGTACTGAGCTTCTCAAGCTGTCGTCTATCAGTAGTCTGAATCTTTTGCCATCTTGAGATTCCAGAATCAGATGTTCGCCATCTGTGCTGCTTATTCTCAAGTCATCCATGAGCCACTCCTTATTTCATAGCCAAGTTTGGCATCGGGCAGGCAGAATTCGCGGATTTCAGGGGGTGAGTGCGAGATTTCACAATTCATTTGACTAGACTCGGCGTTGCTTATTTGCATTATGGCGTTTTTAGTTGCAAACTATGCACGCTTGAAGGTTTGTAACGAGAGGTAGGCATGGCAACCGATTACGACGCCCCGCGAAAGAATGATGACGAAGCCGAGTCATTAGACGCGATCAAGGAGCGCATTCCGGCAAAAACCGGAGGCACGGTTGACGTCGACGAGGCTGACCACGGCGACTTTTCACTTCCCGACGTGGTTAGCGAAGACCTTGATGTAGTCGTGGTTCCGCCACAAACTGATGAGTTCACTTGCTCTGAGTGTTTCATCGTTAAACATCGCTCGATGCTTGCTCCTAAAAAAGGCAAGCACGGTGAAGTTTGTGTCGAATGCGCCTAGCGCAAAACCGATAACAGATTTTCGGCCGAACGCGTAGAGATTAACAGGTAAGGCGTCGGATCATCAGGGTCAATAATTTCTACCTTAACCATTTCGGGTAGTCCATATTTCAAAAATACGAAGGCCCTTGCGTCAAGACCTGCGCCTCGTTCAAAAAAGTGATCGTCTTTATCAACGATGGTTACCTTGCCTAAGATTTTTCTTGGTAATTCTGCATCGCCCAAAATCAAACTATCTTTGTTGACTTCGATATGCTTTGAGGTTTTCAATTTGAGCGCAATAGCAATCAGCGCAAAAACTAAACCCACGTAAAGACCTATGTCGGTGTGAAGTGGTGCACCTACAAGCCAGACTGCAGGCACAAAAAGAATAACTGGCAAAAATGAAGCTACTCGCGGGTACTGCCATTCACGGTAAAGGAATCTTTGCTCTAAAGCCATGAATTTAGACTACGCTCAATTTTTGATGAATGAACTACCAGTGCTAATTGTGACTCTTGGCGAAGAGCCAAGTTATGCGCACCCTGGTGATGCCGGTGCTGACCTCAGAAGCAACGAAGATGTCTCGATTCCACCTGGTGAACGTCGCACTGTCGGGACAGGTGTTGCCATTGCAATACCGGCAGGTTATGTAGGTCTTGTGCATCCGCGAAGTGGTTTGGCCGCGAAACATGGACTTACCGTGCTAAATGCGCCCGGCACCGTTGATGCCGCCTATCGTGGCGAGATCAGGGTGACTTTACTTAATACGGACTTGCGCGAGACTTTTGAAATTAAAAAAGGTGACCGCATCGCTCAACTCGTTTTGCAAGCAGTTGAACGAGCCAATTTCATTCGAGTGGAAAAACTTCCAGATTCACATCGTGGGGACGGTGGCTTCGGTTCGACCGGAGTGAAATAGTTATGAACGACAATTCGACAAGCAGTCTTGGTCCGTTCGACTCGGAAGATGTGAGCGGGGTAAAGCCTTACCTGGATTTCGGATCTATTCGTATAGAGCCTCGAAATGATGTGTCGATAAGTGTTGAAGTCGAGGAAGGCTCTAGCAGGGTAGTCGCCGTTACTCTCGACCATGCCGACTCTAAATTGCAGTTACTAGTTTTCGCCGCGCCGAAATCGGAAGGCATCTGGTCCGACATAAGAACTGCAATAGCTCAAAATGTTGCAGCTCAAGGTGGCACTACTGAAGAGGGTTACGGACCAGTAGGAATAGAGCTTCGAGCTCAACTACCACTGGTAGATGATCAGGGGCGCGCTGCGGGTTTTCGTCAGGCTAGATTCATTGGATTTGATGGTCCACGTTGGTGCTTACGTGGCACGGTGAGTGGAGCTGCTCTAATGGATCAAAATGCTGCAGCAGCCATTAACGATTTGTTTAGGACGGTTATCGTGCATCGCGGAGATACAGCGTTGCCGCCGAGTGAACCACTTCCACTTTCGGTACCTGCCGGCTCCGTGCTACCGCCGGGCATGAAGTAAGTCATGTCCGCAAACAAGAACAGTGAGGCAGCTGCCAAGCGACTCGGAATCCGTCAGGCAGATGGCAAAACCGAGTTCGACTACAAGTCAATCCTTGCCTCAATGGGTGGGTGGCAGGGAATTGCCGAATCAGTGGTGCCGGGTTTCATATTTGTACTGATCTTCTCCTTGAGCAAGGAACCTGTGCTAGCCATCATTTGGGCGTCAGTGGTCGCGGCGTTCTTCATTGTCTTGCGGCTAATCCGTCGAATGAGTCTGGTTCAAGCTTTGAGTGGATTACTCGGTATTGGGCTTGCAGCGTGGTTGGCGCTTCGTGAGGGAGGTGCCACCCGAGATTACTTTGTGACTGGCTTCATAACGAACCTCGCCTACTTAGTGCCGCTGGGAATCTCAGTTTTGGTTCGATGGCCTCTGGTAGGGGTTCTAATGGGCTTGCTGCTTCGCGAGGGGTCTGCCTGGCGGAAAAATCGCTATGAAATGCGAGTTTTTACGCTGGCAACGTTGCTTTGGGTCGGGCTTTTTGCTGGTCGACTATTGGTTCAGTACCCGCTGTATTTGGCAAATAACCTTGAAGCGCTTGGAATCCTGCGTTTAGTCATGGGTTTACCGCTTTATGCCGCCGTACTTTGGCTCAATTGGCTTATGGTGCGTGGCGTCTTCAAACGCCGTGGCTAATGGTATTTTTAGACCAAGCAACGTAGCTCAGATTGAGGAAATTCAATGTCAAAGGTAAATAGTTTTGGTTCGGCCGCCCAGCTTCAGGTGGGTGACAAGAGCTATGAGATTTTCCGACTTGATTCGGTGAACGCTAAGACTTTGCCGTATAGCCTCAAGATTCTCCTTGAGAACATGTTGCGAACAGAAGACGGCGCCAACATCACCGCTGACCATGTCAACGCCTTGGTGAATTGGGTTCCAACTGATGAACCTGACACTGAAATTCAGTTCACACCTGCTCGCGTCATCATGCAGGATTTCACCGGTGTTCCTTGTGTGGTAGACCTAGCAACGATGCGAGAAGCAGTTGCAGAACTTGGTGGAGATCCAAAACGTATCAATCCACTTGCACCTGCTGAACTAGTAATCGATCACTCTGTGGTAATCGACGTTGCTGGTTCACCTGATGCATTCGAGAAGAACGTTGAGTTCGAGTACGAACGCAACGGCGAGCGCTATCAATTCTTGCGTTGGGGTCAAACTGCGTTCGATGATTTCAAAGTTGTTCCACCTGGAACCGGAATCGTCCACCAGGTGAACATCGAATACCTCGCGCGTACTGTTATGACTCGCGAAGTAAATGGCACTTTGCAGGCTTACCCAGATAGCTGTGTTGGCACCGACTCGCACACCACCATGGTCAACGGTCTTGGTGTGCTGGGTTGGGGTGTCGGTGGAATTGAAGCAGAGGCTGCCATGCTTGGTCAGCCGGTTTCAATGCTTATTCCAAAGGTTGTTGGCTTTAAGTTGACTGGAACAATTCCAACTGGTGCCACTGCAACCGACGTCGTGCTAACTATTACCGAACAACTTCGTAAGCATGGAGTGGTTGGCAAGTTTGTTGAATTCTACGGTGAGGGCGTGACTTCGGTTCCGTTAGCAAACCGCGCAACCATCGGAAACATGTCACCTGAGTTTGGTTCCACTGTTGCAATCTTCCCGATTGACGAAGTAACACTCGATTACCTGCGAGTTACCGGTCGTCCACAAGAACAAATCGACCTAGTAGAGGCATACTCAAAGGCTCAGGGGCTGTGGCACGATCCTGCCATCGAGCCTCGATACAGCGAGTACCTCGAGTTAGACCTAAGCACCGTGGTGCCGTCAATCGCTGGTCCTAAGCGTCCACAGGACCGTATCGTGTTGAGTAAAGCAAAAGAGTCATTCGGATCAGTGCTTCCTACCTATGCGCCACAGAAGAGTAATCCAGCGGCGGTTGCCGGACATGAGTTCAGCGTTGACCATGGACACGTCACCATCGCTTCCATCACCTCATGTACTAATACTTCAAACCCTTCAGTGATGCTGGCTGCCGGATTGTTGGCGCAAAAAGCTGTTGCCAAGGGACTCAAGGCCAAACCTTGGGTGAAAACCTCGCTAGCGCCAGGTTCAAAGGTGGTGACCGAGTACTACGAGAAGGCTGGTCTTACCGGTGATCTGAATGCACTAGGTTTCAACCTGGTTGGTTATGGATGCACAACCTGTATCGGTAACTCAGGTCCATTAGATGAATCAATTTCAGCTGCAATTAACGCAAATGATTTGGCAGTCACCGCAGTGCTTTCAGGTAACCGAAACTTCGAGGGCCGAATCAATCCAGATGTAAAGATGAACTACCTTGCGTCACCTCCACTCGTGGTTGCTTACGCAATCGCCGGAACCATGGACTTCGATTTCGAGAACGAGGCACTTGGTCAGGATCAAAATGGCAACGATGTTTTCTTAACCGACATCTGGCCTACACCTTCTGAGGTTCAGGCGACTATCGACTCGTCTATTAACAGTGATATGTTCAAGAAACAATATGCTGGTGTGTTTGAAGGCGACGACCGTTGGAAGTCAATTCCGACTCCAAAGGGTGCAACCTTCGATTGGGATGCTAAATCAACCTACGTGCGTAAACCGCCTTACTTCGAGGGAATGAAAAAGATTCCTTCTCCAGTACATGACATTCGTGCTGCTCGAGTTTTGGCCAAGCTAGGAGACTCAGTAACTACTGACCACATCAGTCCTGCTGGTTCAATCAAGGCTGACTCACCTGCCGGTAAGTATTTGACCGAACGTGGAATTTCTAGAGTTGACTTCAACTCATACGGTTCACGTAGAGGAAATCACGAAGTTATGATTCGTGGAACCTTCGCAAACATCCGCTTGAAGAATCAACTTCTAGACGGGGTAGAGGGTGGTTACACACGTGACTTCACGCTTGACGGCGCTCCACAAGCATTCATCTTTGATGCTTCAGAGAACTACCAGAAGCAAGGTACCCCACTAGTGATTCTTGGTGGCAAGGAATACGGCTCTGGGTCTTCACGTGACTGGGCTGCGAAGGGCACTTCGCTTCTGGGTGTCCGTGCAGTTATCACTGAAAGTTTCGAGCGAATCCACCGAAGCAACCTAATCGGTATGGGTGTACTGCCACTGCAGTTCCCAGCCGGGGAGTCTGCAGAGTCTCTGGGGCTCGATGGTACCGAAGTGTTCGATATCGTAGGCGTGGAACAGTTGAACCAAGGGATTACGCCAAAGACTGTAAAGGTGACCGCCAGCCCATCGGCTAACTCGCCGGCAGGTAAGGCCTTGATTGAATTCGATGCAGTTGTTCGCATCGACACACCAGGTGAGGCTGACTACTACCGTAACGGCGGCATCCTGCAGTACGTACTGCGCAGTCTGGTTGCATAAGGCTGAAAATGTCTATTCTTCAGCGGA
>JACCDO012415931.1_pt1 | contig 13845 bp, 6 predicted proteins | sample 7446101 | NCBI WGS metagenome assembly JACCDO01 (sample SAMN15323440, study PRJNA562643) | freshwater metagenome | isolation source: river surface water | place: USA:Blue River Watershed | collected 2017-08-16
TTCAAGAACAGCCTCGACATATGCTTGTTTTGCTTTAAGACTTGGAAAGAAAGTTCCTAATGTTTGAACCAGCACTGGAACAAGTTTTGTGAAAAAACCTGCAGGTGCACCCAAGATTTCTTGTCCATAGCGAACGGCACGGCGAAGGATGCGGCGGAGAACATATCCGCGACCTTCTGCAGCAGGCATCGCACCATCTGCAACTGCGATGCTCAATGTGCGAATATGGTCACCAATCACACGGTAAGCCATATCCTTAAGATCTTTGTCAGCTTCGCCGACTAGACCCTTGTATGGCGCACATTTGCAGACTTTCTGGATTTCATCGAAAATTGGCGTGAAGATATCAGTATCATAATTCGATGTCTTGCCTTGAAGGATTGAGGAAATTCTCTCCAATCCCATACCTGTGTCCACATGCTTCGCAGGGAGTTCCTTAAGCACCGTCTCGCTTTCACGATTAAACTGAATAAACACATTATTCCAAATCTCGATGACGTCAGGCACATCAGCATTGACCAAGTGAGCAGCTTGACGCCCGCCGATACGATCATAATGAATTTCGGAGCAAGGGCCACAAGGACCAGTGTTGCCCATCTCCCAAAAATTGTCTTTGTAACTGCTTGCAATAACTCTATCAGCAGGTAAAAAACGCAGCCAGATGTCTCGGGCCTCAAGATCAGGAGACAAGCCCTTACTTTCATCACCACCGAAATAGGTGGCATACAAACGGTCTTTCTCTAGCCCATAAACTCTAGTTAGCAGATCCCAGGACCAAAAAAGTGCTTCTTCCTTAAAATAGTCTCCAAAGGACCAGTTACCAAGCATTTCAAAGAAAGTGTGGTGATAAACATCTTTACCCACATCTTCCAAATCATTATGCTTACCGCCAGCACGAATGCACTTTTGGCTGTTCACTGCTCTCTTTAACTTTGACATTTCCAAAGATGGGTCGCAAGTGCCCAAGAATAAGGGCTTGAACTGATTCATACCGGCATTAATAAAAAGCAAGGTTGGGTCGTTTAACGGAACAACCGGAGAACTTTCCCAATAAATATGTTTGTGCTCGTTAACAAAGTAATCAATAAACGTTTGACGAATTCTTGATACTGGCCATTCGTTTGAAGATTTACCGTCCGAGCTGATTTCGGCAGCATTCAGCTTGGTCGAAAGCCCATCAATCTTACTCTCCAAGGATTGGAACGCTGACATTGAAATACAATGATTTTAAGTTTTCTAACTTAATAAATTCGCTTCTGAAGAAAATGAGAATTATTAAACGCTGGTAGTGAAATACCGAGGCAAAATTCTTTGGATCTTCTGTTTCGCGATTTTGTGGGACTGGTGGGATCCGCTTTTGTGTTTTTTTATTAGGAGGAGGAGTCGTTTTGGCCCTGTAAGGGTTTTTTTGCTTCTGCTTCACATCCGCTCAGCATTTAAGCGTCTTTTTTACATTCTTTGAACTGTTTTATTACCTTTAATCACGCTTCTTTACTTTGGGTGCGAAAATTGTAGTTAAAATTGACTAGTTTAACTGTGATCAATCATGGAGAGTAGAGATACCTTAAAGAAGAGCAAAAAGAAGCTCAAGTTAAATATGCTGCAAGGAGAACAGCCAGAGCTCTTGGACAAGCAAGCGGCGAAGATGGTGGAGCAAGTACGCTTGCAATTGATTGAGACTGAAAACAGAAGTGCCGGTGCATTGCTCGACACCCGTACATTGCATGTTTTGGATGAACCCAATGTAAAAATTGGGAATGCTACTCAAAACAAACTAGATTCTCAAAAGCGTGTGGAAAGTAGGCGCAATGCTCGTGTTCAAGAAGAAGTAAAAAAAGAGTCTGAGAGTGCCATAAAAAATATGCGAGTCAAGGGCATTGAAATAGTCAAAACTAGCAATTACGAGAATGAAGAGCTTATTTGGGCAACTAAGAGTAGTGATCCTAATTACAGCAAAAAGCGGCGTTTCGACAATCCTGCACTTCAAAAGTTCAAGAATAATCTAACGGCAGAGGAGCGTAAACTATTCAAATCATTATGCCATGATGCTCTTGTAGATTTATCCAACAGATATCGCGAAGAAGTTGAAAAAATTCGTTCGGATATGGATCTGGCAGGAATTTTCCATCCAGAAGCAAATGCTCACCGAGCACACTGTATGTACCTCATGAAATTGTACAATGGTATACGGGCAGACACCATTGAGGATCCAGTTCTCCGAAAAATGGAACACGATATTGAAGTACGCAAAAAGCAACAAGAAGCGGAAGAACGACGGCAAAGAGAACTAATATCAAACTTTGAAAACAAGCAGTCCTCTAAAAAAGAGAAGAGATCCGTTGCGGAAACGATGGCGCTTGCACAAGCAGAGGAAGAGTCCAAGTTGAAAGCCGATGAGGCGAGACAAATGGAAGAGCTAGAAAAGCACCGGCTTAAGCAAGAAAAAGAAGCTAAATTAAAAAGCAATATGAACAAAACCTCGACTCAAACGTTAAAGAAAAATAAAAGCGCACCCGTTATCCTTCAGCCTTTGAAAAACCTACCCAACAAGACACCCACTGCTAAAACGTCCGTGAATCCAGCATCATCAAATAGTCCAAAGTCGAAAGAAGACAAGGATATGAATGACGAGGCTAGTGTGTCGACTGAATTATCGGATACTCATGATAAGAAATCAAGTAACAACGACGCCAAACTTTTTAGTAAAATTAAGCGCGGTAAAATGGGCGGGGCCGATCCTCGCACGGTGCTGTTAAGTGAAGCTAGCAGACTCGATGAAGCCGAAGTTCTTGACGTAAAAAAAGTCAAAGAGAGAAGTTCCTTGGTTGATGACAAAACCACTGCTTGGATGCTGCAGCTTTTGCAAGAGTCTCAAATCCAAAAGACTGCCGAAGGTAGAGACCTCGCACCGGCGGTCAAGGGGCTGTTGCCTTCGGACACATTTGGGACGACCATGGATAGTCCTATGAAAAAGGCGCATTCGAAAGAAGATCCGCAGCGTGTTGTGCCTTTTAATGACTTCTATGAAATGTTTAAAAGTTTTACCGAAGAGGCTCCTATTTCGACGGAAACATCGCAAGTTCCGCAGCCCAAGCAAACTCTAGCAATCGAAGTTCGGGGATTAAGTACTGCAGTTGTGAGTGATGCAGATGATGTATCGAACAATATCTATGCTACAAAGGTCGAAAAATTTGAGCCGACAGACACAGTAAAATCGCTTGCTGAGGTTGATCCTCAATTTGAAGCGTATGTGAAAATGATGCGCCGCCAGTCACCGGGTGGGCAGCGTTTGTTCCGCTCAAAAACGGGAAGCCAAACCAAGCGTCGTCCTCATAATCCTTTGGGGCAAAAAGCTGTTAATATGACGGATATTTGTGGTATACCTACAGCTGACTCTAAGAAAGGGTTCACAAATATTTTTAACACGAACACTGCCGACGACGATTCCTCCGAAGAAGAAGTTGAAATCATGAGCAAATATATGAATTCTACGCAAATCGACGAAGATGATATGTCTCACGATCATGCAGGGGATGGCATGTTGACTAATAATGCCGCGGTAACTGTAGCCGCTAATCAAGATAAACCTGCGCTTGCAGATGTCATTGGCAAAGTCGGGATCACCACTATGCAGCTTGGCGGCTCTGGACGCACGACCCCCAATAGTCCGACCCGTTCACGCAGTCGTCGCACGCGAAGCAGAGAAAACGCAAATCGTAATAAGGGTGTTGGTCAGGAGGTGAATGAAGGGAAAGATATGCAGAGCAAACTGATGGCTGTATTCGATTGTCTACAAACGCCTGCTGATTCTCGGTTAGCATACATGCGGAAGTATGCTCAACCCGATCGTGCAATAAGTTTTAATAGGGCCATCGATATCTTAGCCGAAGGTGCAGTATTTGCTATTGCTCGCGAGCAACTAGTGCATCGCAATGTCGTGAAGCTTCGGGAAGGATACGCAGTTCTGCCGCTGCTGGCGTCAGGACTTCTATCAGATTTCATGGAAAATATGCCTACATTGTTGAGTTCTCGGGCACCAGCTTTATGTATACAAACAAATTATGCGCAATCCCTTCGAGATCCTGCAAGTGTGAGTGCTTTGCAACACATAAATCGGATTGTTCACTCTATTTTCCCTGACGACCGCGTCGAGGATCAATCAGATAATGCGATGACCCCTGAAACTGCAGCAGAATTATTACTAGATTTAGAGACCAATATCGAGCAATCGCTCGAAAAGTTGCGACTCAACTTATTAACAGATTTTGACGATCAGTTCCAAATTCAGGGGATCGCCCTAACAGAATGGTTGGCTTCGCTCAAAGCTAAAGCTAAAAAACAGAAGGCGTGACCTGTGTCGAATTATTATTTTAAAGTATATAAACTGTGAAAACTGTTAATTCTTAGTATATATTTTATTAATTTATTATTTACTTAGCAATAAGGTGATGCCTTGTGAAAGTGCTTTATTAGAGTACCGTTTTGATACAATGCTACGTCCTCATGGTCCCCAAATCTAAGCAGGCATAACCCAGCCCCTGTACATTACTTAGCTTCATCTTCTTGGGCATCGATTGGAGTATTTTCCGCAGCTTTGCTTTCATCATCCTCGGCCTCTTTAATCATCGCCAAGAAATCCGCATCGACCTTGCGCAAGAGCGCCTCCATTCTCTCGTCTTTCGCGTCCTTCTTTTCCTGTGCATCTTTATTGCGCTCGGTGGCTTCCAAAGCCTTTTGTCGCTTGATATCCCTTTCGCGAGCCTCAAGATTCTTTTCTTGCTTCATTTCACGCTCGAACATCAGATCGATGGCCTTGCGCTCGTTTGCTTGGCTTTCTGCTAAAGATTCGCATACTTCCAACAGGGAGACTGTACCGTGAATATCACCCATGGCGACTAGCTTGCCACCGTGCTGCAATGAACCTTGTACAGCAATACTGGAAAGATTGGTATCGCCGACCTTATGCGAGTAAGCCACCTCGTTCTGACGGTAGAAATAGTCCCAAATATCCACCACACCATCCATGCGCGTCACGAAGAACACGCCCGCGCGCACTGGAGACCAGCAACCTGCAGTCAAGTACGAGGAATGATACTTTGTTGTCATAATAGGTGTTTTCAGATCTTCCATCCAAATGCGCGCCGTCCAATCGCCAACCGTAAGAAAGCATTTCGTGTTCGCCGGGTTGCGCTGCAGAGAGTAGATTGGACCATGGTGCTTGCCTGGACCCTGATCGAAAACGGTAATACCATTGTTCTGCTTTCTGTTCTTTAAGTTGACAAGAAGTACAATTCCTTGTTCTGTTCCCACAAGATACTTGCTGGGACCTGCTTCCGAGTTATATTCCATTGAAGAACCGCCAAGCACTTGTCCATTGTTCTTCAAGTCAGTGGACATAAGTAAGCTATCTGTAGGTTCCGTGAGTCTGCGAGTATCCCACCACATCATCTGCCCATCCGTACTTACGCTTACACATTGGTTACCAGTTTTGGAGTTAATCCAAAACACATCGTAGACCGGGTCATGATGCGACTTTTCTATTAAACTACTCGAGGTGGGCACGATCTCTTTAGAGGCGCTTCCACCAGGCCTGCGTAAATCGTAGAATGTTATTAAACCGTTATAACTACCGCCAACTAGCGTATCGGTATTCTTTGGGTTGAACCGCAAGCAGCACAATGGAGAGGGGGGCACCAGTTCTGCATCTGGAGTATTAGGATTAAGAATGTCCCACACGTATGATTGTTGCGGTAAACGAATGCCCGTAAAGCGTTGATCCTGAAAATTTAAAATACTATAAGATACAGCAATTTTAGCTGGAGCAGAAGGATCCGGATGCCAGTTAATACTTGTGGCGGTGCGTTTAATTTCGTTGGGATCACGGAACACCGCTAAGCCCTTTGCACTCGGAGGTTCGCTCGAATGATCTACAATGTTGCCACTAAAGTACTCTTCATAAATATCAATAGTATTATTTTGTTTCATGCAACGGCTGACGATAGGAGCTAATGCCTTGACCGCACTACGATAATCCTCATCTTTTTCTGCTTTCTTGCGAAAACGAGAAACATCCGATTGTTCAGTAAAGTCCACATCCTTAGGCCATCCACCTTCAACGTGGCGCATAGAGCTGTTGCGAGTTACTTGCCGTTCGGTATTGGCTACGTGTTCAGACCTATAGAGAGAAGTATCAAAACAATTTGGTTAGCGTTGGTTAAAATATTTCAGTCACGGGTGATTTAAATAAGCAATATAAGAAATCCTGATCAAGATATGCAAGTAGACGATAAAATTCTTGTAATCTAAACACGAATTTTAATTTTATTTGGAATGCAGCACTATGCATTTCTCGACATTCTATTTGCGACTTGTCGCAAATTTGCCACTTACATTGCGGGTGCTGTATCAAAGCAGGTAATGCTGGGATTACGCATGATATAATTTTCCTTATAGTGCTCTGCGCAAGGTATAGCCTCCAACACATCTGCTGTTACCGCTCCAAAGTGAGGATGCTTTCCAAACTCCTTGCGAAGCTTTACATAAATATGAACCAACTCCATTTATTTAGATGTAATACGGACACAATCCTTTACAGGCCAATCAAATAGAAATGTATTTATTTTGTAGCCTCAACGAATAGCGATCACTAACACTTCTTCGACGGTGAGAGCTCTTCAAAAGGGTTTTCAGGGAAACGTCGGTGGAATTTGAGTCGACCAATTGAGCCGAAAGAGGAAGGGGTAAAGTTTGTTCTCTTTAATGTCTTGTGTGTGAGTGTTTGAGAAATCAGAAATAAACTTCTCTTTTTAAGATAATTTGGCACAATTTCATTCCAGATATAATAAGTATCGACATTTTAAAGCCAGCGGCAGCTTTACGTATACGTTTACAAACATGTCAGACAAAGTTCGTAGAGGAAAATCAGGAGATGATTTGGAGTTTATGACGGTACCTACAGTAGATGACAATGAATCTATGAATTACTCAAATAGGGGCGCAGTTTATAGTGGTGGATACGATGCAGAACTCCGTGACCGTAACACTTTTGGGATTTTATCATATTTCTCCTTATCTAAGCATCCTTTAACAGCTTTTTTTCATATAGCTTTTAAAGCTGCTGCGCTTTTCTTTTACATATTTGCTTCGTGGTTTACAGAGAGTTTCATTTTCACGTTCGTGTTTTGCATCATCCTCCTTGCCTTTGATTTCTGGACTGTAAAAAACGTTTCGGGAAGGCTGTTGGTTGGTTTGCGATGGTGGTCCTATGTAAAGCCCGATGGAACCAATGAGTGGATTTTTGAGAGTTTGGAAGATATGGCTGAAATAAGTACTTTTGATTCGCGTCTGTTTTGGTGGGGACTGTACATAACACCAGCGGTATGGATCATGTTATTGATCTTAGGAATACTTCGTCTAAAATTCGAATACATTCCTATTGTTCTAGCTGCTGTGGCCATGAGTATGGCAAATATTGTTGGGTATATGAAGTGTTCGCGTGATGCTGAATCGAGGATGAAAACAATGGTAGCATCCGGCATAGAGTCAGGAACAGGACTTTTGGGTAAGGTGGGTATGGGTCAGAATACCGCTATCAATTGGGTGTTCAATAGCATGCTTAACATGAGTGGAAACAATAATAATGGTCCTAGACAAGCAGATAACACCGCGTAATGAATTTGTACATGTAGTTAAAAGAATTTTCATTCGAACTTCGTTTTCATATTTTGAATCGTATTAAACAATAAAATGAGGAACTAAGCAAAGAAGCCCACAAACTTACTTTGTGTTATTCGCTCCAATTCTAATTACAAGATTACGCGGGAGATATTCTTATAACACAAAGTAAGTTTGTGGGCTTCTTTGGCTTAGTTCCTCATTTTATTGTTTAATACGATTCAAAATATGAAAACGAAGTTCGAATGAAAATTCCTTAACTACAAAGCGGAGTGCTGTCATGGAGTGTCCCAACTGTAAAAGTAGAGACTTAGACCTTAATGAAGCAGGCGGAAACCTTGCATGTGTAAGTTGTGGTACGGTTGTGGAAGAAAATACTATTGTTAGTAGTGTAGAATTTCAAGAATCTGGTGACCGCTCTCATGTAATGGGTCAGTTCGTAAGTGCCAATTGCACAAAGCCTTATAACACCGCTACACGCAGTCGTGGAAGATACGGCACTTCTCGCGAATCTCGTGATGCCACGATGGCTATGGCACGACGCAATATTTCACAGGTTGCTGGTACTTTGCGCTTGCCCGCGATCTATGTAGACAAAGCATCCCGTATGTACAACATGGCTTTGGCAAGGAATTTCATCTTTGGAAGAAGGCAAATGCATGTAGTTGCCACGTGTCTATACACAGTGTGCCGTCAAGAAAAATCTCCGCATTTGCTGATAGACTTTTCAGATGCGCTGCAGGTGAATGTGTATGTCTTGGGTAAGGCGTTTTTACAGTTCACTAAATTGCTCAATCTTACTCTGCCGATTGTTGATCCCGCTCTATATATTCATAGATATGCTGTACGCTTAGATCTAGGTGATAAGACGAATGCTGTAAGCACAACAGCTCTGCGAATTGTTACACGCCTTAAAAAAGACTGGATTACTTTCGGTAGAAGACCTGATGGTGTGTGCGCAGCCGCGATGCTCATTGCAGCTCGATCTCAAGGATATCATAAGTCGCAAGAAGAGATTGCTAAAATTTTCCGCATTTCTTGTGAGACGCTTCGAAATCGATTAGACGACTTCGCAGCAACTCCCTCGGCGCAGCTCACTGTAGAGGAATTCCACCAGCAGGAAGATGCAAACGAGTTCGATCCACCAATATATGTTGCACACCAAGTGGAAACACACGGAGACAATCTTCGACTGTCTTTGCCAGAAGGAATGCGTGACAGCGAAGACGAATCCGAGTCTGATGATGAAGAAGTTCGGGACAAGGCGAACTCTGCTGGTGTACTCGTCGGCAATGTGAGAGTGGATGTACCGGTACCTCGCCTCAAGCGAAAAGTAGCATCCAGCAACAAAGTTCGTCAAGTTAAGTCTGTGCAAGGCCTGTATAATAGCATCTACGAGGAGCTGGACGAGCTCTTGAGCACGGTGCACGACGGCAAGGCATACGCTGAGGAGGGCGATGATTCCGACCGTGAAAACGTGAAGCGCCTTCGTGAAGAAGCGTATGATGTTAGCGCGACTGCTGACATCACCGTCAAAGGAAATGCGCCAGTCCTGCATATCACTCGCTTGGCTGATAAGAAGAAGGTCTGGGCTGTGGACTTGTCCGAGCACGGGGTGCAGCTGGTGCTCGACAAAGCAAAAGCCGACGCGATGTCGAATGCCGAAAAGCTTAACATTATCAAAGAGCAAATAAAAACTGCCGATCATAACAATCCTGAGCTGATTCAATCCCTCAGCGAACAAGCGGCGGAGCTAGAGATGAGCGTGTCTCAGCGCTTCTGCGAAGTGCCCGACACAGACTACCACGTCGACGGCGAGGAGATCAACTCGTACATTATGAGCGCTGAGGAGTCCAAGAAGCGTACGGATATTCGCAATAAAATGTACGGCGAATTCCTGCAAGAGCGGCATCGGAAAAAAGCAGAGAAGGCCCAGCGCGAGGCTGAGGCATTATCTCGCGCGAACGCAGCCGGAAAATCGCGCGGGAAGAAAGTCCCCAGCAGGCCCGCCTCCACCATTCCTCGCTCGCGCGCATATGTTACTCCAGTGGAAATCAAGCGTCAGTCCAGCAAAATCAATTACGCGAAAATCACTGAGGCTTTTCATCCAGAGAGCGTGGGGGCTCCGGTGCCCGCCGTGCCTGCGGCGGCTGTGGGCCCCGCGCAAGGGCGGGGATTCATCGGTGTGCGTCCGATCACCGATCCCACTCCAGAGGATGAAGATGAAGAAGACGAGGAGGACGAAGAAGAGGAAGATGTGGATTATGATCAAGAATATGCGTAGTACTTGCTGGTTGCAAAAAAATGGTAACGAGTGTAATTGTTTTTTGTGTGTTTTAAACTGTACAGTACCATGTTCATAAAATCAATGTATGCAGTAATTAAATGACTCTTGTACTAAGAAAATACAGCTTCTATTTAGTTAAATTACCAAAATCGAATTTTATGCACTATTAATCAACTTCTCCAAGTTGCCATCCTTGCCCACCCACTCACCAAAAGCGGGGGATTCAATGGATGGCATGTCTCCATCATTTGCAGCTACAGCAGCAGGAGCAGCGGCAGGCTTTGCCTTACCAGAAAATGCTTTAGATAGTGCGTAAAGGCCAACATAGAATCCAAGATAACCCAAAGCCATCTGTGTTAACACAAAAAGTAATAAAGAAAAAAAGAGGAACGGTCAGAATCATACACCCAACATAGTTTACATGTATAGATTTATAAAAAATGGAAAGATGTCCTCAGACCACACACAAACAATTCGCTTCAGCATGCAAGTCGTAAAATTCTAAAACAAATATTTCACGTACATGACTATCTCTGGGAAGAAACTTTCTAATCTTTGCTTCGACGCCAGTATACGTCGGGGCTGGTCCATGATGACCGCCCGCATTGCGGCGCTGCATAATGCGCACGGGCGCTACGGCTGCTCTTCGCAAAACAGTGTTCATCGTTCTCTTTGCTCACGTTAGTTTTTTCGCTTCTTGTTTGTAACAACTTGGCTGTCCAATTCTGCCCAGAAAAAAACAGGAAGGTTCAGTCGCACTGTTTACTGCTTACAGCGAAAATTTTTCCAAAGTTAATCTATCCCAAAGCACGTTTAAACTATGAGCAGCGAAAATAAAAATGATCCGCGCGCTGCAAAGGGGCAGGTAAGTAAAACATAGCTGTAAAATGTTCTACATATTATTTAGTTGTAATTTCGCGAGTAATATAGGTATTATTAATGAAATTACAAGCAATTGTTATTCTCTATGAATATCTAAAAGTGCAGGGCATATTTGTACTGGTTTCAGTATTTTTTTAACAAAGTTGTTTTGTTTCTTTCTATTTCTTCGATAATTCACAGGAGCATGGAAAAACTAAGCATGACGAAGACGATCGAGAAGATCGGGACTCGCCATATCAGGGTCTTGAAAAGGCTACTGTTTTACAGGAATGTCGAGTTTTCCATGATGCTCAGGTTGTAACTCAAAATCCTCGCAAGTGTTGTCAATTGATCACCAAATTTCTCTATTTACTCGTTCGAGGAGAAAAGTTTACATCGGTGGAGTTAACTGAAGTTTTTTTTGGTGTCAGTAAACTGTTTCAATCCGATGACGTGAACTTGCGCCGCATGACGTACTTGTTCATCAAAGAGGTAGCAGAAACATGCAACCCAGATGATGTGATCATTGTGACCCAATCTCTGGTCAAAGACATGACTACTGGTGAGGACTTATACCGTGCAAATTCAATGAGAGTTCTTGCCAAAATTATAGATAGCGCCATGCTTGGAGCTATTGAACGTTACCTAAAGCAGGCCATCGTGGATCGCAATGCATTCGTGGCGTCGTCCGCGCTGATGTCTGGTTTGCGCCTCTTCACTAACTGCCCAGAAGTAGTACGTCGATGGGTCAATGAAGTTCAAGAAGCTGTGAATTCTTCATCGGATATGGTGCAGTATCACGCGCTGTCCTTGCTTTACATGATCAAGCAGCATGATCGCCTGGCTGTTTCAAAAGTGGTGCAGCAATTATCAAAAGGATCTCTGCGCTCTCCACTCGCTACGTGTCTGCTCATTCGCTACACGAGCAACTTGCTGCATGAGGACACAACGTCTACTAATGCTCGCAGCGCCTACCAATTCCTAGAAAGTTGCCTGCGTCACAAGAACGAGATGGTGATCTTTGAAGCGGCAAAGACCATCTGCAGTCTACCTGGTGCGACGAGCTCTGAAATGAACCCTGCCGTGACAGTATTGCAGTTATTTATTTCATCCAATAAAGCTTCGCTCCGCTTTGCTGCTATGCGCACGTTGAGCGAAGTGGCCACCCGCCAACCGGGTGTTGTTGCCAAGTGCAATGAGGACATGGAGAGCATCGTCTCTGATCCTAACCGCGCTATCGCAACGTTGGCCATCACTACATTGCTTAAGACAGGCAATGAGGGCAGCTTTGACAGACTAATGAAGCAAATTTCGAGCTTTATGAGTGAAATCGGAGACGAGCTCAAGATCGTAGTCATCAAGTCCATTCGCGAGCACTGCGTGAAGTATCCGCAGAAGCACCGTGGCATGGTGAGCTTCTTGGCCACTTTTCTCAGGGAAGAGGGGGGTTATGATTTCAAGAAGTCTATCGTGGACAGCATTGTCGATCTCATCGCCGCCATTCCAGACACGACCGAGACGTCTTTGCTGCACTTGTGCGAGTTTATTGAGGACTGCGAATTCAGCGAGCTGATTGTGCAAATTTTGCATTTAATCGGAACACATGGTCCGAATACATCGTCACCATCTCGCTACATTCGCTTTGTATTCAACAGAGTTATCCTTGAGAACGCTCTCGTGCGCGCAGCTGCAGTATCCACACTTGGGTCTTTCGCCACACGCGTGCCTGAACTGCGTACGAGTGTGTCCGTGCTGATTCGTCGTAGCCTGACGGATGATGATGATGAAGTACGCGACCGCGCTGCTGGAATTCTAGCTGCGTTTAGCGACATTCCTGCCGACCAACTCCGCTTTGCAGTTGATGAGCCCATGCCAATGTCATTTGCTCAACTTGAGCGCTCAATAGGCGCTTTCATGGCGCATGGAAGCAGCAGTGGCGCTAGCTCCTTGACATTTGCTTCTCTACCTATCATTGAAGACGCATACGTCCCACCTGTCGCGCCTTCTCGCACTCAGAAGAAAGCTGTTGTTGCAAAAGCGGAAACAGCGGATTCTGATGCGGCGGTTGCAAAAGATCCTGCTGCAGAACTGTATAAGGTCCCTGAATTAGCCCATCTAGGTCGTGCATTCCGTAGTACTCAAGAAAAGGCATTAACAGAAACCGAAATGGAGTATGTTGTGAACGTCACAAAGCATATTTTCAATCAGCATGTTGTGTTGCAATTTTCAGTACTGAATACTGTTAACGATCAACGTCTTGCTGACGTCACCGTGAATGTGGAAGTAGACAATGAAGAAGCCTATGAAGTGGAATCCACTATTTCTGCTCCGATGGCCAGATATGGTGAAGCAAGTAGTTGTTATGTCGTTTTGAAACGTCTCAGTGAGCCTGCAGCTACTGAACTAAGATGTCAAATGAGTTTCAAAGTTGAAACTGTAGATCGCAACACTGGAGAAGTGGAAAATGCTGGTGATGGATATGATGAAGAATATCCTCTTGAAGATGCAGAGATTGTTATTGGTGACTTCATGGCCAAACGTTCATTGGGTGATTTCAGGAGATCTTGGGAGCAAATGGACAGTGAGGCAGAAGTCAGAGAGCAATTTGCATTACAATTTAAGAAACTCGAAGATGCTGTGAAGGCTGTGTTGGATTTATTGGGAATGCAAGCAGTTGATGGAACAGAAATCGTCCCAACAGGTGAAGGTGCGAAGAGAACTCACACTTTGCATCTCTCTGGAGTGTTTGCAGGAGGAGTTTCTGTACTTGCTCGTGCACAGTTACAGATTGATGAGCAAGTTGCTGGAGTTATTCTTAAGATTATGGTTCGTTCTCCAAATCAAAGTCTTAGCGAACTCGTTTGCTCTTCTATCTCATAAGTAGCAGGGTCATTGTATCTTGTTTCATACAATTTTTAGTTTAAAGGTTATTAACATTAAGAAAAGAAATATTAATATAATTGATTCGCGACTGTTTTTGTCGGAATGCTGATACAAAGTCCCCAATTCTAAAATCAAAGAAA
>JACCDO011082528.1_pt1 | contig 13844 bp, 10 predicted proteins | sample 7446101 | NCBI WGS metagenome assembly JACCDO01 (sample SAMN15323440, study PRJNA562643) | freshwater metagenome | isolation source: river surface water | place: USA:Blue River Watershed | collected 2017-08-16
CGGGCCGGGGCCGTTGTCATCCGGGTAGTGACCGGGGCGGGCTAAATAGGCCACCGCCGGGCTAGGGTCTACTTCCGCCAGCAACAGGGCCGTGGCGCGCAACGGTGTGGGGTCGGCAGGCGGATGGTAGGGGCCGGGCCACGGGGCGCCATCACCTTCGATATAGACCGTGAGCACATCCGCATGGCCTGGACGCAGGCGCAAGAGGCCCCATAGCTCAAAAGAGGCCGTGGGCAGGCGCAACGGCTGAAAGCCACGGGCCGTGGCCCAGGTGCTGGTGGCAGCGCGACTTTTGCCCGGTTGTTGCGCACAGGCCACACAAAAAAACAGGGCCATGCCTATCAGCATGGCCCGGCGGTACTGCGGCATGCCCATTAGAAACGCACGGACAGGTTCGCCATCAAATTATTGCTGTTTTGGTTGTTACGGCCATTTTCTACGTTGTAGGCAATGCCGCCCGTGACGCCTTTCGCCACCGAGATCAGATGCACGCCCGCGCTGGCTGTCCAGGCGCTACGGCCAATGGGATCAGTATTGGTGAGGCCGCCGCTGCGGCTGAGATCGGTGCTGTAACCAATGCCGATGTAGGGCATCACGCCTTGGTTCCAATAACCAATTTGGCTGGAAACACGCATGCGATCCACCTTGGCCGTGGCGCCCGTGCCTGCGGCGGTGGTGCCGCTGCTGCTCACCATATCGTCTTGCTTTTCTTCGCCATGCAGCAAGCTGGCTTTGGCGGTGTATTGCAGTTTTTCTTTCCAGGCGCTGTAGATCAGATTGGTGGCAGCAAACCAGCGGTTGCTATCTGACGAGCCCCCCGTGACTGAGGTTTTGCCCCGGCCTAAGCCCAGACTGGCGTCTAAAGACAGGTTTTTGTTGATCTGCCAGCCCAAGTAGGGGGCGAGGCTATAGCCATGGCTGGTGAGCTGGGTGGTGCTGGCGGAGCCGGTGTTGTATTGGCTGCCATCAGTGCGATCCATAGACAAAGACACCCCCGCCAGCATCTTGGACGACAGCACGTAATCCACGCCCAGCACCACGTTATCGGTGCTCAGGCTGCTATCCACGTTGCTGGTGTTGGCGTTGTAGTTTTGGTGGGTGCGGCCATTGCTGATATGGCCCCAAACGGTGATGTTGCTGTTTTTGCCACCGGCGGCGAGGCCTCGCCCAGCCAAGGCCAGTTCAGGAGATACGGGGCCGTCGTTAGCAAATTGGCGGGCAGCTAAAGCATCGGAAATGATGCTGACTTGCTGGAAGGAGGTGGCGGCGATTTGCGCCGAGCTGGTGGCCGATGAGGAGGCAAAGCATTCCGGGTGGTAGCTGGCATTGCTGGCACTTACGGAGGGGGAATAGTTGGGCGTGCTATAGCTATTCAGCACACTGGCACAGTCTGTAGCCCAAGCCGAACTACTGGCCAGGGCGCCCAAGGCGATAAAAAGCGCTTTATTCATATATGGTCCTTGTGGGAATGGTGTAAAACAAGAGAATGATGGAAAAGTGGAAATCGAGGCGGGGAATGTCTGCACAGTGTCAGGTGAGTGCCAGCCAAGAGCGCGGCTGATGTTACTGTGGGCGCGTATTGATGTAAATTTTTATGTCAACACGGGTAAAGAAAGCCCGTGCCATGTTCGCCCTGGCATCAGGGCTACTCTGCCGTGGTGATGCGTATAAGCGATTGTTTACTCAGTGAATAAAGGAGAAACTATGAAAAAATCAAGTCTATGGGCTGGCGTCTATTTACTGGCGGCGGCTTATGCGCCGCTGTCTCTGGCCCAGGTGGATGCGCCGCAAGAGGCGCTGGAGCTGCCCCAAGTGCTGACGTTTTTAGATTCCAAATTGTTTGATGCCAAACTGTCCCGAGAGTTGGATAAGAACGGCGGGCGGGTGGAGGTGGATATTTCTGGGCGCATCCCGTTAAGCGCTATTCCCCCCCGTTTGGATCGTTGGATGACGAAGGTGGGCGAGCATGGCAGCGTGGAATTGCGCGAAGGAGGCACCCGTACCCGCACCTTGTTCGGCGTGATTCCCATGATTTTTTCCGCCTTCCAAGCCATGAGCGAAGAACGCATGCTCGCCCCCGCCACCCAGTACAACGCCACTTTGATCTACAAAAAAGACCAACACGGTGACACCTTGCTGGAGCGCATCGTGTTTGTGCGCAAAGCCCCGTAATCCCCCCTTGCTCCCGTGCCCTGAGTCTCAAGCCGCGACCCTAGGCCGACCCAAGCGCGCATTGTTTGTTGCAATGCGATGGTGATAGGGTTTCGCGCTGTAGGGTTTTTCGCGTCCAGGTTCGTGCCTGGCCTTCTGGTTCAGGGAGGTAGCATGCTGCAAGTCCGTATTCATGGTCGGGGTGGGCAAGGGGTGGTGACGGCGGCGGAATTGCTGTCGGTAGCGGCCTTTGATGCTGGGCAACATGCCCAGGCTTTTCCCAGTTTTGGTTCTGAGCGCATGGGCGCGCCAGTGGTGGCCTTTTGTCGCATTTCCGATGTGGTCATCCGCCTGCGGGAGCCGGTGATGGAGCCGGACGCGCTGGTGATTCAAGATCCCACGCTATTGCATCAAGTGAATGTGTTCCAAGGCATGCGCCCGAATGCCTATGTGTTGATTAACTCCACCCGTTCCTTTGCTGACTTGGGTTTGTCCGAGCTGGTGCGCCAGGGGCAGAGCGAGCGTTTATGCACGGTTCCGGCCACGGAACTGGCGCTTAAGCATGTGGGGCGGCCAGTGCCCAATGCGGCGCTGTTGGGCGGTTTTGCGGCCATGTCCGGGGTGGTGACGCTGGAGGCGGTGGAGAAGGCGATCCGCGAGAAATTCCCGCCCAAAGTGGCGGAGGCCAATGTGTTGGCCGCTCAGGCTGCTTTTGACTACGTTCAACAAGAAATGCGGGAGGCGCAAGGTCATGCTCCAGCAAATTGAAGGTTCCCGTGCCATTGCCCAAGCGGTGGCCCTGTGTCGGCCCGAGGTGATTTGCGCCTATCCCATTTCCCCGCAAACCCACATCGTGGAAGGCTTAGGGGAAATGGTGAAAGCGGGCGACTTGTCCGGCTGCGAATACATCAATGTGGAATCGGAATTCGCCGCCATGTCGGTGGCCATTGGTGCGTCAGCGGCGGGGGCTCGTTCCTATACCGCCACCGCCAGCCAAGGGCTGCTGTTCATGGCGGAGGCGGTGTACAACGCCTCCGGCCTGGGTTTGCCGATTGTGATGACCCTCGCCAATCGGGCCATCGGCGCGCCGATCAATATCTGGAATGACCACTCTGACGCCATGTCCATGCGCGATGCGGGCTGGTTGCAATTGTTCGCCGAAGACAATCAAGAAGCCCTGGATTTGCACATCCTGGCGTTTCGGCTGGGGGAAGAACTGTCCCTGCCGGTGATGGTGTGCATGGATGGTTTCATTCTCACCCACGCCTATGAGCGGGTGGATATGCCCAGCGCAGAGCAGGTGGATGCTTTCCTGCCGCCCTATGTGCCCCGGCAAGTGCTCGATCCCGCTGAGCCGGTGTCGATTGGTGCCATGGTGGGGCCGGAGGCGTTCATGGAAGTGCGCTATCTGGCCCACGCCAAACAAACCCAAGCCTTAACCCGCATGCCGGAATTGGCCGACGAATTCCAGGCGGTATTTGGCCGGGATTCCGGGCGCTTAGTGCGCGCCTATCGCTGCGACGACGCCCACACCATCGTGGTGGCCCTGGGTTCGGTGCTGGGTACCATCAAAGACACGGTGGACGATCTGCGAGACCAGGGGCTGAAGCTGGGAGTGCTGGGCATTACCTCGTTCCGACCTTTCCCCTTGGAAGCCGTGCGGGCGGCCTTGGCGGGGGCGCAGCGGGTGGTGGTGCTGGAAAAAAGTCTAGCGGTGGGTTTGGGCGGCATCGTCGCCACCGATGTGCGCATGGCCTTATCCGGCCTACCGATTCGGGATTACACCGTGATCGCCGGGCTGGGGGGGCGAGCCATTACCAAAGCCTCCCTGGCCGCTATGCTCCGCAGCGCCGTGGACGACGCCTTGGCCCCCCTCAGCTTCTTGGACTTAGACCACGCCGCCGTCGAACGCGTCCTCAGCCGCGAACGCCAAACCCGCCGCTCCGGCCCCATCGCCGAAGGACTGCTACGGGATATTGGTGCGGTAGCTTCAAAGATAGTGTGAGGTGAAGTCGAGAGTAGTGAGTGGAGAGTCGAGAGATTCTAGTGGAGGGTGGAGAGTCGAGAGTGGAGAGTAAAAACCACGTGCCTCCGACCGCCTCCAAGCTAGGTGACACGGTCAAACCTCCCCCGGCCCAGCTCTCCACTCTCTACCCTAGACTCTCGACTAAGCCATCAGGAGATCATCGTGACCCAGCAGGTTGTTGAGTTTTTCCAGACTGGTTCTTTTACCGTGGGTAATCGGTTATTGGCGCCGTTAGAGCGGAGTATCGAGAGTGGAGAGTAAAAACTACGTGCCTCCGACCGCCTCCAAGCTAGGTAATACGGTCAAACCTCCCCCGGCCCTGCTCTCGACCCTCCACTCACCACTCTCGACTAAGCATCAGGAGATCATCGTGACCCAGCAGATTGTTAAGTTTTACCAGACCGGTACTTTTACCGTGGGTAATCGCTTGTTGGCGCCGTCGGAGCGGAGTGTGCAGGCGGGGGCGGCGCGGGCGAATTCCTTGAACTCGGGGCACCGGGCCTGCCAAGGTTGTGGCGAGGCTTTGGGGGCGCGCTATGCCATTGATGCCGCTATGGCCGCCACCAAAGGGCAGTTGATCGCCGCCAATGCCACTGGCTGCTTGGAGGTGTTTTCCACGCCTTACCCGGAAACCTCCTGGCAAATTCCCTGGATTCATTCCTTATTCGGCAATACCGCCGCCGTGGCTACTGGCATCGCCGCCGCCTTGCGGGTCAAGGGCAAGCAAGGGGTGAGGGTGGTGGCCCAAGGGGGCGATGGCGGCACCACCGACATTGGTTTCGGCTGTCTGTCCGGCCTGTTCGAGCGCAACGATGATGTGTTGTACATCTGCTACGACAACGGCGCTTATATGAATACCGGCGTGCAACGCTCCAGCGCCACCCCGGCGGCGGCACGCACGGCCACCACGCCGGCGGTGGGCACCGAGCCGGGCAACCGCTTCGGCCAAGGCAAAAATCTGCCGGAAATCGCCATGGCCCACCGCATTCCCTATGTGGCTACCGCCACGGTGGCGGATTTGCGCGACCTGGAATACAAGGTGCGCCGGGCCATGAGCGTGCACGGGGCGCGCTACATCCACATCATGGTGCCCTGTCCCCTGGGCTGGGGTATTCCCTCCCACGACACCATCCGCATCGCCCGGCTGGCCAAAGAAAGCGGCGTGTTCCCGGTGTTCGAGGCGGAATACGGCGAAGTGGTGGGGGTGCAAAAGATTCGCCATTTGGTGGCGGCGGAAGAGTACCTCCGCCCGCAAAAACGCTTCGCCCACCTATTTGGCAATCCCCCCCGCCGCGACGTGATCGCCCGCATCCAAGCCGAAGCCGACCGCAACGTACGGAAATATGGGTTGGTGGAGTTTTAAATTGCTGAGTCGAGAGTGGAGAGTCGAGGGTCGAGAGTAAAGCGAGCGCGCTGCCGCTGTGCTCTCCACTCGGTACTCCCTGCCGCCGCTGACCGCCATGTGCGGAAATAGGGTCTCGTTGATTATTCAGTTTGAAGTCGAGAGTCGTGAGTGGAGTGTCGAGAGCAAAACATGCGCGCCGCAGGCGCGGTGAACCAGCTCTCCACTCACTACTCTCGACTCTCCACTAAGGAGTTCCAAATGGACAAACCTTTTGCAATTACGCTGGATGTGGGTTCTAGTTTGGCGAATCACACGGGTACGTGGCGCACGGTGAGGCCGGTGTATGTGAGCCGTTTGCCGCCTTGTAATGCCGCTTGTCCGGCGGGGGAGAATACCCAGGGCTGGTTGTTCCATGCGGAATCCGGGGATTACCAAGCGGCGTGGCGGGAGCTGATGAAAAACAATCCCCTGCCCGCCGTGATGGGCCGGGTGTGTTACCACCCCTGCGAGAACGCCTGTAACCGGGGCCAGTTGGACGAGGCGGTGGGCATCCATGCGGTGGAACGCTTTTTGGGCGATGAGGCGCTGCTGAAAGGCTGGCGGGTGACGGTGGAGGCGCCGGACAGCGGTAAGAAAGTGCTGGTGGTGGGGGCCGGGCCGTCCGGTTTGTCCGCCGCTTACCATTTGCGTCTCATGGGCCATCAAGTGCTGCTGCTGGAGGCCGGGCCCATGGCCGGGGGCATGATGCGCTTCGGCATCCCCAAATACCGCCTGCCCAGGGATGTGTTGGACGCGGAAATCCAGCGCATCCTGGACATGGGGATAGAACTGCGCCTGAACTGCCGGGTGGATGATGTGCTGGCGAGCATGAAGGCGGAACAGTGTGACGCGGCGTTTTTGGCCGTGGGCGCCCATCTCGCCAAGCGCGCTTACATTCCAGCCGGGGATGCGGCCAAGATCATGGACGCGGTGTCGGTGCTGCGGGACGTGGAAGCGGGGGAGCTGCCGCTACTGGGGCGGCGGGTGGTGGTCTATGGTGGCGGCAATACCGCCATGGACGTGGCCCGTACCGCCAAGCGGCTGGGGGCGGAAGAATCCATTATCGTCTATCGCCGCACCCGCGAAAAAATGCCCGCCCACGAAGATGAACTGAAAGAAGCCCTGGAAGAGGGCGTGCTGGTGAAATGGCTTTCCACCATCAAGCAAGCGGGCGGCGAAAGTCTGACCGTGGAAAAGATGGAATTGGACGAGCACGGTTTTCCCCAACCTACCGGCGAATTGGAAACCATCGCCGCTGATTCCCTGGTGCTGGCCTTGGGGCAGGATGTGGATTTGTCCCTGCTCGACAATGTGCCGGGGCTGAAAATCGACGACGGCGTGGTGCAAGTGGGGCCGGATATGATGACCGGCTACCCCGGTATTTTCGCGGGCGGCGACATGGTCCCCTCTGAGCGCACTGTCACCGTGGGTGTGGGCCACGGCAAAAAAGCCGCCCGGCACATTGATGCGTGGTTGCGCGGTGGTCAGTATCAGCCCGCGCCCAAGCACGAGCTGGCTAGCTACGACAAACTCAATCCCTGGTATTACGCCGATGCGCCCCGTACCGAACAACCGGCTCTGGATTTAGTGCGTCGCCAGTCCGGCTTTCAGGAAGTAGTGACGGGCCTCACCGAAAGCAACGCCTTGTTTGAAGCCCGGCGCTGTTTATCCTGCGGCAACTGCTTCGAGTGCGATAACTGCTACGGCGTGTGCCCGGATAACGCAGTGCTGAAACTGGGCACCGGCCAGGGCTTTAAATTCAATTACGACTACTGCAAGGGCTGCGGCCTGTGTGCAGCGGAATGCCCTTGTGGGGCGATTCAAACCCAGCAAGAAACCATTTAGCCGCTAGGCAAGCGGCTGAAGCCAGCGCTTATCCATGGCTCAGTTATGGTTATGGTCTAAGCGCTTGAGCTGCGGCCAGCGTTAAATATGTCCTTCCTGCCCCCTGTCAGGTCTGTGTTAGTCTTGCAGGGCAGTCTGCTAACACGGCACGGTGACGTGCCTCATTCAGTATGGGCGAGGGCCTTAGCGAAAGGTCTGATACTGATTGTCATACTACAAAGCGTCTCCAGACGGTGTCTGTTTGCGGGGCAAACCTGAATAAAGGCCACAGCATGAGAACAAACCTGCCGGTTACACAGAACGAATATGTATTGAAGGACGATCATTTGATCGTATCCACCACAGACTTGAAGGGGCGCATTACCTTCATCAATAAAGACTTCCTGGAAGTCAGTGGTTTTGTTGAGTCGGAACTGATTGGTGAGCCGCATAACTTGGTGCGCCACCCCGACATGCCCACCGAAGCATTTGAAGATATGTGGCGTACCCTCAAAGAGGGCCGTCCCTGGACGGGTTATGTAAAAAACCGCTGCAAGAACGGCGATTATTACTGGGTGCTGGCCAATGCCGCGCCGATTGTGGAAGGCGGGCGTGTTACGGGCTATATCTCCGTGCGCCGCAAAGCCAGCCGGGAAGCCATCGCTACGTATGACGCGGCTTATCGTTTGTTCCGGGAAAAGCGCCAAGGCAATTTGGTGATTCGCTATGGCAAGGCGGTGAAGAAAAGCGCCTTTGATTTCAAGAACGTCGGTATCGGCCCCAAGATTTGGACGGGCATCGGCGTGATCCTGACCTTCGCCATGATTGCGGTAGGCAGCTCGTGGCTCGGCATGCAAAAGTCCGAGCAGCGTTTTAATAGCTATCTGGCCCAAGAGCAGCAGTTGTTGGATGACTATTCCGAGATGTATGCCCAAGGCTTGCAAATGGGTCAGGCACTGCGCAATATCGTGCTCGATCCCAGCAACGACAAGGCCTATAAGAATCTGACTCAGGCCCGTGCAGACTTCCAAGAGCACATGAAAGAAGCGCTGGCCGTGCCCGGTGTGGATAGCGCAACGCGTCAAGGTTTAGACAGCATCGGCGCCTTGAGCAGCAAGCATTTTGGTGTGCAAGACAAAGTGATCGAGGCGGTGAAGGCAGGTAAGCAGGCGGAAGCGCAAAGCCTGTTGAATAGCGAAGACACGCCCCTGTGGCGCCAATACAAGGGTCTGCTGTTAGATGGGCGTAAGGCCTTAGAGCAGCAAGCGGCTCAAGGACAAAAAGAAGTGCAGGGCGTGGTGTCGTCTGCCAGCATTATTTCTTTGGTGTTTGGCGTGCTGACCTTGTTAGTGGCGGCGGCTACGGCAGGGCTGCTGGGCAAGATGATTCGCCGCCCCATGGAAGAAATGGACGAAACCTTTGCCAATGTCTTGCAGGGGAATTACTCCAACGTGATCGACATCACCCGCAATGACGAAATTGGTAAGGCTTTGCAAGGCTTGCAAGTGCTGCAAACGCGCATGGGCTTTGAAATGGCCGATACCAAGCGCAAGGCGGACGAAATGGCACGTATCAAGGTGGCCCTGGATTGTGTGGGCACGCCGGTGCGGATCGCTGACCCGAATGGTGTGGTGACTTACGCCAACAAATCGTTGTTGGATACCCTGCGTCGTTTAGAGCCGGAGCTGAAAAAGCAAAATCCCAAGTTCAGCGTGGATACCTTTGTCGGCAGTTGCATTGGTACTCTCTATGCCGATCCTGACGCGGCGCTGAAACGCTTGGCGGTCTTGAGCAGCACAGTGCAGACTGATATGGATATTGGTGGTCGGAGCTACCGCGTGGTAACGAGTCCGGTGTTTACCCAGTCCGGTGAGCGTTTGGGTTCGGCGGGCGAATGGCGTGACCGCACCGACGAAATTGCAGTGGAAAAAGAAATTACCAGCATCGTTTCCAGTGCTTTGCAGGGCGATTTGGAAGTACGCATTAGCAAAGAAGGTAAGACCGGCTTCTTTGCCCTGCTGGCCGAGCAAATGAACGATTTGTTGAATACCACGCACCGCGCTCTGCAAGGCACGTCGGATGTGCTGAGTCGGGTGGCCCGGGGTGATCTGACCCAAACCGTGGAACAAGATTACGACGGTATTTTTGGGCAGTTGAAAGACGACACCAACACCACGGTGGAACGCCTGCGGGAAGTGGTGGGCCGTATTAAGGGCGCCACCGATGCCATCGAAACGGCGGCCAAAGAAATTGCCATGGGCAATCAAGATCTGTCCAGCCGTACCGAAGAGCAGGCCAGCAGCTTGGAAGAAACCGCTTCTAGCATGGAGCAGCTTACCAGCACCGTTCGCCAAAACGCGGCCAGCGCCCGTGAAGCCAATCAATTGGCCGACAAGGCACAAACGGTGGCCGTGCGCGGTGGTGATGTGGTGGGGCAGGTGGTGGAAACCATGAGCGCCATCCACGAATCCAGCAGCAAGATTGCCGACATTATTGGTGTGATTGACGGCATCGCCTTCCAAACCAATATCTTGGCCTTGAATGCGGCGGTGGAAGCTGCCCGCGCTGGGGAACAAGGACGCGGCTTTGCTGTGGTGGCCAGTGAAGTGCGTAATCTGGCCCAACGCAGTGCCGTAGCCGCTAAGGAAATTAAGGAGCTGATTTCCAGTTCCGTGGAGCGGGTGTCTGTGGGCAATAAGCTGGTGGATCAAGCCGGGCAAACCATGAGCGAAGTGGTGTCCAGCATCCAGCGCGTGGCCACCATCATGGCCGATATTTCCCATGCCAGCCACGAACAAAGCCAAGGCATTGAGCAAGTGGGGCAAGCCGTGGGGCAGATGGACGAAGTCACCCAGCAAAACGCAGCCTTGGTGGAACAAGCCGCCGCCGCCGCCGAGAGCTTGGAAGAACAAGCCCACGGTCTGGTGCAAACGGTCAGCATGTTCAAGCTCAACGAGCAGCACATCAGCGCCGCACCTCGGGCCAGCAGCCATGTCGCCCCCAGCCACGCGCCGCGCAAACCCGCGCCTGCTGCCCGTGCCGTTCCCCGCGCTGCCGCTGCCAAGCCCGCCAGCAAAGCCAGCAAGCCCATGCGCCCCGTGGGTGATGATGCGGAGCACTGGGAAGAGTTCTAAAGCGTGTAATTTTTACCGTAGCCATAAAAAACGCCGACTCGAGGGTCGGCGTTTTTTATGGGGAGCCTGTGGAAAATGACGTGCTACGCGCTCCCCTGGGCTGAGGTTTAGGCGGGTTTTAGTACCAATGCACTTGGCCCGTGGAGGTGTCGTATAGGGCGCCTACGATCTTGAGTTTGCCTTGATCTTCCAGTTCTTTCAGGATCGGGCTCTTGCTGCGGATGGTGTCCAAGGTCATCTTCACGTTCAGTTCTGTGACCTCATTTACGAAGGCTTTGTTGTGGGAATTCCGTTCTCCCGGTGTACTGGCTTTGTTGACGGCGGGTTGGTATTTGTCCAGCAGTTGGGTCAGGTTGCCCATTTTCACCCCGTCACAGGCCCCTTTGATGGCGCCGCAGCTGGTGTGGCCCAATACCACAATAGCGCGGGAACCGGCGACTTTAGAGGCATATTCCAGGCTGCCCAGAATGTCTTCATTGACCGTATTGCCCGCCACCCGTGCGGTGAAGACATCGCCCACGCCTAGGTCAAACACTTGTTCCGGGGCGGAGCGCGAGTCGATACAGGCCACGATACTGGCAAAGGGGAATTGGCCCAGAGCGGTTTGTGTGACTTGTTTTTTGTAGTCTCGTTTCAGGGGCTTGCCGCTGACAAAGCGCTTGTTGCCCTCTTTTAGAATCGCCAGTGCGGCATCCGGGGTAATGCTGGCTTGCACATTCTTGGTTAAGGTTTTGCCAGGGGCATAGGGCTCGGGTGTCACCGGCCCACCGTGATCGTCACCTGCATAGGCGCTACCGAGGGCCATCATCAGAGCCAGTGCAATACCGTGTCGTTTCAAGCAATTCATGGGGTGTCTCCTGTGTTGTTGTAGCCACGGCCTATCCGTGGAGGAGGCATTTTGGCGAGATTTGTTTTGTTAAGCTAGTGCATTTTTCCGCTCAGTGTGACGAATATGGACTCCCAAATTAGCCCGCAGCGCTGCCCCTTATGTGGTCAGCCCAATCAATGTGCCATGAGTGCCACACCGCCGGGGCCGCGTCCTTGTTGGTGCGAACAGACGCGGGTGAATCCCGAGTCTTTAGCCCGTTTGGCGCCGGAGCAGCGGGGCAAAGCCTGCTTGTGTGCCCGTTGTGCCCAGAAAGCCCCCGCATGATGATGGCTTTGCGGATGGGGCTCGGGTATGCTGGCGGCCCTTGTTTTTTAGGCGTGCCCGTCGGTTAGATGTCTTGCCGACGACACCAGCCATGACTGCGCTCCATTTATTTGTCCTCAGATGAACGCCCACGACAGCAGCTATAAGCATATTTTCTCCCACGCAGAGGTGGTTTCAGATTTGCTGCGGGGCTTTGTCCATGAAGAGTGGGTGGCTGAGCTGGATTACAGCAGTCTGGAACGAGTGAGTGGTAGTTATGTGACGGACGATCTGCGCGATCGGGCCGATGACATTATCTGGCGCGTCCGTAGCCAAGGCAGTTGGCTATACGTCTATCTGCTAATCGAGTTTCAAAGCCGTGTAGATCCCTACATGGCGTTACGGATTCTGGTGTACACCGGCCTGCTTTACCAAGATTTGCTCAAAAGCGGCGCGCTGGGGCCATCGGGTCGTTTGCCTGCGGTGTTTCCGGTGGTGATCTATAACGGTGAAGGACGCTGGACAGCCCCACGGGATGTGGCCGAGCTTATCGAGCCCTGTGGGCCGAGTTTGGCTGCGTACCGGCCTAATCAGCGGCATTTCGTGCTGGATGAGGGGCGTCTGGGGGAACAGGAACGAGAGCAAGCAGGCAACACTTTGGCCGATATCATTCAACTGGAAACCAGCGCCACGCCGGAGGATATACGGCGGGTGCTAGCCAGACTCACGACACGCATGCAAGATAGCCGCTATGACAGTCTGCGCCGGGCTCTGGTGGTGTGGATCAATCGGGTGGTGCTAAGACGAGTGGTGACGGAAGAGGTACTGCCAGAGCTAAACGAATTACAGGAGATCGACAACATGTTGGCAGAACGAGTAGATCAATGGGTTGAGCAGTGGAAACAAGAAGGTTGGCAGCGGGGGCTGAAAGAGGGGGAACAGCGAGGACGACGAGAGGGGCAGCAAAAGGGACTGCAAGAAGGACGGCAAGAAGGGCGGCAAGAAGGACTGCAAAAAGGGGCTGGGCGGGTGTTGAGTCGCGTGTTAGAAAAACGTTTTGGTCCCTTGCCTGAGTGGGCTCAAGCTCGTTTGGCGGTTGCATCCCCTGAGCAGCTTGAAAACTGGAGCGACGGAATTTTTGAAGCGACATCGTTAGAGGGCTTGCTGGGCAGCCACTAAGTTATTTTTTTGTGAACTAGAAAGAGAGAAAAGGCTATGCCTGTGCTGTTATTGGATCTTATCGAGGCGCGTGTTTTGGGGGTGTTGGTCGAGAAACAAGCTACGACACCGGACGTGTATCCACTAACGGTCAATGCCTTGCTGTCTGGGTGTAATCAGAAAACCAGCCGCGATCCGATTTTGTCGCTTACGGAATCGGATGTGCAGCAGGCCTTGGATAGTTTGCGGGGTAAGACCTTGGTGCAGGATAGCTATGGCGCCTCGGGCCGGGTGCTGCGCTACAGCCATAATTTTGATCGCTGTCTCAAGCTTTCCCCGCCAGCCTTGGCGATTGTGGCAGTGCTGATGCTGCGCGGCCCGCAAACGCCGGGGGAATTGCGTGGCAACTGCGACCGCCTGTATCGCTTTTCGGACATTTCCAGCTTAGAGGCGTATTTGGAGGAGCTGGCAGAGCGTGGCGAGCAGCCTTTGGTGCAGCGTTTGCCCAAGCAGCCCGGTGCACGGGAGCATCGTTTCGCGCATTTATTGTGCGGGGCGCCGTCCGTGGCGGGGGGCAGTGAGGTGGCAGCTGTGTCCGGTGAGGCTGGCGATGAACTGGCCGCATTGCGGGCCGAGGTGCAGGGCTTGCGCACTTTGGTGGAACATTTGTACGCCGAATTGGGCGTGTCACGCCCGGATGGCTCGGCATGAGTGAGCATGCTTGTCGGCCCGGCTGTGGGGCGTGTTGCATCGCTCCATCTATTTCTACAGCCATGCCGGGCTTGCCGGGGGGAAAAGCCGCTGGGTTGCGTTGCCCCCATTTGGATGAACGGGCGCTGTGTGCTTTGTTTGGGCAAAGCCCCCGGCCCCGTTGTTGTTCCGGCTTGCAGCCCTCCCAAGAAATGTGCGGCGATAACCCGGCACAGGCTTTGGCGTGGCTAAGCGCGTTGGAAGAAGCGACTAGTCCGTAAAGACCTTGAAGATCCGCTCTAAGAACAAGAGCAGCATAAAGACGAACGTGGCGATAAGCGCATA
>JACCDO011540398.1_pt1 | contig 13844 bp, 9 predicted proteins | sample 7446101 | NCBI WGS metagenome assembly JACCDO01 (sample SAMN15323440, study PRJNA562643) | freshwater metagenome | isolation source: river surface water | place: USA:Blue River Watershed | collected 2017-08-16
CGACGCAGACAAATGTAGCAAATAAGAGCATAAAACATAAAAATTGTACATTTAATTACATTTGTTTTATAATCAGTTTCGTAACCCTTACCCTAACTCTGTTTTTGCATGTGGAAGGCGTTGGATGGCGTCTGTCATGCTTTACCATCGATACATGCTTCCCCCTTTCCGGGGTTCATCGCGCTCCAACTCCCTGATTCGCATCTGAATTTCATAATGGTTGTCAACCAGCAGGTGAAAGGTTAGCGGAATAATGACATTGATACAACAAGTTGGGATAGAATTGTAGGATTCTGCTATCTGAATGCGTCACAACTCTGACGCACTCGTTCTATGGAAGCCTGCCCGCAAGCAGCATCGACCGCAGGCGTTATATGGCACCTGAAGGAAGTAGCCTTGTTGACGAAGTCGGTCAATCAAGCATTAGTACATACGTACATAAGAGACCTTCTAAGTGCATTTTGAAGCATGGGGATATACGGACAAATTATCAACACACAGCAAAATCAAAAGCACTAAACGTGCCGATAGGGGAGTGTTGGCGCTATGTACTTACCTGACTTCTGGATAAGCGCTCAAGAATACAACATCAAATAGACTAGCGGTAATTATTGGACATCTTCAGCATCTGCCCAAGTGATAATCGGGGAGCGATAACACTCTTTGCAGTGCCGCACCGCCTCGGAGATGCCGAGCTCCATTATGGGTCTCGTGTTTTCTGCTGGAGCGCAACTCGCGCACACACATTTACCACATTTTCTGCAGTGATGCTTACGATAAAAAATGTTGAAGGAACTCGAGCAAATCATGCAATGATTGACGATTCGATCTGGAATCCAGTGCGAACCATCTGCTGATGGCTTCGTGCCTGATAACAACGCCCGCTGTGCGGCAGTTACGTTAGCACCCAAGTTCAATACAGCAGGACTTTTGTCTTGCAATGGTGAGCATTCTTCTTGGTGTGTGTCAAATGAAGGCCTGGACTTAAAATCCGAAAAGCTAATGTCTTCTCGACCTTCAACGCGTTCGCAGAGTAAGTGTTTGTAGTATCGAAGTTCTTGAGATCTGTATATAGCACTTAAGTGACGCTTTATATCCTCTTTAGGAGCGTTGATTGTTGCCAATGGATAGGTCATACCCAAACTTTCTATGTATTTTTGGAAGGAGGCATTCCCCCCGGCTCGAAGAATACTTATCTCTCTATCAAAGGTTGACCACTGATCCAACTTCAGTGATCTCACAGAGGTTATATGCACCCCAAAAGATCTATGATATCCAGAACAATCTAAGCATAGGAGAACACCAAACGAAATTGATGCCCAATCTGGTAAATTTGCACCGCAATCATTGCAGTGATCATTTCCAGAAATAGAGAGAATCCCTTTTTCAAGAATAAGAGCATCTACACCCTCACATGCCAAATTACGAGAATTCATATATATATATATATATCAACCGTAGAAATAAATAGCGATTATAGTATTTTGAAAGATAATTTGATGATAATTTGAAGCAAGAGTGTCTTCCCACAATTGGGAACCCAAATCGATGAATCGCGTTCATCAATTTTAGAGAGTTTCATGCTTCACGTGAACACAGAAAAAATTTCTACACAACGAGCATATGCATATAGGCGGAAATTGGACGAGACGCGTCGGAAAAGAAAGCCAGGATCACGACAGTGTCCTTAATAGTCTTCTTTAATTGAACCCGGATTAGTCTCTAAACATCCAGCAAGGAACTTAACTAATTGGACGATTGTTATATCAAAGATATACCAAACGAAATAAATTCATACCATATCGCTTCATTTTAATATAATTCAAATCGAAGATGGCGCTTTGCAACATTGCTGGTTTAACTCCTGTCGATGACCCGTCTTATCGATACAAGATGCCCAAAATAATGGGAAAAGTCGAGGGCCGCGGAAACGGCATCAAGACAGTCCTTGTCAATGTGGTAGAATTGGCACAAAGCTTAAATCGTGATGCTCCTGAAGTTACCAAATTTTTTGGAACAGAGCTGGGTGCGCAAACCACCTATGATGTTGAGATTGATCGCGCCATTGTGAATGGAGCTCACACGGACGCTGATCTTCAAAACAAATTGCGCACCTACATCGAGAAATTTGTCTTATGCGCAACTTGTCATTTGCCCGAGACTCACTACAAGATCAAAGATGGCACCGTCATGCAGAAGTGCTTGGCCTGCGGCGCCAAGAACATGTGCGACCTGAATCACAAGCTCACCACGTTTATCATTTCCCAACACAAGAAACAAAAAGCGGACGGAAAAAAGGACGAAAAGGAAAAAGGCAAGTCTAAGGACAAGAAGGGTAAAGATGGCGAAACATCTCCTGTTGCTGGAAGCGAAGCTGCCGGGGACAAGAAGGAGAAGAAAGAGAAGAAGGAGAAGAAGGAGAAGAAAGAGAAGAAGGAGAAGAAGGAAAAGGATACCAAGGAGCCTGGTGAACCTAATGCCAAAAAGACCTTCTTCGATGAAAGCTCGTCAGACGAAGGCGGAGCCCTCGATGAGATGGAGAGTGATGCCAAGGCTGTAGGTACGTGCGCGCTTCATCAGCGCATTTGTGAATGTTTTGTTACATCTTTGACGTTATGGCGAAGAGTTTATTGCATTGGCATTGATGGAAATATTAGATATAACGCATTCGCGCCACGTTTGTTCAGGAAATTGAACCCTCCAGAAGCACGTGCGTTCGATGAGTACAGCAAGCACACCAATTCGATGCTGTCTGAGCCAATCTATTTCTTCTTCTGGTTATGTTGCTATCTTGTCTGTATTTCGTATTGTTTTTGGTTCTGATGCTCTCAGGGGACAGACTTCTTCTCTTCTCGGTAGCGAATGCATTGCACTGCCCGTCTTCTCGCACCATTTATCTAACCTTTATTAATTGCCATGTTTTTACCATCATAATTATGACCTGTATCCGGCCATTTTCTGTAGAGGACGGCATTATTCGACTGAGATCTTGGTTCGCTAGTAACCCTGACGTCAATCCCAGTGGCGCAGGCGAGCAGAGCGCGTCCTCAGTGACACGCATTCTGGACTGCCTGCGCGATCTGCAGAATGTCTCCTCTTTACGCCCAGTAGATCGCGTCATCATGTACGTCGGAGCCATGATGACCGATGCGCTTATTTCAAAAAATGAAATCGAGAAATACAGTGCCGTCCTTTCTGCGCTCGCCAAGTCTGTGGACACACAACGTCATGTCATTGCAGCTTTCGAATGGTTTTGTGGTTCACACAAGCCTATCTTTGCACCTAAATTTCCTCTTGTATTAAAAGCTTTATATGATGCAGAAATCGTAGAAGAAGATGTGTTCTTCTCATGGAGTGCAGATTACGCCAAGAACGACTACAGTGCCGACGACTCTCTGATCGGCATCGACACATTGGAAGAACTGAAAGTATCATCCCAACCTTTTATCACGTGGCTCCGCGAGGCCGACGACGAAGAGGACGAAGATGATGAAGAAGAAGAGGATTGAACAACGTGATCGATAGATCGATAGCAACACGCCTGCTGGCGTCTTAGCCGATATTTATCTCTTTTTTCATGAGTTCCGAACTGTACATAGCATTAGCGATCCATCGACTCGCTTAGTCCAAACAGCTTTTCTGGCCTGACGTTGACGATGTGAGACGTTTCAGAGTTCGAATGAGCTCAGTGTCAAGTAAACTATATCTAACATATTATTAACTTCACTAATTATACAAGTATCAATACATGGACACAAAAAACATAGATCTATGAAGCAACAGATGTGCCTCACAGCTCATCGCGTTCACCTGGCTCCGCTTGACGGGTTAGGTGCCGCTCCCACAGCTGTGCATGACAATAGTGACCAGAGCTGTCATGCGGTGCCAAGAGCTCATTTTGAGCTTTCTCTTGCATTTCTAATAGCTGGGGTGTAAGTGCCCCACTTGTGCGAGCGAGAACAATGGCTGCGTTGATCTTACCTGTGGCTTCTTTGGCTGCATTGCGCAGCGATGTTTCCGAACACGGCTTCGCGGAGCGCGGATGTAATTTCTGCCATTCAGCTCGAAAGACTTCCTCAAGACCAGCCATCACTGCAGTAAGATAGCGGACATAAGAAGGAGCAAAGCGATGGTTGCTGCTGATCGCATCTCTGTATGCGACCTCCGCCTTGGCCACTTGCCCGAGAGCATTGAAGGCATTTCCCAACTCAAGATACAGGAAGAAGGGCACAAGGCCGCGACCATCACCGATAGGGCCCATCATGTCAGCGCGACCACTTAAGCTGTTGAGGTAGGCAAGTACTTTGCTGGTTGCCGTCCGCGTGCTCTTTTGTATGCCCACATCTAGGATCTCCTGTGCTCCTTGCAGGTCCCCGATGGCCCGTCTTCGGCGACCTTCTTGCAAGCAGTTATACGGCGAGCCCACTTGCTCAAACGGTGCACCTTGAGCTATTGCAATTGTAAGCAGGGATGTGGAAGAATATGCATAAAACCAACCTTCTGGAATATAAACAATCTGCCCAGCTTCTTGCGTGGCGACCAACGGCGCTTCCCTCGACGTCAGAGTGGGGTAAACCGTCTTCATCCACTCTGCAAGATTTTCACTTGTACTATATCCTATTGCTGGCAATGACTGTGGGTGGAAGAGTACCCAATGCAATTGTCCCTGCAGCACTTCAACCCACAGCTGCGGGGCTTGTCGGAAAGGGGGACCACTGTTGTTTCGGGCAAGCAGCAATTGCAGCGGTCCGCCAAGATCAGGTACTATCGGTTTAGAACTGGCGTGAGCACGAGGCACGCTTTTCCCAACAAGGCGTAAAGCTGTTTGATCTAATCCACACGCGCGTAAAACGTCTGTCGCACTGTCGATATATCCTTCCCATCTTATGTTACGGCATGTCGCATTTTTGATACTGTTGGATGAAGCTGCTGAGACATCATGCTGGATACTACCTTTATACTCATATTTTAAAAATTCGCGTAAAGTGGAGTTATACTGCTCTTCTTTAATAGTAGGGTTTCCCACAACTACTTCAACCTGACCATGCTGCCCGCCACTGATCACACCGAATATTTGCTCATATTGTCCACTTTGCAAAGATTTCCCAGGAAAAATCACAGGAGATTTGAGAATATAACGATCTTTAAACTCATTTTGCGTGAGATTAACATGAACCTCTAGTGTACGTTCATGAAGAACATCTTCTGCTAGCAACTCTGCATCACGATACCATTTCACAGCTTCGAGAACACTATTCTGCAATCCATGGAAACCCCACGGAACAATTTTTATTAAGGCGTATGTTCCTGCACATGTAAAGCAGATGCTAAGAATAACCGAAAGCAAAAGGGGGCGGAGATTCTTTTCCATCTGCGCTAACTGTTTCTTCCTTCTCGCATCAGCCTTGGCTGTGATTTTAGAAACCTTTTTGTTTTCCATTAAAACAAAGTATAAAAACGATAAAAAATACAATAATTGATTAAAATGTCTTTAGCATCACCATTATAATGGGGAAGGGATTTTCATATCGGCTATTCGAATTTCACATTCTCGGCATTCGGAAAACGATATAGAATAAAGGAAGGCATGTTCCTTCATAATTCTTAAAGACCATTTCTTGCTTTAAAAACCACTATACTGTTGATAATTCAATAAAATCTGCAAGTTTACTTCGGATAACTCGAAACAATTGTTGGAAATCCTGCAAAAAGCAGGTCTTGCGCAATAGATATTATGAAGTCTCTTCATGCGGATCAAAAATGCAGAGTAGACACACTTCAGAAACAAACATTGTCCATCAGCGAAGGATTATGCAAGTTATCAACATTCGCTTTCCCAATAGTAACTACCGCTCTCATTCAAGTGTCACAAAGCATGACAACCCTTGCATTCATCGGCAGGTTGGATTCTGCCACTTATTTGGGCGCTGTGACGCTTGGCAACATGGTATGTAATGTCACCGGATTTTCTTTAAGCCTTGGAATGCTCACTGCTCTTGACACCTTGGTAGCGCAAGCATACGGTGCAAAAATGTACTCTCTAATGGGTCTGCATACTCAACGTGCCATTGTCATTGTCACCTTATTTACTATTCCCGTTATTATCATCTGGACCTATACGGGCGAGTTCTTGTATTACGTGCTTGGAATTGACTATGAAACAAGCATGCTAGCTGGTCAATGGTCGAAGTACATTCGCTACGGTATTTGGCCCTCATTAGTGTTTGAAATATTTAGGAAGTTTTTACAGGGCCAGCAAATTGTGTGGCCAGTTGTTGTTTCCGCCCTCTGTTCAACAGTTTTGAACGGTACTCTTAACAGCTTTTTGGTCCGCAACTATCATCTGGGTATTCATGGCCCTGCGATGGCTTTGGTTACATCGCAGTGGTCTAGCGTGCTCATCTTAGTGAGCATCATTGCAGCCAGGAAGTGTGTCCTACGCATGAGGGGCTCCGCGGCGGCAGTAGCATACTCTCATGTGAGTAGTGTAGACGATTCAGTCGGCGTTGATGGCAAATTGCCAGAGTCCGAGGGCAGCAGTGTTTCGCCTGCTGTCGATGTCGAGGAGGCAGACCCAGAAGACAACTGGCCATCCCTAAGCGTGAACATTTTCCGTGACTGGGGACCATTCCTATCACTGGGTGTTCCCGGAGCTTTCAGTTTAATGCTTGAATGGGGTTCTTACGAAACCATTGCTTCTATTGCAGGAAGGCTCGGCGCAGTGTCACTTGCAACCCATGGAATTTTCATGTCTACGGCTTCGTTTTTTTACAGGTTTCCTGTAGCTATTTCCATTGCAAGCGCCATCTTGATAGGTAACAGACTCGGCGATAATGACGCAGAAGGTGCTAAATTCTTTATGAAATTAGGTATTTGGGTGGACTTCGCGTGGGGTATTTGCGCTGGGGGCGTGCTAGTGCTTGTGCTCCGGCCATACTGGGGCCGGCTGTACACTGACGTGGAGGATGTTCGAATGATGGTGAGTGCATGTTTACCAATTATGATGTTTTATATTACAGTAGACAGCACGAAATGCATCACATTGAATGTCCTGAGGAGCACAGGCAGACCGGGTGTCACCGTTATTGGAAATGTTGTGGCGTGCCTGTGTGTTATGCTGCCGTTGGGCTACTACCTGGCGTTGCGGATGGGATACGGTTTGGTAGGACTGTGGTTCGCTATGAGCATGACGTGGGTAATGGCGACTTTTGGATACCTTTACGTCGTCGTCTTTACAGATTGGCAGCAGCAAGCAGATCTTGCACGCGAAAGGAATCACCATGCTCTATTACATGCCAATACAACGCGCCATGCTGAGGCTCCGGAAAAGCGGTTTGCTAAGAAGAGTGTAGAACTGATAAATACAAAAGTGTGAAAGGATGTGTATTATTTGTAACGGTTGAGGAAATTATATATATATATATATATATATATATATATTGGAAATTTATATATATACGTAGTAATTAATACTTTACATACCAGAACTTGAGAAGAGTGAAAACACGCTATTACAAGATCTATACTCTAGGTCGTAAACATATATTGACCCTAAAAAACGACACAAAGTAATGGATCCGTAGAAAAGAAGCCACCTTCACAAAAATAGGCAAGTAAAGATGGCACCAATGCCTCCTGCACCACGTGCTCCTGCTATTAGTGGGGGCGCAGACCCTTCAACATCGCGTTTATTAATACCGGCCTTGGAAGGAGCACCGGCGAGAGGAGAGGCATTTGTTGCATCTTCTTCAACGGGAAGAGCTGCAAAATCGTCAACGTCTATTAGCACGATTGGAAGTGTAGGACATGGAAATATCAGTAATCGAGCAACTACTGGTATGGTTCAAGGATCAATGCCTTCCTCTCGACGAGGCGATATAATGAACGGTGCATCGAACATGGCCCTAAATCGACAACAACTAACAAACGACTTACCTCAAAATCAAAATGCAATAACAAACGGATTACAAGGTAATTATGGCGGTTATCGTGGAAGCTACGGTGGTGCATATGGTGGAAATATGGGCATGGGAAGTTTAGGCATGAGCAGCATGAGCAGTCTTGGTATGCTGAGCATGATGGGCATGGGCATGGGTAGCCTTGGAGCTCAATCAGGACCATTGAGCTGGATATATTCTTTAAATTACTTTATCACCAGCATTGGCCATATGGCCACCGTGCTTGGTATGAATAGCCACGCATTGCTCGCTGCGTATCAAAGTGCGTATGCGGGTCTGCACAGCATAATTACACGTATTCGAACCAGTGAAATGCGGCGCGTCATTCAACGGAAGTGCAAACGAAGTTCACTGTTTAGATTTCTATTTATTGCCGCATGTAGTACTCTATGCGGCGCAGCGTTGAAAATTATTCACACGTACTGGGGTTACTTTAGCAACGCCAGGTTAGGGTATGCTGGCTCGGGATATAGTGGAAGCTCTTATGGTAATCCGTATGGCGGAGGTGCTTACAGTTCTCAACAAGCTGCACACCAGTATGCTCATCAACGAGCCCTGACGAACGCGCCTATGAATGCTGCACCAGTTGCGCTCATACCCGATTCATCGAATTAACTTGCAATTTCGAAGCAAACAGAAAGCATGCTATAGCGAGATTATATTTAGTGTATATTATTTATATGTTCTGTATGTAATATCGATCTCAGTCCATCATTTTTGGTATTGTGTGCAGTGTTGGTGAGATTTTTCCCGCCTTGCAATGCTTCCGTTGTGTCCATCGGAATAGGAATGTTAAGTATTTACCACGTACAGTACAATGCAGAAACCTAAACACATTCTGACCCATGCCCTGCTTGTACTTGCTCGCTCTTTTTGGCATCGACTCATACAACGCTGCGGGTGTCGTCCATACTAAAAACGTTATTTACACTATAATTGTGCGGTGATGCCATGGAGAGAGGGCGAGACCATCCTGTTCAGTTCACACAGCTTGCTAATGTGCACCCTTATCTAAGCCCGCTCTGGGATGCGCCACCAATGCACTCTCAATATCGCCATATCTGTTCGTGTTTTTCACGTACCACTCGTAGGTCAGTAGGATACCGTCTTTCCACGTTACTTGCTCTCTCCAGCCCAATTCGAACAGCCGATCTGAGTTGATGTGGTACCTCAGATCGTTGAAAACGCGGTCTTCTACAAACTGGATCATTTCGTTTTCTCGGTCACCAAAACCACTGAGGCGTATTAACTCGCGGGCCACCTCGATGTTGGACCTCTCGTTGGAGCCTCCAATGTTATAAACGACACCGACTTTCCCTTTGAGAAGAATGCACTCAAATGCACGGGCAACATCTTCGACGAATAGGAAATTGCGTTTATTTGCACCTGTACCGTGTAAAGTGACTTTGCGTCCTCGTTTTAGTTGATTGATGAATTTCGGAATGAGCTTCTCGGGATACTGATGAGGACCGTACACGTTGTTGCCACGCGTGATAATGATTGGTAGATTAAACGAGCGGATATAGCTTTTACACAAAAACTCTGCTCCAGCCTTGGTGGCTGCGTAGGGGTTGGTCGGCTCTAAAATTTGTTCCTCATCCATGGCCTTCTGGTCCAATTGCTGTTCGCCGTACACTTCATCAGTACTGACATGAATGAACCTCTTCACTTTTGCTAACTTTGCAGATTCAAGCAAAACGTGAGTTCCCATGATATTGTTCTGAGTGAATTGAAACGAATTACCAAATGAATTGTCCACATGTGTTTGAGCTGCAAAGTGCATAATCGTGTCAATATTTTCAGTCTTTAGAACATAATTCACGAGCTCAGAGCTACAAATATTTCCGTGAATAAATTTATAATTAGGTAAATTTTCGATTTCACTTAAATTTTCGAGGCATGAGCAGTCTATAGTGTTGCCAGAAAAGTAGCATTTTAAGTTAGACTGATTCAGACAGCGCGCATGTGAAAGCAGCAGGCAAACAGGGAAATTACTAAAAATAAAACACGCAATTATCTCGCCACGGAACACTTACAATCAAGGCGGTCGTAATTTATAATGTTGAACTGCGGGTACTTTTTGGCCAGCAGGATACAAACATGAGACCCGATAAATCCAGCCCCTCCAGTAACTAAGATATTTTTTGGCAAGTAAGAAGAACCCAAAAGGAGTTCACCTTCAGCTGCTACCAATTCCGCCATTGTTTAGGTCTAGTAAAGTTGACAGAAGGCGCCTTTAATTGATGAACTCGTGTCGACCGACCGACGTTTGTGGGGAGGGCTCCCTCTATTTAAGAGAATTAGTTTTGGGAAATTCGCAGTAACTATAGCTCGAGTTTTGCATCTTCGTTCTATTTTCGCACACACTTGCCTATATTTTTAGAGCGTCGGGCTTTTTCCTACAAATTATATTTCTATTCAGAAGGGATTTCACGGACGGGACCATTATCGAACTGAATACCAATCGCCTCAAACATTGGTCGTTGTATAGATTTTGAGATAAAATAGAAAATAATTATGACCGACAGATTAAAGGAGCTAAAGAAAAACGCTGTGAGTACTGGAGATGTTCATATTGATGTGTCTGAAAGTGATAACTTAACTGGCAAAGACAAATCCATTTTGACGGAATTTTTTGGGGATGTAGAATTAGTCAAAAAGAATGTGAACCTTATTAAAAACGTGACAGTGCGCATCGGAGAGATTCAGCAACAGGTCGTCTTGGCTACCACCAATGAGAAGGAGGCAGAGTTGAGTGCGGAGCTAAAACCGCTCGTAGAGGAGACTAACAAGAAGGCTCAAGTAGCCAAACTCATCTTGCAGAAATTGCGAGAGGATACTGAGCGTATGAAAATAAGCGACAAAACTGGTAATATTGCTGGAGAAGTGCGCATACGAGAAAATCTTGTGAGTACATTGACTCGTAAATTTGTAGACGTCATGAAGGAGTACCAGACCGTGCAGACCAAGTACAAGACAGAAATCAAAAAGAGAGTTAAACGCCAGGTGCAAATTGTCAAAGCAGATGCCACAAGTGAAGAAATTGACGCGATCATGAAGAGCGGTGGGGCTGATCAGGTGTTTAAGGAAGCCATTCTGAAAGGGGAAGCTGCGGACAGTGTACGTAATATGTATATGCACGTGGCTGACAAGTATCAGGATGTCATGGCGATTGAGCAATCCGTTGCAGAATTGCATCAAATGTTTATAGATTTCGCCCTGTTGACGGAGCAACAGGGAGAGCTTTTGGATGTTATCGAATTCCAAGTCAAAGCAGCGTCCGACTATATAGATGAGGGTAACTCAGAAATGGTCAAAGCTATCGAGATTCAGAAAAATATTCGCAAGCAGCAGTGCTGTATTTTAATAGCTTTGCTTGTTGTTATTGGCATTGTTGTGGGTATCGTCGTGGCTACCAAAAAGTAGCCACTTGGCTAACGAAACATGTGATCAGGGAGCAGGCCTTAAAAACGCCTTCTTAACATAAGCGCTCATGGTGTTCGATGCGAGCTCAATGAAATATAATTTGACTATCATTAGCACTTGTACATTATAAATAACCCATACTCATACTCTAAGATATATATGACTCCAGATCAACCATTGACACAACATAAAAAGTAATTTTCGAAAGGATAACGAAGGGCTATGGATGCTATGGGACATTATACCAGTACTTGATACATAAAGTCTTTGCTTGTATTTATGTCACTGCAGCCATGCAGCCCCTAGGGGCATTTTGCCAAATCCACATTTCGCAACCGTTCCGATGCGGTCATGTTACGGAGAGTGGGCAATAATTGAACAGTGGCCCGCACTTGTTGCAAAAAGTCTGGCCCAGGTGCTGGAGCCTTGTAGTGCATTAGCATTGCATGAGATTCGCAAGATCCACAGATATCATAAGAAAATAATATGTTGTCGTTGTAGCTGAACATATGTCCTTCCTCTGCATACGTATCATTTGTGTCACGAAGCTTATTCTTAGAAGCGTCAAGTGGGAGTCCTTTGCCCCCGGCTGCTATAAAGTCGCGATACTTGTTCAAATACTCGGGACTGAGACAAATGGCAGTTGTTCTCATCCGCAGCGCTTGCAACAACGCGACTTCAGCCTCGACGTTCACGCGCTTACCATCCGCACGCTTGACCTTGCTAACTAGTGGAGCATATGCCGTTCCAGTTCCCTGTAAGCTTTGTTTCCATGTGCCAAGCCGAAGAGCAGCAATGCGAGCATCTAGCTTCGCCACGGCAGCGTTGTACACATCGTACTCTCCAGCTCTTTCCAGCTGGGTCCGCATGATCCGCACCGCGCTTTCTGGCCATTCTTTTGCGCTGGGATGTCCACTGAGATCTTTACGGTTCTTCACAACGACCAAGTCTGCCAAGCTCCAGCCCATGTAGTAAGCCATAACAACTAGGCTTTCGTCCATTCGTTCAGTGACGATGGTCAAGATGCGGTCGCTGTCTGTAATAATGCTCGCGGCATGACCCGGCGACTGCGCAAACGCACTCCACGTGAAGCTGGGTCCAGGCATACCAGCAATATAAGGAAGATTTAATGCATAAGCATTTGCAATTTCAGGGGAAGGGGCAGTGATTTCTTCGCCGTGGTAATGGAAAGAACCGGTTACCTCCTTGACCTTCGAGTACCGTCCTAGAGTAGCGACATGGAAGTCGAGGACTGAAGAATCGTTTGTCTCACGGGCAAGTTTCTCACGAGAAGCTGCACTTTCATACATCTTTGCAAGTTTGCGCATCTTAAATAGTTCACCCCAGAAGTAGTACACGCTAATCGCTCGCGCCACAGGCTCTCTGACCATGAAGACTTCCTTCAAGCCGCCTTGCGCATTCGGGTTTTTAAGCACTAAATCTTCGCTGCTAATAGAATTATTTCTTTGATTATAAAGGTGGATTGATCGCTGCGTGACGTCTTCGTTGATAGGCAAGACCGGCTCGGAAATCATCCACAGTCCTTGAGCTTGTTCAAGATGAAGTGGATTCTGCGGGTCCGATGTGTGCACTATCTCAGTTCCTTTGCTACCTTTCACATGCCGTCTACTGCCATTTGGCAGACTCACATTCCATTCTTTCAATGTGATCTTCGAAAACGCGCATTCCATGTGATCGCGGATCATGGCAGCATCCAAGTGGCATAGCTCGTGCTGCACACTGAAAAACGCAGGGTAAATGATTTCGCTTTCTCTATCCAGAGCCAAAGAGCGTGCAGTAGGACTTCCATTTTTGATTTTCTTCGAGGGCCGACCATGTGCATCCAAGCGCGGCCACTTTCCCAGGCTCACGTACTCTTGCAGAAGTGTCCGGAAATCAGTTGCATTTATATTATGCGCTATATCTGCTCCAGCGTTCTCTTCTACACGACCAATAGTATCTTTAGAAAGATCAAGATATTCCCAAGCGCATTTTGCAATCTTTCTGCATACGAAATTTTGAGCGGTCTTCCTCCTTGGCAGTAAATTGTACCGATACGCGAAACTTACCAGCAATGACACAATCGTCGATGAACCCACTTTCTGGGGGCGCCAAAAATGTACATTAGGAGGTTTCACTAAAAGAGGTTTGAGCGACATTAACATTTTATATTCATGTTCGTTTTTGATATCTTTAATTTTAAGGAATCGACGTTCAGGAAGTCCCGGCTGCCGCTCGATTCCGGAGAGTACGGGTTTTCCCTCAGATTCACTTGTGAACGGGTAAAAAGAACCAACAGTTGATGTATCATCATAATTGATATTGCTTTTGGCAGCACAATAACTCATAATGCAAACAAGAACGAATGCAAATAGCTGAACTAGCACCCCATTAGATTTCATTAGTGATTGAAAATGAAATACTTCACTTAAATGCCGAAATTTGAATATCCGAATAAAA
>JACCDO012439771.1_pt1 | contig 13844 bp, 8 predicted proteins | sample 7446101 | NCBI WGS metagenome assembly JACCDO01 (sample SAMN15323440, study PRJNA562643) | freshwater metagenome | isolation source: river surface water | place: USA:Blue River Watershed | collected 2017-08-16
ATCCGCACTCTTTCTTCTGGCTCTGCCCTCACTCTTTCTCGAACTCCTAGCCCTTGAGACCACAGATGAGCTCACCTGGTCCATGCGCATGATCGGCATAACAGTCTTTGCTCTAGCCGGAAATATGTGGAACAACGCAGCCCAGAGCAGTGATGCACGTGTAGGCAATGTGGCAAAGGTGATGTGTATCAGCGCTACAGCGCTAGGAGCCCTCACTCTGATGATCCCAGCAGAGCTCACCTGGTTCACATATCTACATTCGGCTGTGGGCTTTGGGTTTGGAGTGGCTTATATGGTGGGGATGGTGAGAGGTTCTAAAGACATAAATGTCTTCTAGAACAACCTTAACGGCATTCGGATCAAATAGATTCGTCGGCTCTAAATCAAAAACTGCAATCGAGTAAATTTCTCTAACCTCAAAAAATGTTTTGTGCTCTAATCTGCGCATTGAAATGAACTCTCTGAGAGCTCTCACCAACTACTTCGTGGTTGTAATCAACGCCGACAGGTGCCTCGGATTTACTAGCGCGTGAAAGTAAAGTTTCAGGTCCATGAATTGAGCCTGAGGCTTTGCGGAACATGTCGGGGCGTTATGAGGAGGTCTGAGAATTAGGTGCTCTTCCGATTATCTAGGATAAGGAGGTTGCAAGCGGTCGTAGCAACTGGAAGATGAAATTCATGGAGAAACCCTACGCCGCTGAGACGGAACTTGGTGTCTGAACCAAATGGCATAAATCAGTTGAGAGGGCAAGATCGCTATCTGGGATTTCTCATTGCTCTGAACAGAGTCCCCGCATTTGAATGATTTGGCGTTCTGAATCTGAGGAGGCGAAAAATCACTCAACAAGTCGCTATGGTCAAAACTACGCTGATGAGTAATAATCGAATTGTGAAAAATAGACTTGAGTCACCATGTTAGCAAAAAGTGACCGAACTCTCTCTGAAGTCGTTGCTGCCCTGGCGGCATTTAATCTCGAGGCCGGATACTTGGTCCCAACTAAAACAGGTCTAGAAAAATCAATATTTGATGCACACGAGTCTTTTCGTAGCTTTCTGAGATCTAAAGGTATCCATGATTTTTCTAGCCAGAGACTTGGCCCGGCAAACAAGAGGGTTTTACCAATTTTTTTCATCCGTAAAGATGAACTCGTGGCGTTAAATATGAGCTTGTATAGACCTAAAACAAAAAAAGGGGATCCTAGGATTTGGGTCCGTGGAATTAAACCATATGTAAGAGCTGGGAATCTGCTTGCTTTTTTCCAAGTCGGTCAACAAATATACATACTGAATTCTTCAGATAAAGAACTGTGGAGAACTCTAAAAACTCCCAAATCAAATCTCAATAACATACTTCGATCTTCCATAAGTAGTCATGGGGCGATCGAAAAAGAATTGCTTAACTTACTAAAGTCAATTGAAGATCGAGGCTGGGTTGAAACCGTTTCAAAAAGTACAACTTCGACCAATGATGTAGGCGATACATTGGAATCGCTACTCGGGATTAAGCGGAACTCAAGCAAAGCCCCCGACTACAAGGGAATTGAAATTAAAGGATCTCAAAAAGGCCCTTCAACAAAGAAAATCTCTGGAAAATTTGATCTCTTTGGGCTAGTTCCGAGTTGGGAAATAAGCCCAGTAAAGAGTGAAGTGCAGCTCGTCGATGAATTCGGCTACGACTCCAAGAAGCACGGGGCTAAAGCGCTTCAAAGCACTGTTAAACATACAAAGAACCCACAAGGCCTTTATTTGGATTATAACGAAGAGAAGGAATTAATTGAAAATAATAAGTCTGTGTCAAAAAAAGTGTCAATAAATGTAGTGAACTGGAAGCTTGATGATTTGAAGTCTTCGCTGAGTGCGAAGCACAGTAAGACATTTTGGGTTGTTGCTGACAAGAGAGTAAATCCAATAACCCAGCGGAAGGAATTCCACTACCACACTGTGATCGCGTCAAGCGACCCACTATTGAATAACTTCACACTTCTGGTTTTGCAGGACATTGTTTCACTAGAGTATGTTGCAAAACAAGTAATTGATTCAAAAGGAAGAACTGTGCCGACATCAAGGGGACCAGGCAAGGGGTTTCCAAAGATTAGGAGTCATGGAATAAATTGGAAAATCAAGTCATCAAAATTGTCCAGTTTGTTTCCTAATAACCGAGTTATAGATTTAAGATCCTATGTGCCTTCAGTTGACAAATAGGAAATGCCATTACTCCATAATTTTTCGCAAATGCAAGCCAATTTGTCTAGCGAGTTCCACAGGCACGGCATTGCCAATCTGAGTGTACTTAGGGAGTTCTCTCGACCAGTCCCCGAGCTCTAAATCCCCAGCTCTCCGTCTTCCTCCAGTTGTTCTCTTTCCACTGAATACGTACCAATCAGGAAAAGTTTGCAGTCGTGCCCACTCGCGGACTGTCAGGATGCGGGGCTGAGAATAATGCACGTAATCATCCGGTAGAGATGTAGCAGTTATATTGGGTCCACTCTCCCCCCATCTTTCAGGGAGAAGACGTTGAGCAAATTTCTTAGTTTTCATTTTGTCAGTGACATCGCCGCCATTGTCTATCATGTATTGAAATTTGTCCGTTACGGTTTCAGAGTGCTTGGAGTATTCCATTTCTGAAATAGGATCCCCTTTGCGTGCAATTGATTTATTGTTCCGCGTTGTTCGTAGCATTTTCTGGAACTCGGATCTGGCTTCCTTTGGGTATCTCTCTGTTTCCCCACCTGGAATCCACCTCGGATCAACTAAGTCAGATAGCAGATCAATTGGATCAGGGGCTTTTCCAACTGCCATGGGAAGGAGTCCTCCCGCGACACTTGAGTGCGTGACATCTACTTCTATATCTTCCCTAATCCCTATCATAACTATTCGAGGTCTATTTTGTGGTACCCCGTAGTCTTTTGCAAAAAGGAGCTCATGTCCGATTCGATAGGAGAGAGTTTTTCCATTTACCCTTACCGTGATGCGATTAAATGTTTTGAGAACGTCTCTCCAAATTTCCCCCTTTTCACCTTCTGGTGTCCAACGAGAATTTAGTAAACCCCTCACATTTTCAAATATAAATGCTTTTGGCGCAATCTCAGATATTACCTTGGCCATTTCACGATAGAGATGGTTTGTAGGAATATCTTCTTTTGTTACCTCAAATGTCCTTCTATGGCCGATGCCACTAAAACCCTGACATGGTGGTCCCCCCACAACTAGATCTACGCCATGATATTTTTTATTTAAATGGGTTGCCAAATCCTGCAATGCGTTCCGCTTCCTAGTAAGTTGAAGAATATCGTTTACTTGATATTTGCTATCTTGCACTGCCGAGCCAATTCTATTTGAAACAAAGGTACTCATCGCATCTTTATGTAATTCATTTACGAAAATGGTTTCAAATCCTGCTTTCTCAAGTCCCAGCGAGAGGCCACCACACCCAGCAAACAGATCTACGACAGTTAACAAAACTTCTCCTTTGATTTAAGGATTACAGTATGCCAATAAGGACTGACAAAGTCCAGGTGACTTTACGCAAGTAGTGGCAATTATCCTCAACTAACACCCCGTTCTTGCTTTACGGACTTTCAAATCCCTATGGCTGAAGGGCTTCAAAAATTATCGACTAATTTCGAAAAATGACAGGTCAGTCTCAAGTGGATTTCCCACTAATAGAGACCTGTCGAGGAAAAGATTGAACGCTTCACAGGCGGTTTCTGGGATTAGCGCACATGCGTAGCATGCAGAAAGTCTATTTATGACTTCCCCATCTTCTTGAATTAGTCCATTCTCTGAGCACACCGGGTCATTTGAGCACCATTCAGCTTCACGAAGCGCTTGCTCAACAATTTGCTCAAGAAAACCAGGCTTACCCATGCGGACTAGTCCACCAAGAGTGCCTTCAGAGTCTCCTGAAGCAGTATAAATTAGAAGTCCCGACATACTTTCCTGACCGTCACTAACATATAGTCGTTCTTTTAGACTGGCTTGGCTATATCCACAATAAAAAACTAGTTGTTTTATCAACAGATGCGAGAAGGTGTGAATTAAGGCGTATCTGGGAGAAAGCTGCAGAGAACGAAAGGAGTCTGAAAAATCAGTGTTTGTAAACTTTGCAACTCTATCCCTAACCTTGATTTGATTCTCCCATTTCCTCAAAAACTCATCAGAAAATTGTAGGTATATCCCCTCTCCTTTGGTTTGCTTCGCGGGAAGCCAAGAATCTGGCGCGAAAGATTCACTTGGATATAGGGATAACATCTTGCGACCTTCATCAAAAGTAAGCGATGGATTGGACTCGTATCTCGTAAATCCCCAAAGAGCGCTTGTTTCCACTAACACCGGTACCAACTTAACTGCTTCAAAGTATTCACTGATGGTCGATGAATATTCGCCCGAAGGATGCTGAATTCGTAGACGATCATTCTCATAAGGATTCTGAAACAGTTTGTATTCCATTCGCAGATAAGCTTCCCTCGACTGGTCTCTTGGAAACAAGTTTCCCGGAGAATCTCCAAACATATCCTCGTAGGCAGCCACGATTTCTTCATCCTGAAAACTTCTTAATCCTCCATTATTTTGCTGATCAATTTGCCTTGCCATAGCAGTCGCCATTAACGGGTCGCCATTAGCCAAAATCTTGCAAGCATTCATGTAGCTTCGAGAGAGCAATTCAAGCAACTCCTCCGAAATATTCTTAGAGCTTCGAGGTATGTAAAGTGAAGTTTCAACCATTGAAAAATAGAGATTTGAAGAACCACGAAACGAACCGCGAATATCATTTGAGCAAATTTGATGGGCCTCCGGACTATCTCCAAGCCATGGGCGACGCCCACTACAAAAAAAATCCACTCCACGTTCAAGATTTGTTGACAGAAAGGTTCTCCCACCACGTTCCGATGTAATGAATTCAAGATTTCTTGAGGACTTGCATGAATCGCAATAGACCCTCGTGCCTTGGGGATTAGCGTTTCCTGAAGGGGCAAACCTCAACACTCCCAAGCAGGAAACGTTTGCTTGACGATGTGCCCATTCTCTCCAAGGAAAATCATCTAGGTGCCCATCTCGACACATAACTACGTAGGGCACTTGAAACATGACAGGTGGCTTCATTCCCTTTTCTAGATGTTTTGCATCCGGGCATCGCAGCGGACCAAAAAAGTCGAGCTCCCTTGACTCCATTCTTCGGCAATATTTACAAAAATACCAAGTAGGAAATCGCAGAACCGGAATTTTTGGATCTGGCTTAGATCCCTTCATAAATCTTTGACTATCGCCTGCTTTAACGGTTGGAGGGCTGTAAAGGTGTTTTACTCCAAGCCGCCCTGAAAGCCTCCAATCATCAATCTCGCAGTCAGATTTTAGAGCGCCAGCATCATTAGGAAACCAATGATCCGTGCCTCCTACGATGATGCTCGTACCATCAGGAAGAACCGTCATGGCACCTACGCCAAAAGGTGTGATTAGCTGCTCGCGACGTAGCTGATTGTTAAAGCTAGACATGACTCTCCTCCTCATCATCAAGTTGCGCTAATCGATATCTTCTTGAAATCTCCAACTCAACACTTGCATCTACATTTCGCATGGATACTGGAATTATCCATCGATATCCACTCACTGACTTATCTTCCGTTGGCGCCGCAAGTATGCCGTTTGGGGAGCCTTCCTGAGTTCCCCATTCATCTCCTTTATATATTTCCCACTCTTTGACAATTAAGTCGATTTCAGTGTCCAGAAATTTTAGGTCGTCCCCTGACAGCTGTAATCGCTCTGCGCGCACTCTCAATCTGTTTAAAATGTGATTTAGGTGTGCTGAATTTACTGATTTGGGAGAGGACCCAATTGGAATGACCATACGTAAGTAAGAAACAACAACCCCTCTCAACGCACGTTTGATGACTGGTGCCGAAAATGGTGTCACACTTGTAGGTTCCACTTGTGCATAAAGTTTTTCGTGGTAAGACCTAAAATGCTCGAAATGTGATAAATCTCTTGGGCGATTACTTGTGTAGATTGTTACTACCAAACCTGGCTTGCGAGCTGGATCGCGACCTACGCGACCAGAAACCTGAATGTATTGCGCGGTTGATTTTGGCTGACTCACAATCGTCATCAACGAAAGGCGATTTATATCAATTCCGACTTCGATAATGTTCGATGCGAGACAAGCGTCCCATATACCTCTCTGTGAAGGGATAGACAAGCCACGGTATGGCTCCTCAAGTTCGCGCAAAATCTTTGGCAGTTCATGACTTTGTCTACGGCTAGTTAATTCATTAATTACGTTCAAGTGCCTCGATTCGTGACCGTAACGTCGTTTCATATCCAAGAGATAGTTTGGAATATCGCTCTGAAAGAGTGAAACTGTATTTGATAACTCGCGAATACTGTTAAAGAACCATAAGTTCGTCCACCAAGGATCGCGTTCTGAATCGTTGTCAATAGACATCGGTGCCTGCGCGAGGGCAGCGCCTACCCTAACCTGCGCGCTTTGCACTGAACCTAATCCAGGAGCATTCACCCCTAGATACATTCTTCCGTTAGCAAGTAAATTATTTTCATCTCTATCCCAAACCGCAAAAAATGAATCTGATGCATCTAGGCAAGGAGGAGGAAAAAGTGCAACCTTAGATCTTCCGTAAATCGCTTCAGCCTGAGCACGAAATCGACGAATCGTTGCTGTCGATGAAATAATCTTAGGAAGATACCTTTTATCTTCTAATTCGATACTGCAAAGTTCTTCGATTACTCCTTCGTAAATACCTACCAGCGACCCCAACGGCCCAGAAATCAGGTGAAATTCATCCTGAATGATTAGATCAGGGGGTGAAACCTTTCTTATTCCGGTTTCATCAATTCCAAAGATACTTCTAGCACCTTCTTGCCAACTCATTTGAGCAAATTTGTCGACGGTACCGATCAGAATTGTCGGAGGATTTTGGTAAATTTGTTCATCGATAACGTTAAGAGGAAGCCAGTCCGAAAATTCGCAGTTTTTATCCGGGCAATGGAATCGAAACTGCTTAGGAGAAGTCGTCACTATTTTATATCCGGCGGGGAAGTATTTATCAACACCAATTTTTCCTTCTGCCTTAATCGGGCCCATAGCTGTCGCGCACCAAGGACAACGCAACAATAGGAATGGATTTGGTGCGTCTTCTCCCCTCTTCTTTAACTCAGTCAGAGCAATTAGTGCCTTTTGATTTGAATTTGGTGTCACGACTCCGCCAAGCCATGCGCCAATAGAAAATGGCACCTCACCTAATTCTTCTTCATCCGCCCGCCGCATTTGTTCTAATGCGCAAATTAGTGAGGCAGCTCGTAAAAACTGTTGAGTAGTGAGGAGCCTCAACGTATAACGCATTAAAACAGTTGTACCTGAGTCAGCTTTACTTCTCATTCTTCTCAAAAGGATTGTAAATGCCGCAACTCCTAAATACGCTTCAGTCTTTCCGCCACCGGTTGGGAAGAAGATTAAATCGACTAATTCTCGATCTTCACTTTTCGGATTAGATACAGACTCTATTACTGACAAAATGAATGCTATCTGGAAGGGTCTCCACATGCCGCCTGTAGCTGGAATTTCCGCGCTCGGACTCGCACCTTCGACCGAAATACGTCCAGCAAAAGTCACTTTACGTGTTTCCAATTTAGACCTATATTGCTGGCGAAGCATCGCTAGATTCGCTAGTCTGAAAGCTTCATATGTTCTGGAATCAGACCTTAACAGCATAATTCCTTTGACCATTCTTTGATGGGCCAATCTGCAATCAAGTAAATTAGAGCTAGCCGATCTAGAATACTTTTCGGTAATTACGATATCATTTTTTGCAATTAGCTCTTGACCTTCAATCCATGATAAATACGATCTGGCCAATTTCTCGAGCTCTAGCAATGACTCATCTTTTCTATTTGGGTCCGCCATCAGACGCATGTCAATAGTCGCCGAAGTACCATCTTCAAAGGAAATCGATGGTGTGATGCTGGGCGCTTCATAGGACGGCATTGCCGTTAGTCGTAATTTCGTAATTGGACTTCTTGGATCTCTATCCCACTCAACACCTGCGTTATGTCCGATCCCGTACGTTGGGTAATTCTTGTACAGCAACAATGCACTTTCATCATCCAAATCCATGTCAAAATCTCTAGCTGCTTCGGGATATGGTGCAAAGAACATTCCCTCTGACGTCAACGATTCAATACCCGTTTGATAAAGGGTGTTCTCATCATTTCCAATCGAAGTCCTATTTACACATGAAAGCGTGCAAAGAAATCGAGTTGACGTTTCTCGTCGAACCAAAAGACGCACATCAAGTTCTAATTCACGTCCAATACTTTGCGTCTTTTTCCCTCGAATAAAGGATTTTGACTCGACACTCTGGATGTCCAGACTTGAAAACTCGAAATGCTGTGAAAATCTCTCTCTAACATACCAACTTGATTCATAGACTTTTGCTTTGGCAGGAGTGTCAGGATTAGCTTCAGATCTAATCCCGATCTTAAAAGCCCGGTAGGTACCACCCGAGACTACGATGTCTAATTTACCTAGATTGGCCTGCTCCAAAACAAATGACATTCCCATAGTTCTAGGATTTAACCAAGCCTTGTTGGAGCGGACTTCCAAATCAAGATGATCGCGATTCTCATCAGAACCTATAGAGGACCTACCTTCGAGTTGTTCCACCTCCCCAATACTGGGGCCTTGGTCAATTGCCTGAATCAAATTCTCGTCGAGATTTTGATCCTCGGTTGATTCCAAATTTGAATCTAAACTAAATGGACCTGTGGGCTCAAGTACACCGGCCCCGTACCTATCCTTTGGACGAATAGGCAATATCTCCTCTCCTGTAATTTCATCTACCCATGGACCGGCACTCTCTTCACGATTTGTGAAGATGACCGGAACATTTGAATTAAGTTTCTTCCCACCAAGATGAGGACCGAGAATCTCCGACTTCAAGAAATCAATAATCGATCCTCTTTGGCTGTCGTGTTTAATGCTCAATTTATACTTCCTAGTGACGAGATCAACATATTCCGAGCTACTTCATTTGCCATAATTGCTAATCTATCAGTTGCTCTTGTAAAAAGAACATATAGAAGCTCATTTCTTGTATCCCACGACTTTAATTGCTCCAAATCCAAAGCGATGACACACGATGAATCTAAACCTTTGAACCTAGATATGGTCGAAAAGGAAAGGCGACCAGGTTTGTGGTTCTCTATATTCACAAACTTTTCCGAATATTCTGACTCTGAAAACACATGAGAAGGATTCGGGATTTCCATTGGAGTGAGAACAATTATTTCGTCAAAAGAAAAATGCTCTTTGCGAAAGTGAGAGATTGTCGAATCCAGCAGTGGAACCATGTCGGTGTTTGGGGGAATAACTAGTAACGTGGGATTTGGATGCTCTCCATCACGCATGAATTCACTCCATTTTGGTAGTTTCGGCAAAACGCCTTCGACGAAATGCCCAATCTGAACAACATTCCTACAATTCTTACTTAAGGGAGCTACTGGAATCTCTCCAAACTTTTTCCTTACGATATCAATATTGTCAGCATTCAAATAAATTCGCTGGGCGTCGAAATCCCCAAAAGCAACCCAATTTCCTTTCGATAGCCCTTCAGTAACAAGAGAGTCTAGAAAGCCCAAGTATTTCTCGTTGAGAGTATCTTGCGCTTCGTCGATGATTAATTGATCTACTTTATACTCTCTTGGGACGTCTATTGCGTCATAATCAATTACTTTTAACGCATCAAGAGGGTTAGATGGCAATCGATTTCTGGAATCCAGACTCGCAATTCGAAAAGCCAATGAATCAATCGTAGAAATTTCAAGAAGTGGGTGTGAGTATTGCCGCCTCAAGCTCTCGGCCAATAGTGTGTTGAAGCAAACCAGCAGGACTTTCCTTCCTTGGTTAACAGCCCTTTTTGCTAACTCAATAGCAAGAAGAGACTTGCCCGTGCCTGCCGGTCCTTTGAAAATTACTCTCGGGACCAATGAGAAGTAGTCTAGAGCGACAAATTGTTCCTCAACGAAATTAACAAGTTGTCTCTTTCTTTCTGAACGTATTACTTTTTCACTTAAGGCGAACTCAAAATTAGGACGCAATTGTTCAACGATCTGTGCAATTTGTAACGAATCAAAAGCCTTGTTTAGACCAACATTTCTACTTATTGTTGATTGAAGATGCTCAATCCCACTTTCGAATGACTCCATCAATGAACTGGCTGGATCTTTAAGGTCATCAGAATTGAGAACTTGCCAACCTCTCCATTCGAAAGCATCTGTTTTCGGAAAATCTAATTCAGTGAACCAACATAAATTCAGGAATGTTGTGTGCTTTGCAAAAGACAATCTTTCAATCAAATTCCTACGGATTGAAAACATGGCCCTCTCAGCTTGAACAAAAGGGCTTTCATGAGGGACGCTTTCTGAACCGAATCTCCACACACCGCCATTGACAGAAACTTTCAAATGACTTTTTACTTCTAAGACTAAAACGCCCATTCGTGGAATTAGAATTACAAAATCTGCTTCACCCTTTGCTTTACTTACATGTCGGGCAATATGTAACGAGTGAAGTATCGTCCAATCGTTTGTTGACGTACTATTTTTAAGTAATTTAAAAAGTTTCTCTTCACCTGGAGATTCAGTTTTGCAGTAGTCAGGAATCATTCTAGCCATTTAAAACCCAATCCCTGGCTGGAGTTGTTTCACTGCTGATTCCGGAACTTGAAAAAGTTCATTCCCAATAGACATACAGCGATATGCACCTAGTTTCGCTATAGCAGCCTTTTCTCCAAGCTGTACAACTGTGAATCCTTGTGAGAACAAATCTTGCAAGTCTAAAGTTTCGAATTTTTGCTTTAGAATTGACCGGAATCGTGAACCAGCCGCTTGATGCAAATGGCGAAGAATATTCATTGCTTCTATTGTCTCTAAAGGTTCTATTCCCAAATATTCAAGCAAGATGGTGAAAGTCTTTATTGAATTAGGTCGAATTGTTCCACTATGTGCCCATTCGGAAAGCCAAGAATTTTCGATCCCAAGCTCTTGAAGATGTACGGAGACTCTGGTGGATCCTAAATCTCTCATTCGTTCCTTAAGCTTAGATTTCCATTCAATTTGTAGAACACGACATCGGCGAGCTTCTGCTCCACCTAATTCATTAGCCATATTGACAATGGCCTCGGCCTCCGAAGTTCCCACCCGCAACAATAAAATTGAATCTGTAGTCAAGCTTGCAATAGGAACTCTTTGCACCTTCTCTCCGTGTGGAGCATTAGGATCCAGAGCATCTATAGAGCCCGCTGCAATAGGAAGAAATACAACTTCACCAGAACCGAGCAAATAAGCTCTACATTCAATCAACTCATCATCAGCAGATTTTTCTATTCTGGATAAAGCCCGTTTTGCTGCCAGGGCCAACCGCCTTCCATCGATTTCTAACGTTGGCTCTAGAAAATCGACTGCAACTTCTTGTGCACTGCTACTAGCATCGATCTCACTGACCGAATCTATTGCAATATCCGAAGTTACCTGTGCGATGTCAGAGAAAAAGCCCGATATGGATTTTTGTTCTTTAATCCATGAATGATTTAGCACCACAATCGGTTTTTCTGGATAGATTGAGTTGAACAGATTAATTGGATAATCCTGCGTCAAGCCCACAACAATCAGATTAGAAAATATTACCTCGGCATGGATGGCCTGCTGGCCTGTGAGAACCTCACAATTGAGAAATTTTTCTTCGGCTAACCACTTCGCAAGTGGAAGTCTAATACTTTCTTGCCTAACAATTATCCCATTTCTGTAATCACTCGATTCAAGTTGGGAAAGTATTCGCAATAACACATGAGTCAAATTGGAAGGATGTCCCTGAATTATCTTTTTACCGCTCGCTAGAATAGATTCACAAATCTCTTGTATCTCAGACGACATGTTCTTGTAAATGTCATGCAATAGGTGGAGCGCCTCAGAGAGATCTACAAGCGTCTGGTGCTCCTCGTTTAACGGAAGAGGATCATTTCGTAACACCCAGTCTACCTTACGCAATCTACTGATTGCGAAGTCCCACTCAGTAGAAAGATTAACCCAATCCTGCAAAGTTTTTGAAAGAAGTCTGACATTAACAGAGAATTGCTGAAGCAGCTTGTCTTCAATTGAAATATGTTGGATATTATTGCTAGCACGTGAGAAGTATCTTATTTCTTGCAGGTTATTCACTAGCGAGGCCTCCCAAATGAGACCAACTCTGTGTTTGACGGAAGCATCTCCCAATAACTCTTTTTCGATACCTCATAGCTGTAAGCGAAAGTATTTCTAATGACATCTGCTGCAGCGTTAATTTGACGTTCGTTTCTTCCAATCACCGCAAGAACCTTACTATTCTCAATATTTTCAAGTTGTGACAAAATCGCTGACGCCGATCCTATTACTGCAATCTCTGGCGATGCATCCGCTTCGGATAGTTCCAATTGTTGCATCAACCATTCCACTTGATCCTCTTCACTTGTGTTCAAAACTACAGTTGTACCAATATTCTTGCTGCTCGCTTGGATGGGGTTCATGAGGTCTCGAAGTGATTTTGTTTCACCTGTCATATCATCTCGGAGTTCGAGAGAAAATTCTTCTTCGGTAATTCCAGAAGTGGATCGCAGCATTAGAAGTGACCTAAAAATTGGTAGAGACGAATCAGCCAGCACGCCAAAAAGTGAATTAGGATCAGAGTTCGAAGATTTTTCCATTTTTTTAAACTGCTTGGGTTTTCCGATCTGACCTGATAGTAGATAGATTTCGCGAATAGCCTTGATAGAAACGGTTACTTTTCCGACTGTGACTTTTGGAGTCTTATCGTTTATGTCCAATTTAGTTATCTCGCCCACAGCTTGGTGCCCGCCAGTCCCACAAAGAACAGAAACCTGCATTCCAAGTTTAAGCTCCTCGACTGATATTTGAGTCAAAGATGTTTGACTGCGAACTTTAGACACTTCTCCATAAAGAGCGCCCAACGAAAGAGCTGATACCACGCCTCTTACTTTGGGGACTGAAAGAATTGATAAGTTCTGTTCACTTTCTCGATATTCCAAATCCATCGAGAATGACGCAGCAAAATTAACAAAAGCCGAAAACCATTCCGGGCATCTGGAAAAAACTCCGCTATAGCCCACGGAAATATTGCTCAAATCAACTGTAGTCATTGTCTCAAACCTACCTCTGGGTCCTGCAGAATGTTATCCATTTTTGATTCCCCCTTATTACTAAGTCGGTTTGAGCCTAAAATCAATTATTTGAACTTGAATGGAGCGATCAGGTCGACTTGAGTCGCTTAACTTCGTCAACCGACTCACCCTGCTAACAAATTTAGTGCATGGAAACTCCGCACTTGCTGCGAAGATATAACGCGCCTTATTCATGCGGCGAGTGTGTCTTCAATGGTCTTGATGCGATCAAGACGTTTGCGGGCTTCATCTTCTCGGCCGAGAGCTACTAGGACTGTAGCGAGCTCCTTGTTGACCGCGACGATATCTTCCCAATCCTTGTCCTGTTCAAGGGTAAGGATTTCAAGTGAGCGAACTAGATGCGTTTCTGCATCTTCATACTCTTCACAGAGTAGGTGCGCCTTACCGAGTCGGTAGCGGGCGTAACCTTCCATTCCGAGATCTTCAGCCACTTTGGTGTAGTTGAAGTAATGCTGTGCGTGGAATCGTGCTTCTGGGCCGTTGTTAAGGTCGATAAATGACAGTGATAGATAGTTATCGCACCATCCAACAAATTCGGGGTTCTTTGCCTCTTTACAGAGGGAGCGAGCGCTTAAGTAGTTATCAATCGCTTCTTGATGATTC
>JACCDO010824849.1_pt1 | contig 13841 bp, 8 predicted proteins | sample 7446101 | NCBI WGS metagenome assembly JACCDO01 (sample SAMN15323440, study PRJNA562643) | freshwater metagenome | isolation source: river surface water | place: USA:Blue River Watershed | collected 2017-08-16
AAAAAAATGACTTTAAATAAAGTAGAAAATATGAGTTTTTTACCTTATACAGCAACATCTATATCTGTTGTTGGTAGATTTATTTTCATGTTTTTACTTTATAAAAATAAAAGTACAAATAGTTTATCTTTGTTATTTTGTATTTTGAGTATTTCTTCATCTTCAATGTGGTTATATTATAGTATGATAAATACAGATATGCCTATGATAACACGTTCGTCAATAGAAATTTTTTTATTGACTATTTCATCAATTTATATAGTAAAAAATAAAATACAAAATTCATCATCATCACAACAAATAATTCCGAAATAAAAAACTTGTGGAATATATATTACAATAAGTTTTTATTAATTGTCACTTGTTTGGCAACATTTTTCAAAACTTTTTCATACAATCTATCATCATCTGCGTCTGTTTTCCCACCACTTGAAGCAATAACTATTTGTAAATATTGATCATTTGTTTTTGACTCACTATCTTTGTAGTCTGGATGAGCTGCTTTCCAATCGAAAATCTTCATTTGATTTTTATCTGCTATAAGTCTTATTATGCGTTTTAATTTATCTTTATTTTCTGTGTCTTTTTTCCACGTGTCTTCTTCTTTTAGATACATTGTTTCTCTCTTTAAATCGCTACAATGAATTGGTCTTTTATTTACATCTAGTTTTTTCAATCCATTTATAAATATCCGCGAAATTCCTTCAACAAACCCTAACTCACCGACTTTTTCTATATCATTCAATGTTACTTGAAGTGAATCAACAAAATCCTTAATATTTATAGCATCTTTACACGTTTCATTCAAAAATACCTGTAAATTAAACTTATTGTTAATATTGTTATTAATAGTGTTATTAAACGTATTATTATTTACACTATTGCTATTATTTGTTGTGAGATTATTCTTTGACAACTCGATTATCTGTTTATTTTGCTCCATGATAAGTTTTTGAAACCCTTGGTTTTGTTTTACTACTTCTACTATCATCGATGTAAGATTTTCCAATTTTTCACTATCATTATCATTAGTGCAATTATTACTATTATAACCATTATTACCATGTCCATCCTGTATTTGTTCAAAATGTACAAAATTATGACTATTACTCATCATATTACAACATTTCTTCTTATGTCTCCACAAACCATTTCGTGACATATAATTTTTTTTACAAATATTACAAATATGAGTTAAATTATCCTTATCTATATCGTCTTGTTCTAAATAACTATATTTGTTTTCGGTACTATTATCAGTGTCACTATCACATTCTGAATTATCGCTTATCGTGACAAAATTATTCGATGACGTTTGTTTTAATGACGATAACACTATACAACTTTCAGGTTTTCCTCTGTTTTTATGTTTTGATGTAAAACTATGTCGATTAAATGTATATTTGTCTCTACAATATACGTCACATTTATCACAATAATATTTTGTATTTTTTACTGTTTGTTTGGTTTCAATGAATTCCATATATTATGCATATATTTTTTTTTCATATATTGTGCTTATTAAAAATGTTGAGATTATAAATGGTTTTATTTTTCAAGTATTTACACAATTATTTTTTTTCTAAATCTCCACACAAAATTCTGTCACCATTTTGTCACCGATTGTGTGGAGAGCATATTTGGTTTTATTGGGATTTTTGTCAACACTAAATTAAGACCAACATGGTTTGAAAAATGTTTTTGTGTAGTTGGTGACATTTGGTGACAGGATTTTGTGTAGTTTTGTGTGAAAAAAATTATGGTAACAAAAAAATGAATAAAAAATTTGGAGGTCTTACCATAAAAAAAATTTATGGTCACAAAAAAGTTTTTTCAAGGAATCCAATGGCCTTTTGAATTTTGGACATTTTTTGGACAAACAAAAATGTCCATTTTCAAAAACCTAATCACTTTTTGGAATCAAGATTCGAAGAATCTAATAATACCCATATTTATTTATAATAAATTAAGTTTTTATTTTTAAATTTTTCAAATGATAAACAAACTGTAATAAAATATACATACAAATATCTGTTACTATATCATTTTTCAATTTCCCAGGGGGTACCCTATGGTTTTGGGGTTCCTCCCTTCAAAAACACAATTGTGACCACGAAAAATGTCCAATAAAAAGTGTTAAATGATAATATAGTAACAGAAAAAAATGTCCAACAGTTTTATGGTCTCCACACAAAATTCTGTCACCATTCTGTCACCGATTGTGTGGAGAGCATATTTTCGTCTAAGTCCATTTTTTGGAAAATTATTTGGAAACCATTATGGTTTGAAAAACGATTTTGTGTAGTTGGTGACATTTGGTGACAGGATTTTGTGTAGTTTTGTGTAAAAAAATTTATCATCACAAAAAAATGAATAAAAAATTTTGAGGTCTTACCATAAAAAAAATTTATGGTCACAAAAAACTTTTTTCAAGAAAATCCTCGGCCTTTTGGATTTTGGACATTTTTTGGACAAACAAAAATGTCCATTTTCAAAAACCTAATCACTTTTTGGAATCAAGATTCGAAGAATCTAATATATATTATTCTTAAACCTACTTAAAGAAAAAATGATAAATGTCAAAAATGGCACATATATTTGCCATACAATATGTGGGATTTTTTGTACTCCGTAATTTCTGCCACTTTGTCACTAAATTATATGATTATAAATTAATATTTTATTATCATATTATCGTCATAATAACGTCATAATAACGTCATAATATTATTTATAAAAAAAATTGAATATTACAACTGTAATTCATAAAAGTTATCATACAACTATTATTAATCATTTAATGGATTTTGTTGAATATTTTGATTTTATACCATCATCCGTCGAAATAATTATTGCTATAATACTTTTATTATGGTTATTTATAGGATTTTATATTTCCGTATATTCAATGTATTTACACTATTTGCAGACATACGGAAACGAATATTGGTTAAATGAGGCAAACGAAAAAGCAGTGATTGAACAATTAGAACAAATAATTTATAGTATAACAAATAAACCTTTTAAGTCTGGTGATACTGTATTTGGTAGGATTGCCTCATTAACTAAAGAACAAAACAAACAATTTATAATAGAAACGCAATTAAGTGGAATATATAACAGATATCAAAAAATTATTGTTTAAAAGTTTTAGGATACGAACAATGGTTTACTTTCTTGACAAACTTGTGTATCAATGTTTTGATTTATGAAATTATGATTTATTGAATACATTAGTAAATTGGTGTGGAGATTATTGACATAATTAATGACAACTGTATTAGTAACGTATTCTTTTTTCTCTTTTAATTGTGTCAAATAAATTTGATGAATGTTGTACATATGTGTCCTAAAATGCTCAGGATATTCTTTCAATGGTTTTGTCTTTTTAATATAACAAGAAATATAATTAGATAATAAATCGTTTGTAAATTTATGTACTTGTGATTTGTACGCATTGAATTCTTTCTTATATTCTGGATAATATTTCAAAAAATCTTTTACTTTTCCTTCTTTTCTCAAAACCAAGTATTGATATTGAATTTTTGGTTGATTACCTCTCAATAATTTGATTTCTTCATAATTTGGATTGCGGATTTTACATCGTTCTAATGTTTGTCTATTTTTAAAAACAATTCCACCAATATAATATGGTGTATTTGGTCCAGCAAAATTTTCACGATATTCATCGTATGTAGAACAAATAGTATATATTTGTGGAAATTTTAATTTAGTATTGTGAAACCCATCTTTAATTATTTCGTCACTTAAATAAGGATATACTAATATCTTTTTAAAATTATCGTCAAAAACAAATTCATACATCGCAATTAAATATAATGAAATTTCTTTAAAAGGTGTGACAATACGATTTTCTGGATGTTGTAGAACAAAACTATAACAATAATTCTTACTGAGATAAGATAGATCAAGATTTACCTCTTTCAATGCTTCAAAAAACATTGTACGAAACGTCTTTTTTGTGTCAAAACTATTGTTTGATTGAATTGCCATATTTGCACCAACAACATTTCTTGTTGCAATTTCCCAACCTCCAGTTAATCCAATAGAACTGTCCCAAAAAACATTAATCATTGTTCCTTCTACCAATTCTTCAGCAATAATATTTTCATCAATTTTGGGATATTTATTTTTAAAACTATCAAAACTAACTGATTTTGGTGGGGAAAAACATTTTAACAATCCATCTTTAAAAACTAATGACCTATAAATACCATACATATTTATTTTATCTTCCATTAAATAACCCAATTCCTTTTTATCATATCTAATTATATTGTATTTTTTATTATCAAAAATAGAATCAATCTTATTTAGAATTTTCTTTTCAGATGTATTTTCTGTATCGTTTAGTAAACACATAAATTCATCTAAAGAAGTAATATCATAATGTGGTCTTTGTAGCATGTTTTAGATATATTAAGTAATAATATGTCTTTAAATAATATTTTAAATTATTTTATTTGAATAAAATTTAAGTATAATAATTTCTATTATTATAATAGGAATAAATGTCAAAAAGTCCAGAAGAATTAAATGAAGAAACTGAAAAAGATATAATAGAAGAAGAAGGAGAAACACTGTTGGAAATAGATCCCAAAACAAGCGTTGTCATTAATTCCAATACACCAGAAGAACAAAAACTTATGTTACAATTAGATGACGTTGTTAAAATTGAAAATCCGTCAGATGAAACTCTAAATGGCAACACTTTTGTTATTGATTACATTGATAAGACAAAAGTGAGACTAATTGATGTTTTAAATATGGACAATGTTAAGACACTTAAAATAGACGAAACAGGACAATTAGGCAATGGAACTATTACAAAAATTGAACTAATAAGTAGAAATCCTAAACCAGGATTTGCAAGACAAAATGACTTAGTTCCAGGAAAATGGATACATATACATTTTGGAGGTGAAGACCCGGCTATTATTACAGGAGAAATTACTAATTTAGAAGAAGATATGATAGAAATTAAAACATATCCTGATTGCGAAACAATATATATTAATTTTGACTATAAAGGAATACCAGAAGATCTACTTATAGAAAATATACAAATAACAACAAAACCTGCCGGAAACACAACATGTAAAGCAGAATTAGACGAGACCGATGCTGAAAAATTACTAGAAGTCGAGAAAATTGTAGATGAAGAAGAAATCCCAGTTGAAGTAGAAAAGGAAAAAGAAATAGAAAAAGTTATACCAGAAAAAGATATATTAGAAGAAGGCGTAGATGAGGAAATAATTGATACGTATTTACATGTTCCTGAAAAGAATATAAAAAATGTAATGACACAAATAATACTCAAATCAGATGACTTTAAATTTGGAACTGAAGTATTGGGACCAGTGAGGGAGTTTAAAGATGTAGCTGAAGAAACACAAAGATATAGTTTAGAAGATCAAACAAATGATTTATTAGATAGTCTTCTCTCAAAGATACCACACATAGATAGAACTAGTTATGTACTTAAAGAAATTCATAAGAGTATTGAACGTTTTGTTCAGTTGAGAAAAGAATTTTCAATTTTCGATGAAAATGGTAACGTAATTGGTTTTAAGAAAAAAGGATCAAACTGGAAACCTCTTGTAAATGAACTTTCTGAGTTTAAAACAATGCTGTATTGGTTAATGCCTGTAGTAAAAAATATAAAGAAATTAACTGCAACTATGGAGTTAATACAATATAATTATACTGATGTTGAACCTGAATCAGAAACTCCATTAATGAACATACAAAGAATTGTAAAAAGATATATTAATGACTCATCACCACAAGAACATGATAAATATGTAACACTATGGCAACGTTTAAATCCAGTATTTACCCCATTTATAGAACCACCATTAGAAAATAATGCTTCAATACTTATTGAAGCAGCGCCAAAGGTTACAATGAATGTTATGGTAGATAATTTAGATGATTTTTATTCTCGTGCAATTGGTGATGAAGATGGGTCTCTAACAGTCGAAAATGTACAATATGATAGAACACGATATGAAGATGGATTGACGCATATGATATCGACAGAAAGCACAAGCACAAAAATAATTAATAAAGTCGAACCATTAACAAAAAGTGATAATATGTTTATTAAATCTTTTTTGACATTACCAGAACCAGTTATTCGTTTCTCTCGTATTAATCTCCCAAATACAAAATTAATCGATAAATCTAGTTTAAACATGAATTTCCTTCAATTATGGAAAATATTCAAACCAGAAAGAACATATATTGAAAATATTTCGATCGACAATTTGGATAGTCAATATTATGTTCTCTCTAATGGCAATGTAAGTATAAATCCATTATTAGTAAATAATAAAGAAGAACAGGAGAAAATAGACGATTATGAATTTTCTTTTGTTACTGGAATAAAAAATTATTCACTTAAATTAATTGAATATGACGAAACTATTAAAGAACTAAATAAAAAACAAATATATGAAAAATTTTTGGATGTTATTATTCCAAAAACAAGATTGATATTTAATACAATAAAGAAATATATAACGGGAAAGGTATCTATAGTTGATATTGTTGAATATATGGAACCATTTTTAGTTTATACTGATGATATAACATATATTTTATATACAGAAATAGTTAATTATATTGATTTCAAAATATCCTCATATAATAAAAACTTTTTAGATAATGGAAAGATATATAGAGATTATTCGAACAAACTTAAAACACAACAAACAAAATATCGTAACATGAACCCTAGTGTCATGGCAATTTTCAACATTTTTAAAAATTCTGGAAATAGCGAAATACAAAGTGATGAAATATTCAAAAAATATAATTATGACTACAAAGTTAATGGTTATGTTCTTTCTTATAAGAATATAGTTGATTCTGGTTCGACATCTATGTTTATGACAAATTCTGAATTGCTAAGAATGATGATAATGACTGACTATGGTAATTTATACAATCAAGCAATTGCTTACGAGAATATACCTTATATGTTTTCTGAACATGTAACAAAATTTTTGGAAACTGGTAAAAATAACGCAGAAAAAAATAAGAAAAATGCAGAAATAGAGAATGAAGGAAAATGTGTTACCTATATTGTTGCTAAGAAATATCAATCGGAAGAACAATTGAAAATAGATAATGGGTTAGATATTTATTATGACAAAGAATATGATAAAACAAATTACAGCATATTAGAAGAATATGAAAAAGAAATGTTGAAGATGTCACCTGATGATTTCTTGAAGTTCTTTATTGGTAAATTAAAAGATAAGATGAAAATAAACGAAGAAAAAGCAACGGAACTTGCGGACATTGTATTAACTGGTTTTAAAAAAGTGAACGAAGGAGATATTGCTATTTTGTATAATAAAAGTGATTTTTCAGAGAAATATTATAAAAGACAGAATAAACAATGGGTGTTAGACGAAACAATAAATGAACAATTGATAGCCAACTCTCTTAAAGAAAATGATGGTATCATGTATTTTAATGATCAAACGACACTATGTATTGCTCAACCAGATTGTGTTGAAGTTAATGACAAATGTGAAACAACCATATTAGACAAAGCAGAATTATTAGAAAAAAGTTATGATATAATTATGTCAGAATTTGATAAGAAGTATCAATTATCAAAGGAAAAATTGAAAGAAATAGTAAAAAATCGTTACGAATATTTTGATTTAATAATCGAAAATCTAGAAAAGATAGAGACATATAATTTCTTCAAATACAATGAACAAAAGTATAATTTAGGTTTAGTTGGGTCGTATAATGAAGACAAAAAAGAAGAAGTAGTTGTATCTCCTTATTATGGTTTGTTAAATATAATTTTGGGTGAAACAGATTTTGTCAAAAAACAATCGTATATTTTGCGTTTTGTTGATGTATGTACTAGACCTGCTATTAATGGTTATGGTTTATCTAATAAAGAAGAGGATCCACATTGGTTTTATTGTAAAAAGACAAATACAAAATTAATTCCAGTATCACTCAATAAAATTGCTTCATTTTTTGTATACGATAATGAGAATTTTGCTGAAAATCTAGAAATATTGGCAAGTCAAATAGGTGAAACAAGTGATGATGGTGATTATGTTGTTGACAAATATAGTGGTTATGTTATTAAAAGAAAAGATTTTGATGTTGAAGAAGGTTATGATGAAGGTTTTAAAATTGTTAGTCGTGATATTTTGGAAGAAGAAAAATTAGACACTGTTGTTTCTAGTGCCAAAATAGTTCAAAAGAAGGAAAGTCCTGAAATGAGAATGATCAGTAATATTATTTCGACATTTTCCTCTAATTTGGGCATTAATTTGGAACATCAAAGCGAATTTATCAAAAAAACTGTTACGACTGTTATAAAAAATGTTATGCCAAATGAGAAGGATTATAAAAAGGAGATTTTGGAAGCATCAAAAAAGAAGAAAACATTACCTTCATTCAATGAGTTATATAACAATTATATACTTTACATCACAATGGGTATGATAGTTATTGCTATTCAAACAAGTGTCCCATCAATTAAAACAAAGAAAACATTTCCAAGTTGTTCACGTTCATTTGTTGGTTATCCTATTGAAGGAACCGGGGATGATAGTGCTGTAAAATATATTGCTTGTATAGCATACAATATCCGTACTTCAGTAGAACCATGGAATGTTCTTTCTAGAAAAAAACAAGAAAGTATTGTTGAAAAATTGAAAAGCATGATTGACACACAATTATGGGAATTACCTGAAGTAAGAATGAAAGTAGAAGAAAAATTGCTACATTTGTCAGCAGACAAGGAGAATGACATTCCAGAAGAACATGATATTAAAGGTTGGACACAATTTCTTCCACCGTTGTCTGAATTTAAAATTAAAGGGTTAGATAATATTACACCACATTTTAAGAGTAAATTAATAAGTGACATGAAAAATGGGAGCAAAAATCAGGAAGAAGAAATTTTTGTTGTTGAGACTAAAATAATTCAGTTTTCTCTTGCTCTTCAAGAGAAGATACAAGATATTATAAACAAAAAGAAAATGTTATTAACAAGTGCGAATAATGTTCCTTTCATAGAGAATGCTTGTTGTAATGAAATGACAAAATATTCCACTATTGGTTACTTTATGAACGAAAATAATGATATTAAAAATTATAATTCTATTGTGAAAGAATTATCGAATTTACTAAAACAAATACACAATGTAACTGAACCAATATTTTTACGAAGCAGAGAGAATACAAAGATGAAATATCCTTCATTGGATAATCGTTCATTTGACGATCAGACAATATATCGCGCTTTTATTGTTTATTGTAAGTTTACTTCTCTCATTCCTCTTGCCGAAGAACTGATTGTTGTATGTAATAATAAACCAGAAATAAATTTAAAAGGATTAAGTATTGATGAACAAATAGTAAAATTAAAACGAGATAATCGTCAATACACAAATGAATCTTTATTAAGATTGTTACAAATAATTGGTAGAAATAATATTGTACATGTTTCGATGGATTCTCCTCAATTTACACCTGTTCAGGTGTTGAGAGATATAATGAAGAACATGACAAATGCTTCTGATACAGAACAATCTATTAAAAATGTCATAAATCATATTGAACCTACATTAGATACATATGATGTCGCAATTGTTGAAGATACGACTGAAATGCGTTCTTTGAAAAATTATTTAAGTGAAAAAAATAGTACTTTAAGAGAAGAAATATTAGAATTTGTCCGTTTGAATAATGGTAATTCATTTTCTGATAAATCATTGAAACAATTTAACAATATGTTGAAAAATATTTTTAATTGGAACGACAACAGTAAACGAAATTCAGGTAAACTAGCCGATGAAACAACATATAATATGCTGAATTTTGTAAAAACATATATAGTTTATTTTGCTATGGTTTTTCCAAATATTATTTTAAATCAAATAAATCATGACATTTCAGTAATAGGTCCTACTTTTGACGAGATTACCACTGTTGAAGGAATAAAAATACCAAATTATTGGAGATTAGAAAACAAGCATAGAGGAGATATTTCAAAAATGATTGAAAATTATTATAGTCGTCTTGTTAAATTTTATGGTTCAAAAGAATTAATAGATGTATTAAATAAAATTCAAACTGAAACAAAGAATTTATTATTATTAGTAGATAATACACCATATTTTTCAGAAATTAACTATAAAGATAGAAAAACATATTCTATTTTTGATAAGAGTACTAGTCGTTTACTCATTGAAAACTATTTTTATATGTTAATTAAAATGTATATTGACATCTGCAGTGATACAAGTATTTACTATGAAACATCGAGAGAAACTGAAATAAGTTTAGACGATGTTTATACAGTAGAAGGATTAGAACAGAGAAATACTCGTAAAATAATAGAGACTACTAATGTAGAGGAAGAAATATATTATACGGAAAATAGTAAACTTACGAAAACAACAGTAACAAAATTATTGAATACATATATTCAGATAATGAATGACCATAAAGATATGGTTGATTTTACATACGAAGATATAATGGATCGTGTATTTAAAACGCGTGAGAACGAAAAACATATTATGATAGAAAGATTAGAAGACATGACTGATGAAATGAGAGATATAGATAATATATATAAAATGTTAAAAATGGGAAATGTATGGGGTGAAGATATTGGTAGAAGAAAATATAGAAAAAGTACAAAGGAAGGTGAAAGAGAGTTTGTAAATAAACTTAAAAAGATGGAAGAAAATTTTAAAAAGGATGGATCAAATGATCGTAACGCTGATATATTATTAGATGAAGCAGTCGAGGAAGAATTAAATGGTGACGAGATAGATTACGAAGTAAATAATATGGAAGATATGACAGAAGATTATATGGACGGTCAATATAATCCAGATGATATGGGAAACTATACAGATATAAATTATGGTGAATATTATTAGTACATGAGTTTCTTTTTTTCTTTTTCTTACATTATTTTGAATATTTAATTACTATAAAATCGATATAAAAATAATATGAAATTATATATATATTTTAAGAATGTTAGATTATATATATTCGTTTAAAATGGATTTTAAAAATCAATCATGCGACCTGTGTGAGTTAGGTAGAAAATATGATACAGATAAAACAGCACAGAGAGACAATGTAACTAATTATAGGCACGCACATCCATATACTGTATTTTATAATTCTCTTTTTAAGAAACATTCAGAAAAACAATTGGATATTGCCGAAATAGGGATAGGTGGTTCTATTGATATGTGGGATGATTACTTTGTTAATTCTACTATTTATGGTTTCGATTGCAATTTAGAATTAATACAAAAATATAGAGAAAAATATGATAATGAAACCCGCAAGAAAATAATTTTAGACGTTTTAGAAGTTGGTGATGAGAATAGTATTAATGAATGTTTTCAGAGACAAAATGTTGAATTCGACTTTATTATTGATGATACCACACATGACTATAATGACCAATGTAGAATAATAAAAAACTCTGTTAAATATTTGAAACCAGGAGGATTATTAATAATAGAAGATATTTTCAAAAACAACAATGAACAAATCTATTGGAATTATTTATTGGAAAATGATTTATTGAAAGAATTTCAGACTGCATATTTTATTACATTTGAACATGAAAAAAGATGTTCAACTGGTTGGGATAATGATAAAATATTATTTTTAGTAAAAGATGGGGCAAAACCTATATTTCATAATGATATTAAACTAACAATTATAACTCCGTCATGTAGACCAAATAATTTAATTCGAGTTAAAGAAAGTATTAATTTCGATTATGTATCTGAATGGATAATTGTATATGACGAGAAAAAGGTTAGTGAAATTCCTCAATTGTTTTTAAATGAACCGGATGAAATAAGAAGTAAAATAAAGGAGTATTTGCATACTAGTGAGGGTATTAGTGGAAATCCACAAAGAAATTATGCTTTAGACAGAGTAACAAATGAAAATACATATTTGTATTATTTAGATGATGATAATATTATTCACAAAGATTTATATAAATTATTGGATATTGTCGAGGAAAAGAAGTTGTATTCTTTTGATCAATATAATAGGATAAATGGATCAAAAATAGAGGTGTACCATATTGATACTGCTATGGTTTTAATAGATTTTAGACTGTGTCTTGAAAATAGATGGATACTCAATTTATATAACGCAGATGGTCATTATTTGAAGGGTTGTTATGAGGCAAATAAAGATAAATGGATTTATGTTAATAATTTTTTGTCATATTATAATGCTGTGTAATAATTATTTTCTGTGTTTTCTGTATTTTTTGGATTTCTTATTTTTTTTCGTATGTTTTCTTTTACTTTTATTTTTACGTTTACTTCCACCCATTTCATCTAGAAAGGATACGTCAAATTTTTCTTTGTCTAAAATATTTTCTTGATTTTCTATATTGTCTAAATCTGTCGTTGTTTTTTCTGTAAGTATATTACAATTTTCACTAATAATAGAGTTTTTTAATTTATTTATTTCTTTATCAAAAAAACTGATAATATCGTTTATGTCATTATCAATGTTGTTTTCGTCTTCATAAAGAACATCGTAGTCTTTTATGTTTTCTTTGTCTCCATCATATTTTTTATTCTTAATGATGTCTTCATAACTTTGTAGACCATGGATCCATCTCTTATATCGTTTAACACTTTCTTCAGCAAGAGCACAATCATCTTTTTTAGAATATTTTCTCATTTGTTAGTGTAATATATATTATGGAAATAAAATAAAATATAAATAAATCATAAACAAAATAAAAAATTATTATATAAAACATTTCTAGTATATATATAGTAGTGTGTAATAATGAAAAATATATCAGATTTAGATGAAGATATTGTGAAAATATATATAGAAGACAAACCAAGAAGTGATACAAACAATAGTAATAGTAGTTCAAATGAATCAATTCATATTGATTATGATATGATAAAATTAACTGATAATCAAAAAGAATTGGCAAATAAAATATTAAATATGCAAGTAGATAGTGAATGTAATATGTTGAATAGTTTACCGAATTTATGTTTTGTAAATACTATAGGAATATTAAAAATAATGTGTGGATTATTTTTTTTAGGATTTGTTGTTATTATTTTTGTGATTTTTATATTAAGAACACAATAATAAAATATATACAATTTTTTAGATTAAATCTAGGCGCGTGTCACATAGTTTGTATGTATACCATTTCTTACTAGTATTAAATCACTTCTTGCCCATAAAGGAACAAACCAAAAATTATTCCATTTTCTTTCTAGTTCATCATACAAACAAGTAATTGAATTTAAAATATTATTACTTTTTATTTTATTAAAGTTTGTAGTTTTTTTATCTAAAGAATCTAGCAGACCAACACTTGAAACAGAAACAGTATCTGGATCTGAATCATATACATATTCTTCTACATTAATGCAAAAATCGCACATATATTTTATTCCATTATCATACACACGGCGTGTAATTAATTCTTGTTTACAAATATCACACTTACAAGTTTTCATTATAACTATATACAATAAATTATTTTTATAAAAAATAATTTACATATTTACGCAAATGATACATAAATAATATCACTTTACACCAATTACCCAAATATCAATTAATGGATTATTATTTATCCATTGGTTAACTTTCATTATATGGTTATCATTGTCGTTTCTTAATAGATTCAATATGATATATAGTTGTAATTGCAATGAATAACAAAATACACTTCTTTCGCCACACATATAAATATCATTAGTATATACTGGAAACCCATTTATCTTAACAAT
>JACCDO010137074.1_pt1 | contig 13839 bp, 10 predicted proteins | sample 7446101 | NCBI WGS metagenome assembly JACCDO01 (sample SAMN15323440, study PRJNA562643) | freshwater metagenome | isolation source: river surface water | place: USA:Blue River Watershed | collected 2017-08-16
ATGAAGCACCTAGCGGTGCTAGGAATGGGTAATTTCTGCCTAGAAATTCCATGAAGCACCTAGCGGTGCTAGGAATGGGTAATTTCTGCCTAGAAATTCCATGAAGCACCTAGCGGTGCTAGGAATGGGTAATTTCTGCCTAGAAATTCCATGAAGCTGGTAAGCCATAATCACATGCCTTGAAAGTAGTCTGGTTATATAACATATATATATCTAGACACACTGCAGCTACACCTAGCCAACTATATGTAAAACTGGTTAAATTTCCTGGATCAGCTCCACCAAACCTATTTAGAACAAATTGGTGTAACACGGTGGTCTTGAATTGTGGACTCACCCCAGAATAAATAAACCCCTGTAAGAAACAAATTATATCAAATATTAAGATACCCCAAAAAATCAGGCCACGATATTGTTTAGACCACATATAGCTAGGTGGTGGATTGAATTTTTTACCATCATCCTTTGCAACAGGAGAATCAATAGTTAATTGAGTTATATATGCATAACCGATTATAATTATTGGAATATACCATAAATACGGAAAACTTTTGGTAAATGGAATAGTATACCATAAACCTAGGAATGCAATTGCCGCGATTGACATATTCAGAATTTGTATCACAAAATATTGATATTTATAATTCAAACCTAGACCTGATTCTTCATCACTAAACCGGATTGGCTCTTGGACATAACCCAAAATAGTTAGTATAGTAAGTGCTAAAAAAGATAACCACCTAAACCATGGGTTTAAAAGGAAATCCATAAGTGCACTACCTAGACTTGCTCCTCCGGTTACACCACCATTGATAGTATCCGACATTTATTTTATGCCTTGAATTTAAAAATATGTCTGTCACAAATTCAGCTAGTAAAACAAATATTAGTGGCTCACCAGCGAATGGGTTAGTTAAACCTTCATCAGCCATTATAAACTCACTTAGTTCAATGTTTAATTCCCTATTCTTTTCATCAGACTATGGACTATTAATATTCCTAGTTTTGCTTTTCCTAGTTGCCGGTTTGGGTTTTGTAATTCTATTTGAAATCGGCATCCCTAATATACGTGGACAAATGGTAAATAATGTTCTAGGAGTAGCACTAGGTATCGGATTAATCATGGTTATATTCCAACAAATGGGAAATACCATTGATTTATTTGGCAGGAAATTAGATGTGGGTATGATTTACTACCTAGTTGCCCTCATGATAGTTATGTTAATATTTAGTAGCTAATAGGTAGTAATTAGTCAACTTGACTAATAATTAGTCTATATGTAATATTATTTAATAATCCGGTTAGCATATCAAGTAGTTTACCACGAGCACCAGGTTGATTATTTATGGTGGTAGAGCCAGTTTCTAATTTATCTACTATAAAATCGAGCCCTTTTGCAATAAGAATAGTATCCGTGCTACCTAGCTGTGCAGATAATTGACCTATTTGTTCAACAACAGGTTTCGGGTTCTGGTCATTTTGTGTTATTAGGTCATTAGTAATACATGATTTAATATTTATTGCAACTTGACCATTGCCAATATAACAATCATGCCAATCACCTGCTTTCCCTAGTTGTGTATTAGTGTTACTTAGTTGTTCTGTTTGTTCCTCCCAAGCAGTGCTAGGTAGTTCAACATTATAATAATGATAACCTGTAATAGCTTTTTGTGATTCTAATATTTTTTGCGAACCTAGTGTTACTTCTTTGAATGATTCAGCTTCATATTTTTTGTTACCTGATGATTTACCTGACCCCATGAATCCAGCAAACCAATCCACTAACCGGAATTGAGTTACTTTATCCGATGGAGGAGTATTAACTGGGCTAATTGAGGTCGTTCTGGTTCCTTGTTTAGAATTATCACCGGAAAGTTGTTGTTTCAGCGAGTAGAATTCGCCAACGTCTTTGTTATTATTCCTGGAAATAGCCTGTAAATTTACTATATTAATAGTTTGTAATTCTTTACGGAGTCGCTGTTGTTCTTCCCATTGTTCTTTATCTAGGCGTTTTAGTTTCTGTTCCATTTCATAAATCTTACGGCGTTCTTGTTCTAGGGCTGATAATTTTGTCATTTCTTCTTTTTGTGTTCGCATACGTTCAATTTGTTTCATTTTATGTGCATATTGCTCTTCTAATTTCTTATGTTGTTGCTCTAAATGACGTTGTTTTTCACGTAGGGTTTCTATATTATTACTAACATTGAATAGAGATTGAACTTCTTTTGGCCGTGCTGGGTTTTTACCCATCCCACTATTCCCATTTGAGTTTTTAGGTGCATCCGGAAATAATTCGCGGATTCTGGCTAATTCTTGGTCAGTTGCTAAACGCTCATCTTGGGCTAATTTCTTATGATTAGTAATTAATGGTTGAGGTGATTTGGGTTTTTCAGGGATTGGACTTGTTCTAGGACTTGGGATCGGATTTGTTGATAGATTAGCATTTAATTTGGTTGGCGTGCTTAGCAGTGATTCTGTATAGGTAGGTGGCGGATATGCCGGTTGCGGTGATGAAGATTTAGTGCTTGTAGCTAACCGACCCTCATATTTCTGTTTCTGTTTTTCTAAATCTTTAAGCATAACTGCATATTTCTCTTTTGCGCCTTTTTCATTTATTTTCTGTTGTATTTTGGCAATATTTCGGTTAACACTTTCTAATTTCTGCCTGGTTAATTCTATATCTCCAGAGGTGGCTGTTGGAGCCATGATTGCAGATTTAGGTGCAATTGGTAAAGGACTTGACCCTGCTGGCCTAATTACTTTGATTTCGGATTGATGATTTTGTAAGGTAGATGGGATCGGCGATGTGATCGCCAATGGAATCGGCGATGTGATCGCCAATGGAATCGGCGATGGGTCATGTGCTTGTATTTGCCGGTTTGGAATAATACTAATTGGTGAAGGGCTTTTACGTGGTTGCGCAGATGTTGGTGCTAATTCATTGAAAACAAAATCTAATGGATCAGTTGATTTTGGTTTTGATTTTTGTGCAGGTGAGCCTAGACTAGCACCTGGGTCGTCTGTAGGTATTGGGCTAGGCGTAGACCTAAGAAAAACTGCATCTAGGGCCTGTAATTTATTCATTTTTTCACGACTCACAACCGAGTTCCCTAATGCACCAGCTGGCGTAGCAGGACTTGTGGACCTGCGCCCACCTGATTTCCCAGTTACCAAACCGGGTCCTGCAGAAACATCATCAATATTCATAGGTTCATCACCAAAATCTTCATCAGCTAGGTTTGTTGACTTAGATTTAGATTTAGATTTATTTGACCCAAATTCGGTGGGGTCAATATCAATAATTACCGGGTCAATAGCCTTGCTAACTAACGGTTTAATTGCTTGTGGTTTATTTATATTTGGACCCGAAGGTTTAGCATCTGTAAGTATGAAATTATCTTTGGCCAAGTCAATAATTAGTTTTTTTCCTGGTGAATTTGTGCCAGTAGAGGCTGCACGCTCTTTCAGGATATTATCAATAATTGATGTGCTTTGTGATGTGCTTTGTGATGTGCTGGCAGAACCTTGTTTGGTAGTCGGGGATGCGGATTTGGCGCGTTTACCAGTTTTTTTGTCCGGAGTTATATTAATAACTTTAGATGCCATCCAGGTTTTTCAGGGATTATTGATTTGTTTATTCTATTTCTAATAGATTTTTGATATGTTGGTAACCGCGTTATATACAAGGCCAAAACACAAAAATAAATATAACAAAATGAAAATTATTGCACCGATAATATATCAGGTTCGGTCCTAGAATCTGTTCGTGGGATATTTAATGTTAATTCTTTTAATTTGTCACGTAGTTCATTGTTTATTTTGTGTTCAAAATCTTTTATTTTATCAAGACTTGAATTTGTAATATTTAATAATCTATTATACAAATGTGTATTATACTTATCAAGTTGTGGGTTTTCTTCACTTGAATGTAGTTCTTTTAATTGTTTAATAATAGGTAAATATTGTTTTTTTATTTCAATATCTACTCTATCTAAATATGTATCTAAATAATCAACTAAATTCATTAATACTGAAGACATTACACATGGGAGTGAATCTATTTTTACTTCTCCAGATTTATGAACATATTTTACTAATTTTTCGCGTTTATTAAACAATGCAATGTTATGGTTAAGCTTATTTTGATAAACTAAGTTAATAAATTCAACAAAACAATTCAACCCATATGAATGTATTCTATCGGCTGCTTCTTGTGTTTCTAATCCTGATAAATCCTCAAATCCCATCGGTCTTATATTGGCTTGGTTCCAAAAACTATTAAACACTTCGTCAGGTGCAATTTCAATATTATTTACAACATTTGCTGTATTATTAGTTATATTTTGTTGGATATTTTGTTGAATATTTATAGTTATATTTGGTACACTTGAATTAGATAAAAGTTTAATATTATTGTGTTCTAATTTATTATTGTCTATATCAAAATCAATCTCTTTTTCTATTATTTTATCAATATTTTTTATGTATTTATCTTTTAATTCAATTAATTTAACACATGACTTTTTATGTCTAGTTAGATTTCCTTTGTTACAATATGATTTATTACAATATTTACAATTATATTCATCAGATTTTATTTGTGATGCTAATTTAGTTGTTTTCTGATTATGGATTGTTAATGCTTTTAAATGAGCTTGGGAACTACAATGATTTCTATAGGAAGTTAATGAACATAAACTTACATTACAAATTATACAATTGAAATCTGACATTTTGATTTTATTTTATGTATTATATTTTGATTTTATTTAAATTATTAAATACATTAATAATACCACATATATCAACTGTAATGGAAATAAATATACTACTTTTGATAATATTCGGCTACCATTTTTCTCTCATTTGGAGATATTTTATATACATTGTGCAAATGTCTCAGAAATTATGCAAAACTCGTTAAGTTGTAAAAACACATCTTTAGGTGTATATGTGTTTTCTTGGTAAAACATGTATTGCATAATTTTGAGCTGGGAACATCTCTATTTGACTGTGTTTTGCGTAAATTAGCCATAAATTATGCATTGCAAAGCACCTGGCAGCCAATTTGGGATTTTTTTTGAATCCAAAAAATTCGAATTCCGAAAAATGATTTTTGATTTTTAATCTGGCCGTAAAATCATTGTGTTTGTTTGTATAATAATTTTTTTAGATTTTTTACGTTTTTGGAGATTGTTTTATTTTTGACGTATGGGATCGACATGTTCCGGAAATTAAGGATTAATCCGCATGATGCCTACAATATTTTTTACTTACTGTGACCAGGGTGGAAAATTGTTTATTTAGGAATAAATGGTTATCCGGTAACATTAAAATAACTACCTAACATACCAAAATACAAGTTAGCATTTAGCCATCATGCCACCTAAACCTAAAAAATATTATGCAGTCCGTGTAGGAAAACACCCAGGAATATATATAACTTGGCCAGAAGCGCAAAAAGAAGTTAGTGGATTCGTAGGTGCTTTATATAAAAGTTTTACAACTTTACCTGAAGCCCAGGAATATATGCATACTGGAATTGATAAATTGCGCGGGCATTTAGCAAGTGATGCAGATATGGGTAAAGGTAAATCTAAAGACCTAGATGAGCTTTTATCTGCGGATGCTACTGGCATGAATCCGAGTGGGGAAAATCCACAATCAGCAGCAGATGAAATACTCCGAACATGTAAAACGATACAAGCCGATACACCTAATGCCATCGAGAGAAGCCCTCCAGATACTTGGACATATCATCATGGTGAATTCTATTTGGCAACCGACGGGAGTTTTAATACTCGGTCACGGCGAAGTGGTTGGGCTGTATATCTAGGTCCATCCGCAACTAATCTGATTCAACCTATGCCATTGGATACTACTAACAACCGATGTGAATTACTTGCTATACAAGCTGCACTTAAATGTATCCTAGCACATATTGGACATCCTAAACTCCAGTCTGGGCAAATAATTAATATAGTTTCTGATAGCCAATTATGTGTTAATACATTTACAAAGTGGTTGCCAAATTGGAAAAAAAAAGGTTGGAAACTAGCATCCGGGGATACGCCGAAAAATCTAGAAGAAGTGCAGGCAATTGATCGGATATTAGATGACTTGCAGAAACCCGGACGTGAATTAGATATTCGGTTTATACATCAACGCGCACATACAAGTGGGCAGACCACAAAATTTAAAACACATAAAGATGAATTACTTTGGCAAATTAATTATATTGTTGACATCCTAGCCCAGCAATTGACAAATTGATGACTCAACCAAAAAAATATATTTTTCTAAAAGTTCATTTTCTCTCTCGATAAACTCTCTCTCGAAAAACATTTTTTTATTTTTTAAGATTTCTTACTCTCTCACACTCTCTCACTCTCTCACGTCATCACTCACTGTGAATGCTCGACACCTGAGTGGTCGCGAAGGCAACCAGGAGTCCTGCACTTCTTGCCAAACCTGCAAGTCTCTGGGTGACGGCTCATGCATTGCTTGTTGGAACAGTTTCCCCAATTGGGACAGTTGTTCTCATGCAAATGCAAGCAACCCTTGCGGGTGCAACCGTTGTAGAACTTGCAGAAATCCTGTCCAGAGAACTGAACTGATGTCCTAGGTGCTGCCGCCATGGGCATTTCTACCTCAGTTGGCTTCTTAGCTGCCATCCTCTCCCTCCAAGAACCCTTGGGGACTTCTGTCCTTGGCAATGAAATACCAGGGACCTCAGGAGCCCTTGCGGTGTCCTTTGGAGCCCTTGCGGTGTCCTTTGGAGCCCTTGCGGGGACCTCAGGAGCCCTTGCGGTGTCCTTGGGAGCCCTTGCGGTGTCCTTTGGAGCCCTTGCGGGGACTTCAGGAGCCCTTGCGGGGACCTCAGGAGCCCTTGCGGGTGCCTTTGACTGATTCTTGTGAATAGGATGCTGCTGTGCTTGTGAAGGCATCATGACGAATGAGTCCTCATCCTCCTCTCCAGATGACTCATCCATCTCTGCAAGCTCAATGTTCTCAATCATGTCAGCAAGGCTTGCATCCTCCTCTGCAATAAAGTCCTCAATAGCCTTCATGTCATCGTCCTCCTCGAACATTAAGTTCTTGAGAAACTCGACAAAGTCAGGATAGCCACGAAGGCACTTCACCAAGTCAGACTTGCGATCGATGTTGATGCCATCCAGATGGAAAACACCACAACGAAGCTTCTCCTGAAAGAAGGAGACAACCTCGTCATCAATGTAATTCTTGCTTGCTGATGCAGACGCCATTCTTTACAATTGATGTGTAAGAAATTGGAAGCTGATTTTAAAGCTAGAAGTTTGTTGTTGGTAGTTGTTGGGGTTTAGAAAATCTTTATCTTAGATATTAGCTGTATATTATGCTATTATATAATCCAATAACAACATTTTTTGTTAAAAATAATATTTTATGACCAAAAAATATGGATACCGTCTACAATAAATTGTGATTGATTTATAAAATAAAAAAAAGGTTTTTTCTTATTCTCTTTTCGAAAAAGCTTTCTCTCTCTCCATCACAGAGTCTCCCTCACATAGTCTCCTCTCACTTCCTTGGTTGAAACACACGTGCAACGAATTCCTGGCTTACATACGGTTGCTCACGGTTTGCCGTCACCTTTTTGGTAGTGTTGAATTTGTCCATCGAAATGATCTCGAACTCGCATTCGATTCCATCGTACAGGTCAATGAATTCAAAATCACCGCTGAGCAACGTTTCCTTCTCCTCCGTCTGCTTGACGTTCTGTGTTGTCTTCTTCAGACTCATCGCCAGAGCCGTTGTTGCAGTCGACATCTTTGTTGTTGCTGTTGAGTAAAGCGAAATCTTGTTGGAAGATATGTTGTCGTATACTATCCCAATAAACAAAAAATAAATTTTCAATTTTTGAAAAAAATGATATTTATACCAAAAACCAAATGCTATTTTTTTTTATTTTTGCCAAGCCAAATTATTTATTAGAACTGCACCATCAATAATGCAATGGTCTTCAGCAACATGTCCACATGACCTAGCAATCAATGTCGCACTCTTATTAATACGTCTTAGAAGACCATTGGCAACTACTGATTTATTATCGCGGATTTGTGTAGCATAAATAAGCATACCTGCATTTACCATTGACCATCTGAATAACATTTCGCCTTGAACTGGGTAAATATTCAAGCCTAGCTGATGTTCAGGTGGTGTTAAGTGAGTCCGGTAATCTTCTGCAATTTCACTTAGTGTTGCGAATCGTTTGCGCTTAGAAAAAGACTGAGTATCCGGCGTTAAGTCAATTAGCACATGAGTCCGGCATTCTGAAAGAATGTGATTCCCGGATTCGGCGCCCAATAGGTCATAAATTGGTTTGTGTTCACTAATATATTTATTTTGACTTTCATCTTGTAATTCCATTTCAGTGTTTTCCCGGGCCATTGTTGATTTACCTGTAATATCAGTGCATGCTTGGGTATCCGCATGTGGTCGGATTTGGTGGAAATCCATTATTGCCATCACATGGTTTCCATGATATTTATTGAGTAATTCTGCAGCTTTTTCATCATCTACTACTATCTGACGTTTAAGAACTGCAATGTCGTCTGGTGTTGCTTGATAAACAGGTGGCGATTCCACAGGTGGCGATTCCACAGGTGGTGATTCCACAGGTGGCGATTCCACAGGTGGCGATTCCACAGGTGGCGATTCCACAGGTGGTGATTCCACAGGTGGCGATTCCACAGGTTGCTCTAGGTTTATGTTACCTGTTAGAGCATCTGTATTAGTGAGTTCTGTAGCCATTGTTATTATAGGTATTAATTTGTTTTTGCTAGTTTTAGTGAGTTATTGAATTTGTTTATTATGCAAGTTATAAAAATTGTTTTTTAAACTGGATAACTATTCACGGTATAAACAAACTTATAACTAAACGTCTAATCAACTTATTTATACATTCACAATTAACTAACTATAAAATGGAAGGCTTTTATGCAAAAATCAACCAACAATTTGCAAGTGTAATTTACAAAAATGAAGCAATTATTAGTGAAATCGAATCTGTTAAAGAAAAAATTACAAAAATGCTAGAGGATCTTACTATCCGAAATGATGCAATTATTGATGAAGTCCAGCTTTATCAACAATCGGCTAATAAGGAATTCAAACAACTTTACGCAGAATTGGTTCCTAAAGTAACGCTAGGTTCTCTAGAGCAACGTGCCGCTACTGCTGAAGAAGCTGCTACAAAACTTCGTAATGACCAAACACGTTATCTTAAACAAATTGAAGACCTAGAATTTGAGGTTAAGAATTTGAAGAGTGTAAGTCTACTTTCTCAGAAAGATAAATATAACCGGACTTTGCAAATTGAAGTAGAAAGCCTAGAGAAGAAACTCAAGGCTGCAGATGCTAGGTATAAAGCACTTGAAGAGCGCATTGCATCTGCAAATAATCAACCTAGCACTGCCCCTGAACCTGTTGCCCCTGAACCTGTTGCCCCTGAACCTGTTGCCCCTGAAACAGTTGCCCCTGAAACAGTTGCCCCTGAAACAGTTGCCCCTGAACCAGAAGAAGATGTCAATGAATCTTCAGAGGACACGATGACAAGATGCTATGCTAGGATTGGAACTGATAAGATTTCACCTGATTCACTTACACCTGATGAAATATCAGCATATCCAAGTGATGTATATAAGTCAAAGACTGGTAAGTTTTTGGGTAAACCATGCATTAATCTCGTAAGGGCTATTGGTGATGTATTCTGTGCTGAGCATGCTACTGGATTCAGTGATATTCGTGCCGAACCACCTAGTGATGGAGAAAAACCTAAAAAGAAGAAGAAAGCAACTAGTGTAGCAACAACAGAACCAGTTGTCGAAACACCTACCGTTGAAGAACCCTCACACCCCGTTGTCTCGGAACCCTCACAACCTGTTGTCTCGGAACCCTCACAACCTGTTGTCTCGGAACCCGTTGTCTCTGAACCAGTAGTTGAAACGAATGCCGTTGTAGAACCAGTTAAAGACACGCAACCAGTTGTCGTGGAACCCGCAAAAGAAAAGAAAACAAGGAAGAAGAAAGTAGCAACTGAAGAACCTAAAGTAAATGCAGAAGAACCAATTAATTCTACAGAACAAACTCAAGATACTACAGCACCAGCACCTATTGAAGAGAAAATCAAGAAACCCCGCAAGAAGAAAGCTGATGCACAAGTATCAGCAGATGGAGCACCTGAGCAAGTTGCAGATGTAATTGCGCCTACAACAGAAGAAACTCCAGGTAGTCAATCTTCTACACCAGGTTCCAAGCGTGGACGTAAAAAGAAGGAAACTCCACCTACCCCTACTAGAACACCAGTCACTCAAAAAGAATATATTTTAAAAGAGGTGGAAGGTGTAACTAAAGTAAGTAAACCAGATTGGGCATTTATTGAGCCTTGGGATAGTCCTGAAGGAGTCCAATATGTAATTGATACTAAGACAAATTATGTATTTGAAGCTACTGAAACAGGTGAAATCGGCGCGTGGACCGGATTTATGAGAGTGTGATGCACCCGAAAAAACCGGATTAGAACACCGGATTTATGAGAGTGTGATGCACCCGAATAAACCTTTTGTTAACTCACACCAACAGCTTATGAATCAACCAAGTAACTATTAAAAGTTATGATAGCTGTTATCAAATTTTTATTATTTATTTTTTTAGGATGAATATTTATCGGCAGATTCTGATTCACTAAATTCTTATTAGTTTTATTAGATTGTAAGTTTGATATACCTAGCACTGTATTAAGTTGCTGAAGTGCAGCGTAATATTTTCCTTGACATGGAGATAATAATGTAGGATTTATGTCATGAGATGTCAAATAACCTAAGTATGTTCCAATTTGACAACAATTTGTAATACCCACAATTATATTACCATCTATATTATCAGCAAGAGTATGTAAATAATTATATGTCATAGTGAGCAATATAAATCCAGGGATATGTATGCCGTTCCTACTAATTTCAGTTAAACGCTGGTATATTTGTGTAATATCAGCAGCTATTTGTTGACCACGGGTCATATCTAATTGTCCAACTAATGATTGTGATATTTTTAATAATTGTGGTAATATCATATTAATGAAACATTCAAGGATATCCAAGTTATATGTTAGCTGTGTAAAAAAAACACTATTACTATATTGTGTATCATCATCTGGTAAATCTTCCATTAAAATACCAGGCACAATTGGTTCAAATATTTCTAACCACTGATTTTTTTTATTTACAAATGATTTGTCAGTTATGTGATGATTATTCTGTTCGGCTGAATATTTGCCCAAGTCGATACCATATTTAGCAGCAAATATGTTAAAAATCCGAGTAATAATTTCAGCAGTGAAAATAATCGACCTAAATGTTTTATTGCCTGCACCACCAATAATACTTATATAATTTGCTAAAGCAGATGTAGTTCCGGGGTTAGGTAATTTGCGTTTAATTGATGTAGATTTACTATTAAATCCGTGTGTATTTATACTACTTATGCCATTTATCACATTATTTATCTGACTTGGTTGTTGGTTATCTGTTGTTACTATAAGACTATTCCCACCAAGGTGTGAATTTATGTTGTTAGGTAAACTCCGTGGACTAGTGCTTAATGATATACTAACCGGCAAGTTAGTAATAATACTTGCAATTGGTTTAGAAGGTATGATAGACAAAATCCGGCTATGCATTTTTTGATAGCTAAAGTGAATAGCGTCATTGAACCGGGGATTATAATTCTGCTCACGGAATTCATCTTCATTGCTGATACTTATATAGTCAAGTGTTATTAATACTGCCTCATCTATAATACCTTTAGTAGCATCAAGATTTATTTGATTAGCTAGGCATATAGTAAATAAATTGAGTATATAATTATTAATTAATGGTATTAAAATTTCAAATTTAATATCCGGTTTATCAGCTAACCTATTGTAAATTTCAAGAATATAGTGGCAATATGAATATAACAAGAATTGCGCATGTTTTTTATGTTTTTTAGGGTCTATCTTTTTCAATTCATCTTCTGCTGACATTTATTATTTGCCTAGAGCAGGATTGTTAATTTTATCTGCGTCTATTGTATTTTGTTTTGAATATAAAAATAGAAAACGGAAACTGAAATTAACCCCGATCTAGGCATTCTATTTTCTAAGCCTTATTATTTGCGGTTGATGGTGCCTTAGATGATTTGGTAAACCACCAGATTGCTAACCCGATAAGTATAAGCAATACTATAACACCAATAACTATACCAGCAATTGCACCTTTGCTTAATCCTGTTTTGTTTGATTTAGTTTCTGATTCTGTTGTAGATTCGTCATTGTCATCAGTTGAAGTGGTATCCGCTGATGGCGTAGTAGTAGTAGTGCTAAATGGTAATTCAGGATCATCATAAATTGTTCCGGCAATATCAGTTCCAGGTTGCATATTATCAACAGTATCGTCGTTAGTTAAATTGGCATATAAGTTTTCTATTTCGCCAGGTGATAAGTTATATTCCTTTAGGAGACGATCAAGTTGCCGGCGTGATAGAATAGTGCTTCCATCAATTATTTCAGTATCTTTTAGTGGAACAAGGCTGTTACTAGTCTTATCAAAGTAATACAAATCTTTTTTCTTAATATCCATCTGTAATTCGGGATTATTATCCACATATCCTGCTGTTAGGACTTCTTGCCCAGCTTGATTAGTTATGCGGGTAGTTGGTAATGGTTGACCTGCAGCATTTGTCCCAGTTGGTTGTGTATTAATACGTCCAGGGATACTACCAGATTTCGGAGCAAGAGCCATTAATTGCTCTTCATAGGTGCCTTGGTTAATATTCATAGTCACTGCTTCTGTGCTGAAATCTTTTGGGTCATACCCGCGTTTTTTGAGTTCTGCTAATGTATCTTTACCTAGCACCTGTTCTAGGTCATCCAAATAATTATCTTCTAGTGATGATTTCTTTTGTTCATCAGACATGTATTTACTGGCACTCACTAACGACCCTGTGAATGTTTCATACATGCGTTTCTGGTCACTCCCCAATTGGAATCCTAATAGTTGATATACTAGACCAACCACTCCTAAACGTTGCTCAGGCGTAAATTTCTCACGGAGGTCAAATGGTAATTTTGTGGTTATTTGTCCTAATATCCGGTTGGTAGTATCAAGGTCAGTGGAATCGCGGTTCTGATTAGCCAGTTTTGCAGCCAAATCCCGGGCAGGAATATCTAAGTCAATCCGCGAGACCACATCTAGGCCACATACTAATAATACGGTCAAGTCTTGTATTTTCATAGTTTGATACCTAGCACAAGCGACAATTAGGCCACGGATAACTTGGTCATCATTAAGTGGCAGTGTTTGACTAACCGTGCGGTATTTGTCATAAATTTGTCCTACCCGGGCCCGGGTAAGCAAATCGCTATATAAGTCTTCTTTCTTAACAGCTGATAAAAAAACATTAAAAGCCTGTTGGCTTTGGTTCATAGGGTTGGTATTCATCTTTTTTGGCAATGGTTGGTGATTTTAATTAACCTAGCACTACTTATTTATTAAGTAATCCGGTTTTTGTTTTCTCGGTTTTTGTTGGATTAGATGTGTTAGATTATGCTTTCATCATATCGCGTAAGTCCTGATTACAAAACGGGCATTTGACATGGGCTGTGAAATGCTTAGTAGCACAAGGTGGGCACATTTCATGACCGCAAATGAGGGTTGTCATTTCATCTAGGTTATCTTCACAACAGATATTACATGTTCCTAGCTCATCTTTAGTATCAGTTGGCTTACTGACTTTTTTGGTAGTGAGACAATAATCGC
>JACCDO011594388.1_pt1 | contig 13836 bp, 10 predicted proteins | sample 7446101 | NCBI WGS metagenome assembly JACCDO01 (sample SAMN15323440, study PRJNA562643) | freshwater metagenome | isolation source: river surface water | place: USA:Blue River Watershed | collected 2017-08-16
AAATGCCCGCTTGCGTAAAATGATCTGCGACCTGAGCCACCTGAGCGACCGAAACACCTTTGTCAATTAATGTGAGCAATCGATCTGAAGCAACCTCCAAACCTCCCGAAACAGCGATACAGCCTGAGCGCACCAATAATTGGCATAGATCCTTCGTAAAGCTTTTCTCGAATCGAATATTCGTCCACCAAACAACGGTCAAGTCTCTTCGGATTATTTCCAAAGCCACATCGCGCATTAACGCCGGAGGTGCTGCTTCATCCACAAAATGAAAACCATTGTTTCCCGTTTGTTGGATCATCGCCTCGATGCGATCGACCAACATCCGTGCGGTTGTAAATTCATAGTCTTTGATATACGATAAGGATATATCGCAAAAAGTGCATTTACCCCAATAACAACCATGGGCTAAAGTCAATTTATTCCAGCGTCCATCACTCCATAGGCGATGCATGGGATTCGCAATTTCAATGACAGATAAATATTTATCTAGGTATAAATCAGTGTAATCCGGGATCCCCACGTCTTTTTGCTTCACATCAGAATCGGAGGACCCATTCAGGTGCCTTACTTTTCCATCGATGCAACAAAAAGTGCGTTTCAAATCGTTCAATTCCCGCTCGCCACGTACATGTTCCAACAGGTTAATTAATGGAGTTTCACCATCATCTAATGTGATGAAGTCGACAAATTCAAACACACGTGGTTCCTGCAAGGAGCGTAATTCCGTATTTGCATATCCACCTCCAAAGGCTACTTTGATGTGAGGATGGTGTTTTTTTAGCCACTGTCCGCATCGCAAGGCACTGTATAAATTACCGGGGAATGGTGCTGTTATGGCAACCAAATCAGGTTTTTCGGCTTGAATTTTCTGTGAAAGTATGTCTACTAATAGTTCGTCGATGTAGGTTAATGGTGCCTCAAGCGCTTGGTGTAATTCATGAAAAGTAGAGGCCGATCTGCCTAGACGTTCCGCGTACCGACTAAACCCAAAATGTGGGTCAACGGCATCGATGATTAAGTCAGAAATATCTTCCAAATAGAGCGTAGCTAAATGCCTGGCTTTGTCTCTCACCCCCATGCTGCCAAATGCCCATTCTAGATCAGATACTTGCTGAAAACGAGAAGCTTCCGGCAAGTAATTTTGTTCCGAAATGATGTGGGCGAGTGTGGGATTTTTATCGTGTAAAAAAGAAATGACCGGGTCAATGGTACGGATGTACGACTGTTTCAATCGGAGCATGCGCTCTCCATTTGGATTTAATTTTTTTCCAGAATTTTCAATGTGAGCAAATAATTGCTGGAGTCCTTCTTTTGAAAAAAGTTGTAGGATTACTTCCAGACCTAAGTCGGCCTGATACGATGCCAACCCCTTCGTATTCAAAAAACCTTTTAAATAGGCCGTTGCAGGGTAGGGCGTATTTAATTGGGTAAATGGTGGGGTAATAAAAAATACCTTCGGATTTTTTGAGCTCATCGAGATCAAAAGTACTCGAAATGCACTAAAAAGAAAAGGTTATGTATGCCAACAAGCCGGCTGGATAAAGCAACGTTTCCATGCCTTTATGTATACGAGTCGAACTACAAGTCCATGCCTGCCTGGTTGACGAAGGCGAAACATAATTCCTATTCGCCTCCAAACAGCTTGATTCGCTTGTTATTGACCAATGGTTTGGCCCAAAAACCAATGCTAAAAATATAGCCCAAACTCAAAAACAATAATAACATACCTGTTTTCAGTCCCCATATATCACCTATTCCGCCGATGATAAATGGAAAAATGGCGCCGCCAACAATCCCCGTGACGATGATTCCGGCAAATGAACCATGATGTTCTGTGACGGAATTAAGGGCAAGCGAAAAGATAATGGGGTAAATGACGGAGGCGAAAAAGCCCACGAGCGGAAAGGCAATTAATGAGGTACTCGCACTCCCAAACAGTGCAAAAATGAATGAAATGATGGCCAGAAACGTAAAAGCGGAAAGTACGATTCGACTATCCAATATTTTCAATAAAACGATTCCCAAAATACCTCCCGCTGTCATTAATCCCCAATAATAGGCAATCGTATTTGCTCCATCAATTTGCGGATTTAAGCCATGATAGGTGGCTAAAAACTGGGATATCCAAGTCGCAATCCCTTGCTCAGTTCCCACATAGCAAAGCATTGCGATGAAATACAAGATGACCTGCTTGTTTTTGAAAAGTTTGAGGTGTACCGCCCAGGCTCCAGGTTTCTCGTCGGCACCTAATTCCACTGCCGGAAATTTACTTAGGTAGCTGACAATCATCATCAATAAACTAATGCCAATAAACAATAGATATAAAGACAACCACGGAAATGGATAGGCTTGAACTGCAGGTTGAGCTATAAATACTTGGTAAACCATCGGGCTTAAGAAAGAGGCAAACCCGAAAATCAGTTGGGCCAACACCGAATAGTTGGCATAATTTTCTTCCCCCCCCGCAGTCCTTAATAGAGGATTAATGACCACTTGCAACATGGCCATACCGCTTCCGATTAAAAAAAGGGAAAGCAGGGCAGATAGGTAATTGGGAGAAAGAACAATTAAAAGAGAACCCAAAGTCGCTAGACCAAATGCCATCAGCATCACTTTTTTCTCTTGGTAGGTTTCTAGAAGTATCCCAGCTGGGATAGACATCACGCCATAAGCGATAAAAAAGGAAAAGGGTAGGAGGGAAACTAAGGTTAGATTTAGGTCAAAGCTTTGGATTAAATCAGGTATGATAGGCCCAATAATGTTTGAAATGAATGAGATAACGAAGAAAGTTATCATGATCAGAAAAACGACATAAGGGCTTTTTTTCATAGACTTAGTTGGTTAACCATTGATGAATGGAGTCGGCTGTTTTAGTAAAATCTGGGTCTAGCATTAAATCATGTGAACCTCCTTCAATGAGTTCTAATTTCGCCTGATAATATTTCGCGGTTTGTCGAAATTCCTCTTGCGTAATCAATGCATCTTCCGAACCACCAATGACCAACATGGGAGTTGTGGTCTGATTTGAAATCGGTATTAATAAGCCTAAATATGCAAAAAACGATTCCGCACACATATTAGATTTGAATTTTTGTGCCACAGACAAATCGTTAAACATTAATTCCGGGTATTTGAGGAAAACGCCTAAGAGGTTTCTTTGGAACAAAAATGGAATGCTGCCTAGGTGATTAAAAATGACACGAAGGCTGGCCATTAATACTCCGGATGGAGGAACAGAAGACATTAAAATTGCTTTTTTACACGAGCCTGTTTTTAAAAAACGTTGGAGAATCATGCCACCCATGGAATGACCTATGATGATCGGAGGCTCGGGTAAATTGGCTACAAATTTGGATAAAGCGCGTACATAATCTTGGAGTGAATAAGAAATGGATTTTGTGCTACCTTTTTCCTCATGACCGGGTAGGTTCATGGCCAAGCATTGATAGCCAAGTTTTTCAAAATAGGGAATGAAATATGCCTCCCAGCACCAAGCGCCGTGACTCATTCCATGCACAAAAACGATGGTTTCTTTCATCAAACGGCAGATTTACTCACATAGTTTTTAGGCAAATGCTTTTTAAGATCTTTGACAAATAAATGGAAATCGACCGTAATCGTATGTCGCGGAGTTTTAATTTGATTCAAATGTGGATGGGTAACTTCTCTTTGGCATAATGCTGCGATATTTTCAGGTCGCTTCCAAAGACCTTTAATAGCTCTCGCCGCAATTTTGCTTTGTAATTCAGCCCCTGGCCAAATGCAACCTAATGGCTGGAACATCCCCACGAAAAACAAGTTTTCGTATTTTTCATGTAACATTTTCAGATACAATGGAACATCGCCTTCACTGTAATTTAAAAAGTCTTTACGGAAGAATGGATGTTCAAGAATATAGCCGGTACAGGCAATGATGGTATCAAATTCTTCCACGCTTCCATCTTTAAAGTGCACGTTTTTGCCATCAAAGTGATCAATGTCGCCTTTTGGAAATACTTTTCCATGTCTTAATTTATAAAGTAACTCCTCGTTAATGGTTGGGTGAGTTCCTGTGATGTTATGCTCTGGTTCTGGAAGTCCGTAATTTTTATTGGCTCCAGAAAATATTTTGACAGTTAATTCGGAAAAGAAAAATTTCAAGCGAGTAGGTAAGAATGCCATACGCGACGCGACCACATCGCTAGGCTTTCCGAATAGAAATTTGGGTACGATGCGGTAACCTCTGCGCCAACTAATCGTGGTTTTTTTACTAACTCGGCTCGTTTCGACGGAAACATCACATGCCGAATTTCCGCCACCAATCACAAGTACGCGTTTGTCTTTAAACGGGGCAGCTTTTTTAAAATCATGCGAATGTAAAAATTCACCGGTAAACTCACCTGGGTAGCTTGGGAATCTAGGTAACCAATGGTGACCATTGCATACGACTAAATGAGTAAAATGTTCGGTTTTCTGTACGCCGTCTTTTTCTGAAATGACTTCCCAAGTATTATCTGCATTCAATTCACATGATTTAACTAATGTGTTGAATTCGATTTTGGGATAGAGCTTAAAATGAGCAGCGTATCCTTGAAAGTAATGCCTTAATTGGTCGTGTGAAGGGTAGTCAGGAATCCCTTTTTCAAAATCATCGAATGTATAATCCTCGTATTGAGAAAGTGTTTTGGATGAAATAATATGGGTCGTTTCAAATACACTGGAATGACTTTTACTTTCATTGTAAATCCAATTGCCTCCTACATCTGAATTGAAATCATAACAAGTGACGTCCAATCCTTGGTCGAGTATATTTTTGAGAGCTGTAATTCCGGATGGTCCGGCACCAATCACACAAACTTTTTTCATGTTATCAATCTTGTTGTATTAATCCAAACAATCCATTCCAATAGGTGCCCCATCAGGAATATTAGGAGTTTGCATCGGTTTCCAATCATTCGGATTGGCTTTGAATTGGTCAATTGTTAGGGAAATGTACTTCGCCATAGCACTTGGCTTATTGCCATAAAATGCGCGAATCTTGTGTACTAATTCTTGTACTTGTGCTGCGGCTAGTGGAGAAATACTAGGTGCATTCAACACATTTAACAGCGATGAAACGACCTTGTAGTTAATTGTCTCTTGGGTAGCTTGAAGATACGGGTCTGCATGTGATTTGTAAATGGTTGCTTGCACAAGCCAGTTAAGCGTTTCTTCTAATCCTAGTTGTTTGACATCGACTGCCTTATTTCCGGCCAGTCTGGATAAACGGTCAGGATGTAATAAAAAATCCAAGGTAAAGTCGGCCGCCGACTCAACCGCCCCCATAGGATCAAACGTAATTCCTGTTTTCCCTTTAAAAGATTCACGCGTACGATCAAAATTGAAGGCGCGCGGCGGGAATAATGCGAGTTTGTCTTTTGGAATCGCTAGCGTTTGTGCATCTAAGGTATTTGTAATTGTGTGCAATGCGTCTAGCTGTAAAGCAAGAGGAGCGGGAGTCATAACCATTTCTTTCCCTCCTCGTACGGCATAATTATACTCAGATCCACCTATGATTTTTGATACAGCTTCCGTTTGATACCGGTGTAAAAAATACAAGGGAACGAACACGTCTTCTAAATGTGAATAGGTTTCGTTGGGACGAATGTTATTCACTGAAAAATTAGAAATGGCTTTTTGGCGAACGGTTAAAATGCTTTTTAATTCATCAACGATTGTTGTGCCGTTATCCCAAAGGTGCGCATAAATATGTGCCCCACCTGGGTTTCTGGCGTCTGCATCCGTAATGAAGCGAAGGCCTTTTTCGTAGGCTTTATCTAATACTTGATTAAGTTCCGCTTGTGTTTTGTGTGAGCCGTAAGCATAATCCACTGAAACCTTATCCCATTCGCCTATTTTGGTATCATACGCGTTACTGAAATCGATTTGATTTCCTTTGAATTGAATGATTGGGTGCGGGTAATCTAATACGCTCGTATTTCCACGTGCACTTGCGGCATAATTATGTGCAAAACCAAGGGTATGGCCTATCTCATGGGCGGCTAGTTGGCGAATTCGGGCCAAAGCCATTGCCATCATCGGGCCATTATTTGTACCATCAATCGCGAAAGGGGCATTCATCAAAGCTTGCGCGATCAAGAAATCTTGACGAATTCGGAGACTACCTAAACTTACGTGGCCTTTCATGATTTCGCCCGTTCTTGGATCGGCGATGCTGGCACCATAACTCCAGCCTCGGGTCGAACGGTGTATCCATTGAATCACGTGATAACGCACATCCATGGGGTCAACATCATCTGGTAATAATTTGATTTGAAAGGCATCTTTGTATCCAATCGACTCAAAGGCCTGGTTCCACCAGCGACCGCCTTCCATTAATGCTGAACGAACAGGTTCGGGCGTGCCATTGTCCAAATAGTAGATGATTGGTTTTACCGCCTCACTCACTGCCGCATTCGGGTCTTTTTTCTCCAGACGATGTCTAGTGATCCATTTCTTCTCGATTACTTCTTGTACCGGTGAAGCATAATCTTGAAAGGTGATGGCATTGGCTCCAGAACGCGGATCAAATAAACGGGGTTGATATTTATTGTCTGGAAGTTCGATGAACGAATGGTGTTCTACGACGGTGACATTGTCGGCATTAGGTGCGACAGAACGAATTTCTGCTCCTGTTCCATTCCCAGCAAAGGTAAGTCGGGCTTCAAATTCCGTGTTTTTTGGAAAAGATTTGGTACGCTCCAAGGCGAGTGAGCTTTTGGATTTGTCCAGACTGTAAGTGCCTTGTTTCGCTTGTGCCAAGCGCTTCAAAACTCCATGCACATCCTGCATCAGAAAATCGGTGAAGTCAATTAAATACGCCCCATTGATGTTGGCCTCTATTTTAAATCCAAACAAAACGGATTTCGCGAAGGCTTGTTGGACCGATAATTTTTCCAACGGATTATTCGTATTCGCACGGTATCGGGTGTTGGGTTGGACCAGGAAAATCTTATTCCCTTGTTTCTCGAAAAACACAACTTGTTCGTTGCCTAATTGGCCTCTATCTAATCCTAGGTCGTTATTTCCAACTCCTTGTGCAAGTGAATATGCATAAAGAAACTCTTCATTGAGCTTAGTGACTTCGAGGTAAATTTTATCGTTTGAATCGTCGTAATAAAAATTGAAATAGCCGGAATTGGATTTCATCAACTTGATTTTATCGGCGATTTGGGCTTGAGCGCCTAGGCTGAGTAGGACGAAAAGTAGTATAAGTTTTCTCATAGTCGAATGTAAGAATTATTTCTTTTTAATGATTCAATTGCGCAGGGTAGGCGGGTTTGATTTCTTGGTCATTTTGCCTATCATTGGTATGTAAATCTCTAAACTATGAAAAATATTTTATTGTTATTGCTTTTTGCATTTACCTGTGTTGCGCAACCTAAGCCATTGCGCATTATTTTTATAGGTGCACACCCGGATGATTGTGATATCAAAGGTGGTGGAACAGCAGCCCTGTTCGTTGACATGGGTCATCAAGTCAAATTTTTATCGGTTACCAATGGTGATGCGGGGCATCAATCGCAAGGTGGAGGCATGCTTGCCAAACGTCGGATCGCCGAGACGCGCGAAGTAGCCAAGCGATTAGGTGTTTCCTATGACGTGCTAGATAATCACGATGGGGAATTATTGCCAACGTTAGAAATTCGTTTGCAGATTATTCGAAAAATCAGAGAATGGAAGGCGGATGTGGTGATTGCTCCTAGGTCAAATGACTACCATCCCGATCATCGATATACGGGCGTGTTAGTTCAAGATGCGGCATTTATGGTGGGTGTGCCAAACGTCGCCCCGGATGTTGAGCCCATTCGTAAAAATCCTGTTTTTCTTTATTTCCAAGATAATTTCAAGAAACCAAATCCATTCCAGCCCGATATTGCCGTGGACATTACGCCGGTGATTGCTAAGAAATTGGCAGGTCTTGATGCCCATCAATCGCAGTTTTATGAGTGGTTGCCATGGATTGGAAATTATGAATCGGAAGTACCCAAAGATCCTGCTAAATACAAAGATTGGTTGTTGCAAAAACGTGTCGCTAAGCCCAATCCAGAGGTTCAAAAGAGTCTTGTAAAATGGTATGGAAGTACGCGTGCTGCTAAAACTTTATATGCCGAGGCCTTTGAAATTTGTGAGTATGGCACGCAGCCAACTGAAGCAGAAATTCGTGCTTTATTTCCCATGTTAAAAACAGAATAAATTTTTGATTATGAATCATCGAACAGCCTATTTGTTATGGGCATTATTATTTGTGTGTACAAGCGCATATAGTCAGGCTTGGAAACCCCTATTTAATGGGAAAGATTTAACTGGCTGGAAACACGTTGGCGGAGGCTCTCGCTTTGTTGAAAATGGTTTATTGGCCAGCAAAGGTGGTATGGGGCTCTTGTATTGGGCTGGAGGCAAATTAGGTAATTGCCAAATCCGCGTCGTGTACAAAATGCAAAATTTCAATAGTAATTCGGGTGTCTTCATTCGTGTTCCGGCAGAACCGAAAGAAGAATGGATGCCTGTCTTTTATGGCTATGAAGTTCAGATTGATAATCATCCAGAAACTTCAAACGAGGATGAGTACCACATTAGTGGAACGTTATATGCCTTTACAAAGCCTAAAAGTAAACCTGGAAAACCGGGTCCAGAATGGAACACTTTGTTGATTACCTTGGATGGCCCGCGGACTATTGTGTATTTAAATGATCAATTAGTGACGGATTACCGAGAAGGAGAACCTGTTCCGGCTCGAAAATTTGACTTTGAGCCTTATCCAGGGCGCCGACCGAATTCCGGATATTTTGGTTTGCAAAACCATGGAGATGAAGATGTCGTGTATTTCAAAGAAGTTTCTATTAGACCCTTAAAAAAATGAAGCGTTCCGAATTTATAAAAAAGAGTACGCTGGCCTCTGCTGGCTTTATGATATTGCCTCGTCATGTATTGGGAGGAAAAGGGTTCGTGGCGCCCAGTGATAAATTGGTCATCGCGGCCATTGGTTGCGGAGGCGAGGGGGATAACGATATCCAACATTTAGCTAAAACGCCTAACAATAATTCAACCATAGGATTCTTATGCGATGTCGATCAGCGGCAAGCGGCACCTAAACGCAAGCAATTTCCTAAGGCTAAATTTTACGAGGATTGGCGGGAGCTTTTTGATAAAGAGGGTAAGCATTTTGATGCGGTGACCGTTGCGATTCCAGATCATAATCATGCGATTGTGGGTCTTCGTGCGATGCAAATGAAAAAGCATTTGTATTTGCAGAAGCCGTTGACCCATGACATTCATGAGGCGCGGATTATCACCCAAGCTGCTTCCAAATATCAGGTTGTAACGCAAATGGGTGATCAAGGAGCTTCATGTGAAGGAATGCAAACGATGCGGGAATGGATTGAGGCGGATTTGATTGGGGAAATTTCCAAGGTTTACTGTTGGACCGACCGACCAGTATGGCCTCAAGGGATTTCTTGGCCAAAAACCCCGAGTCGAATTCCAAAGGAATTGAATTGGGATTTATGGTTGGGTACGGCTCAAAAAACGAATTACATTGAAAATCTCGTGCCATTTAATTGGCGTGGTTGGTGGGATTTTGGAACAGGCGCTTTGGGCGATATGGGTTGTCATATCATGGGACCCCCGTTTAAGTTGTTGAAGTTAGGTTACCCGCATGAGGTGTCGGGAAGTGCATCTACAACGTATAGTGGTGTTTTTAAAGAATCAGCATTTCCAGAAAGTGGGCCTATTTCGAGTTCGTTGAAATATCGTTTTACGATGAATAATGGGAAGGATTTGGATTTGTATTGGATGGATGGTGGCATAACGCCGGAGCGTTTGCAGGCATTGGCACCGGAAGTGAATATGAATGATGCATTGGGTGATTTTCCAGGCGAGAATGATTTTGAAGGTTCGACTCTATTTGTGGGAACGAAAGGAGTGATTGCTTGTGGCTGGGGTGGTTCCCATCCACGTTTGTTTTCGAAGGAATTGCAAGAAGCGGCGAGTCACATACCGCAAAAATATGCACGTGTGAAGGGTGGCATGGATGGACATTGGTGGCAGTGGATTGACGCAAGTATTGCGGGCTATGGCCAAATGGAAGTCAGCTCGCCATTTGAAGGTTATGGAGGACCGTTGACAGAAACGGTGTTGTTGGGAAATTTATTATTGCGGAGTTTTAATATCCGTGAAAAAGTAAAACGGATGGATCCCGTTTATGGAGCGATGGAAAGTCATGCTTACAGTGGACGTTATAAGGCCTTGAAATGGGATGGGGCGAATATGCGCGTTACGAATTATGAACCGGCTAATCAGTTTATAAGTAGAAGTTACCGAAAAGGTTGGGCTGATTTAGTGCTGTAATGATGGGCCGTTTTATTTGTTCCGAAAAACGTTTTTGGGAACATGTTGAATTTGAGTACGCTCGTAAATGTCCTGTTAATTAACCTAATTGACTATATGAAAATATGTTTACTTGTTTTTCTGGTATCATTTAGTGTTTTGGCTCAGACTAAAATACCATATGGGAAAAATTCAAAAGCTGGGAATTATGCTTCTATTCGTGGTTTTCAGATGTATTATGAGACCTATGGGACTGGCAAGCCGTTATTATTGATTCATGGTAATGGTGGTTCAATTGCAGACTTTAGCAATCAAATTCCGTTTTTCAGTCAGCATTACCGGGTGATTGTTGCCGATAATCGTTCGCATGGAAAATCCATTGATACGCAAGATTCGTTGAGTTATGAAATGATGGCGGATGATTTTGCTGGTTTGTTGGATCATCTCAAAATTGATTCTGCCTCGGTCATCGGTTGGAGTGATGGGGGAATCAACGGATTATTGTTGGCCAGCAGGCACCCTTCCAAAGTTCGCAAGCTTGCTGTAACGGGCGCAAATCTAACGCCGGATGCTGGTAAGAGTACTGATCCTTGGGTAGTTGAATATGTTCATCATGTGATTGATAGTTTGAGTCACTTGCCTGCTACGCAGGAAAATAAGCGCTGGCTGAAATTAAATAGGATGTTAGTCGAACAACCACACATTAGTCATGATGTATTAAGAAAAATTCAATGCCCAACATTGGTGATTGGGGGTGATCATGATGTGATAGTGCCCCGACACACCCTAGAAATTGCCGAGAATATTCCGCAATCCTATCTGTGGATTTTGCCGAATTCCGGTCATTCCACGCCCATATATTACGCGAATCTATTTAACTCCACTGTACATGAATTCTTGAAAAACCCCTACCGGACGATTGAGAAGCATGCCAAATTCAATTAAACCATGATTAAAAAATTTATTTACCTGTTCGCTTTTGCTTCTATTTTGACAGGATGTCAAAAAAAGGATGCACCCAAAGGTTCTGAGGCACATATTGAAGATGTGACTTCAGCTATTGATGACAATGCGTTGACCAATGCGCAAGATGCTCCAGGAGACTGGACATCTTATGGCTTGAACTATAAGGAAGATCGTTTTAGCTCTTTAACTCAAATTAATAAAGATAATGTAAGCCAGTTGTCGTTGGCTTGGTCGACAGATCTGGGTACCAATCGCGGGATTGAGGCAACGCCTTTAGTCGTGGATGGAATCATGTTTTTGAGCGGACCCTGGTCGGTGGTGTACGCTCTAGACACACGATCTGGTAAAATCCTTTGGACTTATGACCCCGAGGTGCCGAAGCAAACGGGAATCAAGACTTGCTGTGATGTGGTGAATCGTGGTATCGCAATGTACAAGGGCAATATCTTTGCGGGTACGCTGGATGGTCGTTTGGTATCTATCAAGGCAAGTACAGGAAAATTGAATTGGGCGGTCCAAACGGTTGACACCACACGTGCTTACACAATTACGGGTGCGCCGCGTGTATACGATGGCAAAGTAATTATCGGTAATTCCGGTGCTGATTTAGGTGTTCGTGGTTACGTAACAGCTTATGATGCGGAAGACGGCAAGGAAGCTTGGCGATTCTGGACGGTGCCGGGTGACCCGAAGAAAGGATTTGAGTCGAAGGCCATGGAAGATGCCGCGAAAACCTGGAAAGGGGAGTGGTGGAAAATTGGTGGTGGCGGAACGGCCTGGGATGGGTTCGCCTATGATCCAGCGTTGGGTTTAGTTTACATTGGTACTGGTAATGGTTCACCATGGAATCGGGAAATTCGTAGCCCTGGCGGAGGCGATAATTTATTCTTGTCTTCGATTGTTGCCGTGGATGTAAAAACGGGGGAATACAAATGGCATTACCAAACGACACCGGGAGAGACCTGGGATTTTACGGCGGTTCAGCAAATGATTTTGGCCGACATGAACATTGGTGGCAAAGATCGTAAGGTCATCATGCAGGCTCCTAAGAATGGATTCTTTTATGTGTTAGATCGTGAAACAGGAGAATTGTTGAAGGCGGATCCATATACCTATGTCAACTGGGCTACGCATGTGGATTTGAAGACGGGACGTCCGGTTGAAACTCCGAATAGTCGCTATGAAAAATTTAATAAATTGGTCGCACCTTCGCCGATTGGTGGACATAATTGGCAGGCGATGGCTTACAATCCAGTTACGAAATTGGTTTATATTCCATCCCGTGAGTGGGCATATCCACATGGGAATGATCCGAATTTCAAATATGATCCGAAGACTTGGAATACCGGTTCGGCTCCCAATCCGAATAATAAGATGTTGGACGACCCCAAGGCCCACAAAGTGGAAGGACGTTTAATTGCTTGGGATCCGGCATTGGGTAAAGAAGTTTGGCGTTCGCCAGGGGCATCGGTTTGGGATGCGGGTGTTTTAACAACATCTGATTTAGTATTTCAGGGAAATGCGCAGGGGAAATTCAGCGCATATGATGCGAAGACTGGGCAGAAGTTGTGGGAGACCGATTTGAAATCAGGGATTATCGCACCGCCGGTAACGTATTTGGTGGATGGGGTTCAGTATGTAACAGTTGCCGTTGGTTGGGGAGGCGTGATGGGTATGTGGACCAAATACACGGAGACGATTCAACCCGGTCGCGTATTTACCTTTAAGATTGGTGGAAAAGCAAAAATGCCTGCATTGATCAAGGATGAGAAGAAGGTGAAGGTGAACCAACCGGTGACAGCAACTGCGGCGGAGCTTGCCAATGGAGCGGCTTTATTTAAGGTTAATTGTGGTTCATGTCATGACTTAGGTCAAGGAGGTACGATACCAAATTTGACTTATTCGAAGCCGGAGATCTTGGCAATGATTGATGATATCGTTCGTAAGGGAATATTTTTACCTAAGGGGATGCCTAGTTTTGGGAATCGTTTTACGGTACAAGAAGTGAAAAATATTCAACAGTATATTTACGCGGAAGCGAAGAAAAAGTAGACTTAACAGGTAGTTGATAAACGTAAAAAAGGAGGACCGAGGTCCTCCTTTTTTCGCTACCTTTGGCAATCCTCCAAGGTTTGCCAAAGGTAAGTGGGGGATTACTTTGCAATACTTCCCCAGGCTAAATGTCTGAATTTCTCATTGAAACGCGTGGGTTCTGGTGCAATTTGTAAGAAAACCATGCCGATCATATCTTCCTTGCGGTCAATCCAATATTGCGTTCCAAAATAGCCTTTCCAAAAATAGGTTCCCGCAGAGACTGTCTCAAATTTTGCCTGTTCTTCTGGATACACATAAACAGTTACACCTGCTTTAAATTGGGAACGGCCGGTTACGCCTTTCGCTACGCCATCATTTGTAGCCACGTCGAACAAAGGCTTTTCGACCATCTCAACCGTTTTCTTACTCAAGATGCGTGCGCCATCAAGTTAACCGTAATTCAATAGCATTTGAAAAAAACGTGCG
>JACCDO011225518.1_pt1 | contig 13834 bp, 16 predicted proteins | sample 7446101 | NCBI WGS metagenome assembly JACCDO01 (sample SAMN15323440, study PRJNA562643) | freshwater metagenome | isolation source: river surface water | place: USA:Blue River Watershed | collected 2017-08-16
GTTGAACAAGGTCGAATTTCACAGCAAATCAGTGCCGCGTCAACATCCGAGTTACTGGCTCAACTAGCCGTTTTGAAGAACACAATTACAAGCTTAGAAGCTAAGATAAACACTATATCACGCGGCGGTGGCGGTGGTAGCAGTGATGCCGTCAGTGAGGAGGAGGAGCTGATGGATCCGTTGGACTTGCTAGAGGAAGGCAAAGTTGCAGATGCTATTGAATGCGCGTTGGAACATAAGAATATTAATGCGCTAGTACGACTTCTTGATAAGTTAAGCTTTCATCAGGTTTCATCACCTACTCACTCACCTACTTACTTACTTACTCACTCACCTACTCACCTACCTACTCACCTACCTACTCACCTACCTACTCACTCACCTAACTCTCTCACCTAACTCTCTCACTCACTCACTCACTCACCTACTTACTCACCTACTTACTCTTACTTACTCACCTACTTACTCACTTACTCACTCACTCACTCACTTACTTACTTATTCAGGTGACAAGTAACTGTTCTTCTATTGCAACATTATGTTGCGCACAGCAATTAGCCGATGATTTAGCCCAGAATAAACCCGTTGAAGGCCTGAAGATGCGCATTGAATGGCTCAAGAACCTGGTGATTGGACTCACCACGAAAGCAGATGATTTCGCTAGTTTACCTGCTTACCAAGACAAGAAAATCTTGTTATTGCAAGGGATTTTACATAATTTAAATGTAACAAAAGAGAAATTTCAATTGGATTCGAGTGAAATCCCTGAGGAGCAGGTATCGGGCATCACCACGGATATCAACCTGTTAATTGTTGTTATTTCTAACCAAACAAGGGGTTAAACATATTTATAATTATACAATTTTAATAGCTACTTGCTCTTACTTACTTGCTCTCTTACTTACTTACTCACTGCCTCTTACTTACTCACTCCCTCTTACTCACTTACTCACTCACCTACTCACTCGCCTACTCACTCACTCCCTCTTACTCACTCACTCATGTGTGGCAGCACTCAGTGTTGTAGTTGTATCATGCGACAGAGGTGTGCACCGGTCTTATAAGGCACTAAATCCCTAACTTTTTCACTATCTTCAAGATATTTTTGCCCTAAATTCTCTCTTTTTTCCCATTTTACTAATAAATATCCATATAATAACAAGATTTTACTCCTTTCAAACTTGTCGATGGGATTGCTACAAGCGGGACTTGCAAGCGCGTCTAACGCGGTCCTCAGCAGGCCTTCCGCGGTGACTGCCTGGTAGTTTAACATGTAAATCAACGCCAATTTACCTAGTATATACCCATATAAACCACGAAAATTTGGTAAATTTTGATATTTTTCTATTGTTTTCAATGCTGATGAGACCGTGTCAACGGATAGTTGCTCCTTCCCACTAAGCAGGTAACCATCAGCTAAATTACATAGTAAAATAGCATATGCATGAGCAAATTTCTCATCTTGAAGTCTTATTTCTAACGGATTTTCTTCATTTTTTTCTTTTTTTATTGTTGGATTAGGTAACACATCAACACCTACTGGAGCACATGCAGAGATAGGGATTTTCTTAGGGTTTGTCAGTTCATTTAAAGCTTCCTCCCAGTAACTAACAGCTTCTGTTAAGTTTGCACGTACTTCATTAGTCATTGTTATACCAGTAACAGGTGTATTTGCAGTCACTGCAGCTACATCATTAGTAGTAACAGTAGTCGTCTTCCCACTTGATTTATTCTCATGATTTCCTTTTAATTTGGTAAGAATAAACTCTTGTAAGGTGTTGTAACAGGAGTTATTACCATCTAACTTCAACCAGTAGAAGGATCCCATGTTTGTTATGGATTGTAAATGAGTTAATGGGGATGTATTCCATCGACATGCGAGTTGTAAGTAGTGCTGTGCATCGTCATAATGTGCTTGATAAAGGGAACTAAGACCGTATATACTGTAAACATTACCTACTACTCCAACATCTATCTCTTGATTGGTTGTTTCACATAGTTGCATACTAGTACTAGCATACTGACTACTGTCACGTGCTGATCCCGACATTAGACATGCTATACTTAAATACATTTGACTAGTTACTGCAAGGAGACAAAGGAGGAAGTGAGTGACTGATATATGAATGAATGAATAAAAATAAATGTAAGAACCTTTATGCTGTGGACTAGTATAATCATTTGGATGTAAGAACTTGACTAATTGTTCATATTTTCCTTGTAAATACAGCATATCGCAACATTTTAATGCCACTTTTTATGAATACGTAAGTAAGTTAGTAAGTTAGTAAGTTAGTAAGTAAGTAAGTAAGTAAGGAAAGAAGGAATACCTTGATGCGCAATTGGTGATGATTTCCCCATTGCAGAACTAATAATATCATGGACGCGAGTATATTCATGGCATGCTTTATTATAATCCCCACTCTTTTCATGCTGCTGACCAGTCTTGTACTCACCTAAACTCATCAGCATTTGCTCATTCTGCGCTGCATCACTGGTAGTCGATGAAAAATTTCTTCTAACGTTAGTATGCTTGATATCATATGTTTTGAATGATAACAAGCAGCTACTTGCTCGATATGATGCAAGTGGTGATTGGGAACTACTACAAAGCCTTCTTGCTGCAACTCGAGTCAAATTTATCATCTTTCCTCTTTCTTCTTTCCTTTTTTTTTTCCATTGGATTTGTGTGGGTGTGGATACCGGTACCCTCTTTCCTTTTCCTTTTCTAAGTAATTAAAGTCACGATTTACATTAAGCCGAGTATCATCGCTTTCATTTTAAAACAAAATGCCTCCCAAATTAGTTTAACGTGATCTACTTTACTCACCGGTCCGGCCCTTCAATAGGTTGGTATCTTCAATCCACTCCAGGATTCACCCAGGAAATCGCTGAAAACAGTTACCTGTTTCTGTTACGAATGTCTTTTTCGGATTTGCTTAGTAAGCTTCAGGCATGCCGTGGTAACAGTGCGGCAACTGGTTCTGCATTCGAGAAATGGTGGAATGAAAATTCTATTGCATTATCAAAACATAATTATTCAACTTGGAATCCTAGTGATTGGACCAAATTATTCGGTCCTCCTACATTAGAGCACAGTTTAGTGCGAGAGAGTTGCTGTAAACATATTGCTGTCTGGGCATTGAAAAATAAGAAAAAGTTTAAGTATACATTATCGATTGATGATGTGTGTGCGATAGCGAAGTTAGAAGAGTCAAATAAACTTGTTAGAATGAGTATAATTCAATTATTGGCTCCAATTACTATTGAAAATCAAGGTTCTTGTTCAAATAGAAATATCCTTGTTGCATTATTTGATTCTTCTATTCAACAAAACGAAATTAAATCAATGAAATTTGGCGATTTTCAACCTACCAGTAAACATGGATTCATTGATGATGACGAAGATAATTTCGCTGCTGATGACGGAGGTGAATACAATAGTGGTGAATATGGTTGTGGCGATAGTGAGTACGATGGTCCTCCACCAGAAGATTATAATCAAGGACCCCCTCCAGCAATTTTCCAACAAATGATGAATAATGATGACTGTGGTATGTCAAACCCATTCGGCGGCATGCCTGGTGGTATGCCTGGTGGTATGTCGAGCCCATTCGGTGGCATGCCTGGTGGAATGCCTGGTGGTATGTCAAGCCCATTCGGTGGCATGCCTGGTGGAATGCCTGGTGGTATGCCTGGTGGTATGTCGAGCCCATTCGGCGGCATGCCTGGTGGAATGCCTGGTGGCATGCCTGGTGGTAAGTCAAATCCATTCGGTGGTATGAGATAGACTGATACATATTTGAACTGATTGATGGCGAAATGGACACTGACCGAGTGAGATTGAAGAATATAGATAATATATTATTCCCCATTGTTTTATACTAATAACTAAATAGTAATATACAGCAGCAATAAGTAATACCCGCCTGAGACACCGAATACTCTGAATGCGTGAAAAATTCTATTTCTTATCTCAATATATATTCATCCCATCCTACTTTCGGTCGGTAGGTTCCATATCAAGGTGTAGCAGCTGAACTTGGAACGGCTTAGATATGCGGGTATATAGGGAAGAATGGTATAGAAATGTGCAGAATAACTAAGAATACTGGGTTATTTGTACCACAGAATACCGTTAAATAGGGCTATCAACAGGTAGACGGGTCCGGTCCGGCGGTACCAACGGTAGGAACTCACCATGTTGGAAGTTCCAAGTAACTTGGACCAAGTTCCAAGGAAGCTAGACTCGTAACTTTCAGGAAAGAAAGTCCAAAATTAGATCTCTACTAGATCTTACGAGTTGACTAATAGAAGATGGAAAAAGTATCAAGGCGGTTGTGTTTATACTGGATGGGAGCTCGTGGAAATAGTTATAAATGGAAGGGTAATGTGTTAACCACTATTGCCCCACAAGGAACCTATATTCGATTGAATAGTAGCACCACACTTCCTTCTGAGAGCACAGTTACCGCGGTAGCCAGCGGTGCAAAGAAGAATTATATTGTTAACAGTAATGTAGGAAAGCGAATAGTTCATTTTGTAGATAATTGGAGTCATTGGAGTCAACTTATGAAGGTAACTCATTCACTAAGAATACCAACGCACTCAGTGACTCACTTACTCTTTATTTAGGGCATGATAAATACGCATTTAGATGAAATCATTCAAGCTAAAAAGAATGAAAAATTAGACGAGAAAGAAGCAAATCGTCTCTTGTATTTGCTTATGAATCTTCCAACGGGCGTATTCAGCGGTAATCGTCGATTTAAACAATTAATTCTGGAATTCCTTCGAGTTGAATATGCGACTCCTGTCAACCTTTCTTTGATGATTCCAGGCTGTGCAAAACATGGTCTCTCTCTCATTTACTCACTCAATCACTCACTCACTTACTTACTTACTTTCTTATACCTAGGGATGATGAAGGAGATGTTACAGTTATTTGACCAGGTTTATTCTAACCCCGCAACTAGTACAGTTATCAATGAAATCCATATTACTATGTTGATGAGCGAACTTCGTCGACAGAATATGGCCGATGATGCAGTGAAGCTTTATGAACGAGTTCGGACAAATACGACGTCTTTTCCAGGATTAGGTACTCACTCACTCACTCACTCACTCACTTACTTACTTACTTACTTACTCACTCACTCACTTACTTACTAACTCACTCAATTCATTATTAGCCGAGTCAGTTATAGTGAATACGTCACTACTTCGGGCATGTTCACGTGTTAGTAAGCCAACGGTTGAGACATTGTACTATGCATTGGATGTATTCAATCAGTTTCTGCAATCAGGGAAAAAACCAATTTATCGACAATATGGTTGACTCACTCACTCACTCACTTGCTTACTTACTTACTTACTTACTGACTCAATCGACAGGCGCATTAATAGTATTAGCCGCAAAGGTAGGCAATCCGGAGGATGTTATAAAGAAATTACAAACTGAAAGTGTTTCGAAAGGATTACCCACCTCGTCATTGACCATAACGACTCTGATGAAGGTACGCACTCACTCACCCACCCACTCACTCACTTACTTACTCACTCTCTTTTCTTGAAGGCGGCTAGTATAAGTGGAGATTACAAAGAAATTCTGTCATTGTACGAGTACTTAAATAAGAGTAAGCTTGCTGTTGACACAACGCATATTACGCATGTGATTGAGGCGTATGCTAAATTAGGACAGATAGATCAGGTAAATGATTCACTCACTTACTCATTCACTCACTCACTCACTTACGCACGCACTCATTCTATAGGGATTAGAGGTGTTTATTCATTGGATGAGTAACCCAGAAGCACAAAATTACGAAGTTATTGAGAAGGTAATACCCTTATTGAAGTATCAGATAGTTGATAGTCATAAGTCGACAGTATCAGGTATGTCCTGCACACTCACTTATTCACTCGCTAACTTACTTACTCACTCACTCACTTATCAGGTGATGGAAGTAAAGTTGCACCATTGCGAGTAGTAAGTAATAGCAACGAAGCATTGGATAGTAAGGTTGCAAGCATAATATTCGAGAAGTTATTGGTGTCAAAGAAGCATGACCGAGTGCTTGGTGCGGGATACAACTTCTTGCCGTTACATATTTTACGGTACTTACTGACTCATCTAATCACTCACTCACTCACTCTTACTTATTCACTCTCACTCAGGTCGCTGGCGTATTACATAGTCGCCATGGGTAAGTTAGATCAAGTTCTGCACCGAGGTCACGAGTTACGTACCTTTAACGTGACCTTGTTCTTGCCGTTGCTACCTGAAATAATCAATATCCTCGCAAGCAAGCAGCGGTGGCGTAATATTGTATCACTATCGGCGCGCTTGGAGACAACAGTAGCTGCAGCTCCTCAGGCACTACAAGGATCGATCTATGAGAGTATTATCATGTATGTTCCTTACTCACTCACTCCGTTACTTACTTACTTGCTTACTCACTCATTCACTCAAACTCAGTGGACTTATTGAATGCCAGCAGATACCCTATGCAATGAGTCTGTTGAACAGATACTTGCAAGTAATCGAATTTAATGAAGGGAATAAAGGTAAAGTTAGTGTATTTAGCAAGAATTTAGTGAGTAATATAATGGGTAAAATAGATAGCACAGTCCGCGACAGCGTCAAGAAGGAAGTAACGGATACATTCAATAAGTTACAATATCAACATGTTAACGATGTAATAGCTAATTTATAGTCTATTTTTGCACTCACTCATTCAATGAGACTTGTTTTATTTTTTCAATACAATTGGTTTGAACTTCTTGCCCGTTGGTTGGTCCTCAACCTGTGGAGTTGCCATAATCGCTGTATTGGGTTCATTAGTAATTTGAATTTGTACATCACCATATGCCTCCTCTCCTGGAACATATGTATATACTCTTTGCAACATATTCTCGTGTAGTTTACTGGGATAGCGATGCAACACGGCGTCCTTATCGAGGGTGCTATATAAATCTTTACTATTAATTGTTTTAACAACTTTATTAATGACTTCTTGACGTGGATCAAGTCCATTATATCTATTTTCACCTAAATGAATAGCTAATCGAATATCTTCTACTTCAATATCACTGTGTTCTGCATGCTCACTGTAATCCTTCGCATCACATAATAACTCCGATGCAAGGCGATGAGATATCTCTAATAGCGCTGACAGTACCTGTTCATCGTATTCCTCCTAATTATCGAGTAAGTAAACAAAGAAATTAATAAATTTGCAAGAGATTGATAACCTTGTCGATTCCCATCGTCTGAAGCACCGACTGCATCATACGGAGCGAAGTATCCTCCGAACTTTCTTTCGCCATCTCACTCTTTTAGAGTCTCTCTCTTCTTCCCAACAGGACAATTCGCAAGTCGAGCGAGGCCGGATTTGAGGGATTACATTCTTTCTACATTTTACTAGGCATAAATTGTATTGATAACGCAAGTCGCAAAATCTTGCGAGGAACAGCTGTCACGAGTACGTTGTTGATTGAATTCACTTTAATAAAAACGGCTTTACTTGACACCGGTACAAGCACCAAGAAATTCATAATTTTCCTTTTTTTTAGAATTAAATTTTTCTAAAATAGGTAGAATATGTCTCAACATGATGGTTTAAATGAAGAGAAGCTAGCTGAGGTGGAAACAAACGATGCTAGTGCTGAATTTATTGATAAAATTATGACAAAATGTGCTGTTTATCAGCAAAATCGCCTTGAAAACAAGGCGAAAATAGCATCGTTACAAGCGGGAATTATGCGTGACTTTGGTGAAACAACCATGCAGGAGTACAGTGCTATGAAGCTTGAACATCAAGAGACGATTCTCGAGAGTCCTGTTGTTGCAGAAATCGATAATAATGATGGACAGCAAGAAGGAAAGTAAAATGAGTATATAAGTGATGTAAAGGTTTTGTACATTTGTAAATAATTATGTACATTTAAATATTCCTTGGTCTTTTACGTGGACGACCTTGTGGTGCTCGCATATACGCTGGTAATAAAACGTCAAGATTTCTCATCATATTTGGATGCACAAAATTAGGATATAGATATTGTGGTGGCACTGGCATAACCGGACGTGGTGGTTGTTGCTGTATCCGCGGCGGTTGTTGTTTCCCTTTATTTCCTCCTTCAAGCAGTTTATTAATATCGATTTCATCAACTAATTTCTTGGCATCAGCATTCTTACCATCCTTGAAATAAGTTAGTTGAATAAGTAAATGAGTAAGTAGTTTATTAGTTATTACCTTTTCATTCTTCTCAGTATTTCCAAATTCCACCAGTTTATTTTGCTTGGTTTTGATTGCCGCATCTAACATAGCTTGTCGATCATCAGCGACACTATCTGAGTACAGAGTACATTTATGACATGATTTATGATTACAATGAGCTTTTTGACAAAAATGTGCATACATTTGCTTGGTTATATCCGCCCGACACTGATAACATATGAATGCGCCGCACTTACAACTCATTTTATTACATCCTTCAATTTTATAAAATCTATTTTTACATTTTGGACATTCTCTTATTCTTGCTTCAGACATTGCTTCTTCTATTGCTAAACGGATATCTGTCTTGGATTTACTTTCAACTTCTTCACATCGCAATGGTATATGAGCTTCATTACCACAGTTACGACAGGTTAATTTACTACATGATGGACAATTTAATATAATACCAGCATCATCACTCATTTCTACTTGCATATTACAGTCATGACATGCAACCAAGTTAATCGCAGCTAGTTTGATGGCATCGCGAGTAATAGCCTCTTGATATTTTTCATAGACTTTTGCTGAAAGACTTCGTTGTAATACTTGATCAGTGAAGTAACCAACACAACCAGCACCTGTGCTATTCATACACTTTAATTGTGTTTTACCGTCACCAAATAGGGTTTGTTCAACATAATGAGAGAGGCAACTCTTACAGAATAAGTGACCGTCACTGCATTGAATCAACTGCTCTATTGCGTACTCACCATAGCAACAACCGCATTCGATTAATGCACCTATTGCTGCAGCGTATGCATATGCTTCCTCTTCTTCTTGTTGTTGTAATTTTACTCGCGCTTCACTTGCACGGACTCCTTCCAACCATTTTAATTCTTTAAAAAAAGTGGGATCTTCGCCTAAAGGACACATTAACGCATTCTTTGGGATATTTTTATACACTAAATTCAATTTTTTACAACTGTCACGAAGACCGGGATTCAGTAAATGTGCCTCAAGTATCAGCTTGTTTTGAAAATTCCATCGGCATCTAGAGGAGCATACATAAGTGAGTGAGTAAGTAACCGAATAGGTGAGTAAGTGAGTGTGAATACCTTTCAACTTTTAATTCTTTTTCTAACCAGGCAAGACTTGGATAGTAATGATAATTATTATTTTCAAATATTTTTCCTATACTTTTGACATGAATAAATGGGAAATCATTAGATAATGCACTTAATGCCACCTCGCGGTAGCTGGTGCTGGTGACCCAACTAGTACTACGATAATCCAACTCTTTTGGTTTAACAACATTAATTATTTCAACCTTTTCATATCCGTTAGAGATCATATCTTGGACAACTGAATCAACATCATTACCATACTTCTTTAGTAGTTTTGTAATACATGCAAGTTGGGCATCGGGAAACACACTTGTTACAACTTCAACATACATAGATGGATTAGGACGAATATATGGGATATCTACACTTGTTTGGCTTTCTGCGGTCAGGTCGATGTCAAATGCATTTTTACTTGAACTCGGCGCACTACTCCTGCTACTACTATTTAGGGGTTCTCTACTACTACTACTAGCGACTGGGGTCGACCTACTGTTATTTGGAATCTCATTTATCATGCTATTGCTACTACTACTCGCAATTGGGGTAGCACTACTGCTGCTTACGAGTATCCTGCTACTACTTGCAGCTGGAATTTTCCTGGCAACTCTCATGCTACTGCGTGTATTACTAGTACTACTGCTCGCATCAACTATTGTCTTTTTGACATTGCTACTACTGTCAAAAGCATCGTTGCTTGAAACTATATTACTCGCATTGTGCTGCAATCTAGCTGGGGAAAATCCTTCATCCTCTTCCTCAGAGTTACACAAGTCAATTTCGATCACCTTTTGATTCGAACGAAATGCGCTCATATTACCATGTCTTCTTATACTGAGAAAAAGTTTTGAAATCGCTTCGCTGTTCGCTGTTCCGGATTTTCAGCTGAAGTACCGGTTTAAATATTTCATGATTTTCTCAGATATAATGAATATACAGTAGCGTTGACATACTATGGCTCTTGCTCACACTTTTTGTGGGCATCATTGTTTCTGATTGTTTAGAAAAAAGAATCTATCGTTCAGAATTGGTTCCGGCGGAATCGATGACACATTTTTTACCTATTAGAAAGAAGAACAGAAAGAAAAGTGAATGACGCCACGTTTCCGTTGCACTCTGCAGCAGTTGCGTCATTTGACACGTCCTCGTCATCGATACTGTAGCAGTAGTAATAACGGTAGTAGTAATAACAGTAGTAATAGAAGTAGCAGTAATAATCACAGTTCCAATACAAATAATAGTAATTATAAGGAAAATCCTAATGAATCATCAGCATATAAACTTGGTGCAATAGTAGTCTTTGTTTTCGGGCTATCATATGCATCTGTACCATTGTATAAAGTATTCTGTCAAGTCACTGGATTTGGTGGTACAACACAAAGAGTAAATGATTTACAGAAAAAGATTATTACTCCAATAGCTAATGGGAAATTAATTAAAGTAGACTTTACTGCTAATGTACATAGTACAATGCCATGGAAATTTAGACCTTCACAGCATTCAATTAAAGTAGTTCCTGGTGAAACAGCTCTAGCATTTTATACTGTTACAAATCCTACTGATAAACCAATAACTGGTGTTGCAACTTATAATGTATTTCCACCAAAAGCTGGTTTATATTTTAATAAAATTCAATGTTTTTGTTTTGAAGAACAACGATTAGGACCACATGAAGAGGTTGATATGCCAGTATTTTTCTTTTTAGATCCTGAATTAGTAGATGATCCAGCAATGAATAATGTTACGAATATTACATTATCATATACATTTTTTAAAACAGATAATGATGAAGGAGTTGTAGATAATGCCGTGAAGATAAATGGTGCGGTAGTGAGTAAATAGTTATTAAATATTGTATTATTATTGACGTTTTATATAGTACTTGTAATTTTTGGACTTATTCTATTAACAACATTACTATCTTCAACAAATTCACTAGTTAATGGTGTAACATTGTCATTTTCGTTAATATCACCCATTTCTTGTACAGCACAACCAATACTTGTGCCATGATACTTTGTTACTTTCTCGTCATCAAACATAAGCTTTGGGTAACCATAGAAGGAATAACTCAGTGATATAACAATAAATAACAGAATATAAATCAAGAAGCATGACATTATAACAAACATTTTCCATGGATCACGAGAAAGTAGCCTATAAGGCGATACATACATTTGGTTCTCTTGTACTGTTGTCGAGAGAAATACTAAAAAATTTGTCATTTATTATTAATAAAATGTTTTTTTTTTACTTAATTGGAACACCAGAATGCTTTTGCATACAATAATTGCTGTCAACTTGTTTATTGTTGCAATAATAAATAATGCAAAATCAACTTTCCAAGCTTTTTCACTCTTTCTTTTAGAACGACACTTCTATACCGTCAAAAATGAGAAGGAATTTGAAATTGATAGCAAAAGCGAAGAAATACGACCAAACAAATATGATAATCGAAGCAGTAAGAACAGCTATGTCAATTGGTTGGGACTGGATAGTCGGTCGCTCATTCGGGACTACAATTTGTAGCCTACAAATGTTATCGACACAACCAATCAGCGGCATTGATGATGAGCATGATGATGAACATGTAGCAGTAGCACAGGATAGGAAGTCAGCTAAAGTGGACATCTCTTTGTTCGAACTAAGCTATCGACTACCCATCTTCAAGCTAATGATTGGATACTTATGTGTTGGTGGGTTGAGAAATTTGGAAGTTGCATTAGGTAACCACAACGAAATGAGACGGGAGTATTCAGAAGCGTTGAGCACTGTAGCTGAAATATCTTTGACAAATGGTACAAGTCGTAATGAGCGCGATAAACGGATTGGAAATGAATTATTGAATTGGGTTTTAAGCAAAAAAATTCGTATCATTTCCTGGTACAGCTATTCAAAAGATGAACAGTTTCATACTATACTGAATGCCATTAACAAGATGCCCCCTGTTTTACATACTATCAAAATTATGTTATCTAATGTCACAAACAGCCAGTTACAAACCATTCTGGGGGGCAAATTACCTACTTGTTTGAGATCATTAACCATCAATAGTTGTTACCTTTTAACGAATAAAATATTTGGGGATCTTGGACGACTCCGATTGCCTGTATTAAAATCATTGGTACTCACGTTCTGTAATTATGTTACTGATGACGGGTTGATACAAATATCGCGGTGGTATATGCCACTACTTCAATCTTTAGACATCAGTGGGTTAAATATCTCTGACACTGGACTTCTCGCACTCGCCGAAAATGCTGCCACCTTTGCACCAAAGCTGCAGTCATTGCAAATATCTGAGTATAACAATTATCTTACCAATATGGGAGTGTCTGCTATTTGTCAGAGCTTTCCAGCATTGCAAGTAGTGTACATTCGTGGACCTAAGAAGCAAGTTACAGTTCAGTGGTCGAGATAAGTTACCACAACTATCTCTTGAGACATGGTGCTGAGTTGAGAGAATGCCAAATCTATAGTCGGCACTTCGGTGGAAGCTGCTTTATGTATAGTAGTAGTTTGTGTAACAAGTAAAGCAAAGTATTAGTATTATTCTATATTTCTCCTATATATTTTCTAGCCAAAGCAACGAAAAGTAAACAAGAAGAAGGTAAATATTTACAATACAAGCCAGTTTAGTGATTAATCTTCAACGAGAAATCTAAACATGGATATCCCTGAGTGAGTGCACCACGACTAATAATATCTACTTGAGGGCACATATAATGTGCCATGGTATGTTCTGTTATACCGCCACTAGCTTCTATCAGCACATGAGGAAACAGTTCCTTAATTTGCTTTGCGGCATCTTTCAGCACATCTGCATTCATATTATCTAACATAACAATATCACTTCCAGCACTACATGCTTCAAGTGCTTCCTCTAAACTTTGACATTCTACTTCAATTTTCATTGAAAAACCAGCAGCAGATTTCGCTTTTTTTACTGCATTAGTTATTGAACCACAACTCCATATATGGTTATCCTTCAACATTACCATTTGAGATAAATCCATACGATGAGTAGCTGCACCTCCAACAATTAATGCGTATTTCTCTACATTTCTAAATCCCGGTGTTGTTTTACGAGTACCAGCAACATAACCATTCCATCCATTTGTTTTTGCAATATTAACAGATTCTCTGGCAGCAGTAGCAACACCACTAGCTCTACTTATTATATTTAATATTGTTCGTTCAATATGTAAAATATCTTTAACTTTCCCAGTTACTACACCAATTGATACCTTACTTGTGACATCAATATAATCACCCTCATGATAATTAGAATTCCAACTAACTGACAATCCCATAAATTTAATAAGTCCTTCAGCATATGCAAGACCGCATAAAACACCTGAAGATTTCATATATAACGATGCTGTCTCTACCTTTTCACCTACCACAAAACCACCAATATCATATGATGGACAGTCCTGAGCCAACCAGGCTTTCGCCTCTTCGAGGTAAGAAGGAGGCAATAAACTAGAA
>JACCDO012431471.1_pt1 | contig 13830 bp, 9 predicted proteins | sample 7446101 | NCBI WGS metagenome assembly JACCDO01 (sample SAMN15323440, study PRJNA562643) | freshwater metagenome | isolation source: river surface water | place: USA:Blue River Watershed | collected 2017-08-16
CATGGCTAAACCATCTTTTTCCCGTAGTGTAGGCATACCGATAATTTCGATGGGGAAATGAAGTTCTTTGGTCATTTGTCTAATGATTGCCAGTTGTTGAAAATCTTTTTCTCCAAAAAAAGCCATATCAGGTTGAACCAAATTGAAGAGAATGGAAACCACCAAACCCACACCATTGAAATGCCCAGGTCGAGTATGCCCACACAAAGGATCGGAAATGCCTTTGACAATCACTTGGGTCAAAGTTTTTTCCATGCTCTCTTGACCAAGTACAGATTGAATTTGGGGATTTTGGGGATAGATTTCATGCCAATCTGGGATAAATATTGCGTCACAACCGCTGTTCTTGGCGAGTTCAATATCGATATCTATGGTTCTGGGATAACGATCAAAATCTTTGGGATCATTGAATTGCGTAGGATTGACAAAAATACTGACAATGGTTTGATCGCCTTTTCTCTTGCCTTCTTTGATCAACGAGAGATGTCCTTCATGTAAAGCACCCATGGTTGGGACAAAACAAACACTTTCATTTTTTTGGTATCTGATTTTGCGCCAAGTCCTTAAATCTTGAATATGATGTATGATCTCCATGTTATGCCTTAATTTCAGGGAAAATTGAATCTTGTACTTCAGTGGAATAGTTTTGTAATGCCGCCAATGTTTTGGCACTAAAATCTTCATATTTCTTTAAGAATTTAGGGTTAAATCGTTCATCTAAGCCTAATAAATCATAGAGCACTAGAATTTGCCCACTACAATAAGGTCCAGCCCCAATGCCTATGGTTGGAATCTGTATGGCTTCAGTGCACTGTTTTGCCACTGATTGAGGAATCCCTTCTAGGACAATGGCATAAGCCCCAGCTTGTTCAAGGGCAACAGCATCAGCGATGATTTGGTCTGCTGCTTCTTTGCTTTTGCCTTGGAGCTTATATCCACCAAATTGATGATAAGATTGGGGGGTTAAACCCAAATGACCCATAACGGGGATACCGATTTTGGTTAATCTTGAGATTAACTCCGCATACATCACGCCCCCTTCGAGTTTAATGGCTTGTACGCCACCTTCCTTGACAAGTCTAATGGCATTTTCAACAGCTTTATCTATGGATGCTTGGTAAGAGCCAAAAGGCATATCACCAATGAGATGGACTCTTTGGGTAGATCGTGCCACAGCTCGACAATGATAAATGATCTCATCTAAAGTCACACTTAAAGTATGCTCTTCACCTTTAATCACCATCCCCAGAGAATCACCAATCAATATCGCATCAATCGGAGATAAATCCACAAGTCTGCCAAAGCTTGCATCATAACAAGTGACCAAAGAGAGCTTTTGTCCTTGTCTTTTTTTCGCTTGTAGGTCTAAAATCGATAGTCTTTTCATCTTTTGCTCCGTCAAGGGTTAATGCCTAACTCCTAGCGCTTACAACCATAGTGTTCACCCGAGTTACTCGATGTTTTTATCTATAGGTCAAAGTCTAATACCTAGATCTCCGCCAATAAAAACATCGATTTGATACTCTTCGTATTCATTGTTTTATCATAATTTTGAAATAGGATTCTACAATCCTTTTCATTTTAAATACTTTTCGTTATTTTAGACCATATCTTCAAAATTCTCATTTCCTATCGCCAAGGTACACATGAAAAAAACATTATTATTTTCTCTTTGTTTGCTTACATTTTACGCTTGTAATGCTGAAGACCCCAAGACTACAACAGACCCTATCGATCAAGCCCAACAGGTATCAATGACTGATATTGGAATGATCATGGAAGATATGACAGTGGCTGATATGATGCTTGCTGATATGATGGATACCCAAGAGATGAATGCTAAATGCTTACAACCAGCAGAACCTATGTGTGATGGGCAAAGCGAAGGGCCAAGTATTCTCAATGAACACACTGCTGTCTACGATGATCAAAGGTTACAAATGGTGATTTTTGGGGGCAATACAGCTGTGCCAGAAAACTGCGGATTTCCTTCTTATACTGCTGAAACCACCACTTGGATTTACTATGATTATGCTGTTGATGGTTGTGCTGGACCTTGGGTGAAAATCGAAGGCAATGGGCCTAGGGGGAGATCTAGACATCATGCTGTGATTGCAGATGATCAGATGTGGATTTTTGGGGGTAGGGCGAAAAAAGCAAGTGGCATGGGATATGATCTCTTTAATGATCTTTGGCGTTTTGATCTTGGGCAAAGAACATGGACTGAAATCACAGTTGATCCAGCACCTATGCCTAGATACAATAGTGCTTTTGTCTATGATTCTTTGAGAAAGAAAATCTGGCTTTTTGGGGGGAATACTTCAAGCAGTGCACTAAGTCCTAATGTAGTTAATGAATTATGGTCTTATGATATTGAAGCGAATACTTGGCTTCAAACCCAAATCAATGATAGCAATGAAGCGACGAAAGCGAGATTATGGCATACCGGGATTTATGATGAAAAACGAGATCGATTGGTATTCTTTGGTGGGGCTGATGATCGGGCTTTTGAAAGCACAGCTGTTTATTTTTATGATTTATCTTTCTACTATATCGCTGAAGATCGTTGGGAAAGCGTAACACCAATCTATAGACCTGACGGTAGATTTTGGGCACAAATGGTTTATCAACGCACCTATGATCAATATGTTTTATTTGGTGGGCATGATGATCAACAACTCGGCAATCGCAATGATACTTGGATTTTTAAGCCCAATGAAGGGATATGGGAAATGATGGGGGATGAAGATGTATTCTTAAATGAAGCCACTGATTTTTGTGTGATTCCTACAGATTTTGCTACGAATCTAAAACATCTCCCAGAAAGACGAAATGCCCATAGTTTTGTTTGGTCAGATGCATGTCAAAGAGGATTGATTTTTGGGGGTAAAACAGATTGTGGTGCGATTAATGATGTTTGGACTTTGGAAGATCAAGCTTGGCAAAGACAAGTGACTGCAACACAAGGAGAGTCTTGTGAGAGATGGAGAAATAACCCAGACAATTGCGTGAATTTGTGTTTTTAGATCAATCTACTCAGGAAATCAAAGGCTTTTTGTGCAGCAAAGATATCTCTTGAAGATTCTGTATACAATTCTACTGTGACAAAAGCATTGGGTTTTAAGCGATGAATGGTTTGGAAAATCTCTGAAAATGGCATATTACCTTCTCCAGGGATGAGATGATAATGTTTGCGATCTAAAATATCTTCAATATGGAAATTAGCGATATGTGGTGCTAAATCTTGGATCACTTGACAAGGGTCTTCAAAAGCGCATTGAGCATGACCAAGATCTAGGTTTACCTTGAGTTTGGGGTGATTTACCCTGTGGATGATTTCTAGCACTTCTTTGGCATTTTCAATCAATAATCCGGGCTCATATTCTATGGATAATTGAATATCAAGCTTTTGGGCTTCCTCACATAATTCACTTAAACTCTCCACAAAAGCTGATTTGAGATCTTCTACTCTTGCTGAGATGGCTCTACCGCTTGTGATAGATACTGTAGGAGCACTTAGTTCCTTGCCCCAATGAAGAAGTTCTTTGACCACATCTATTCTTTTTCTTCTGATCTTTGGGTCTATATTGCTTAATGCTGGTTCAAAGATGGTTTCAGGTAAGGATTCTGGCCAAAGAAACATGGTTGTATTTCCATTGATATTAGAAATCGATAGATTCAAATCTTTGAGGGCTTGCACCAATGCTTTGGTATTTTTAAAAGCTGGATCATAATGTGGGCGATCTGCTAGGATTTCAACAGATTGATAACCTATTTTTTGAATATGCGCTAATGCTGGGATCAATCCTCTTTGTGTGAATCCATTGGTACTATAAGCAAGAGATATCATGATGGCTCCTAGCGTGCTGGTTTTTTACCAGTGGGTAGACTTTGAAGAAAAGCTTCTTTTTCTCTTTCGATTTCTTGTTTTCTTTGTGCGATTGCTTCTGCTCTTTTGCTGACTGTTGGTGTTGCTGGGGAGGATTGAGATTGTGCATTTTGAGCGATTTGTTCTGCAAGTTCTCTTTCTAGGTTTGTATTAGGTTGAACTTGATGAAATCGATGAGGGATGGTCATGGGGGCAGAGGCTAAGATATGTTGGTATTGTTTGGCATATTTTTTTTCTTCTTTGGTGAGTTCTTGATGTTCTGCTTTTTCTAAGAGATGTTCAGCGTATTCTGGGTTAAATCGATCCAAATTGATGGGGTCTATGGGCAGAATTTTTTTAGATGAGCGTTGTTTTTTTAAGAGTTCATTCATTTTATCCATGTGAATCAAAGTATGAATGGAGAAAAAATCCTCAAAATGCAGATAAAAATCCCTAGCACTGAAATGGGTATGTGCATCTGTATTCATTTCATATCTTTGCCCCTCAGATCGCCAATGGAGCAGATGTCCTTCTTGGTTTTCTTGTTGGAGTTTGGCTTGGAGTTTATTTTGTTTTTGAGGGGTAATGCTTTCAAATTGTTCTTTAAACCTGCTGGTTTGTGCAAAACTCGCATTGATTGGTCTAACGATATCGAGATTATATTTGATTTGAGCGATTTCTTGTTCTGCTGTCAGTGGATTGATCTTTTCTATTTTTTTAATAGGAATCGCTTGGGTTTTGGCGGGTATTGCTTGTTGGGGTTCATTGGATTTGGGTTGATTGTATTGTTGAGTGGGTGTTTGAGTGGGTGTTTGAGTGGGTGTTTGAGTGGGTGTTTGGGTAATGATGGGTTGTTCATGAATGATGATGGGTGATGTTGGTTGAATCACTGGTTCAACTTCTGGTTCTGGATATGAAATAGGATTGGGTGTGCTGGTTTGTTTTGAGGGACTGCTGATATCCAAAGATTGAGTGACTGTTTCTTGATAGATTTGTTCTAAAGCTTCTTGTCTGTGGATTAATTCTTGTTGTTGAAGTTCTTCTATATTCTGATCGATTTGTGCTTGAGATAAGCTAGATACAACTTCTTTAGATGCATCTTCTATGGTTTCTTTTTTGGATTGAATCAACTGCATCGCAGGGACTCCAATAAAAGCAACGACACAGGAGATTAATGCAAGAGTAAACATTGGACTTCACCACTACTTTAAAAACGATTCTTCTCTTTTAGCAAAAAAAGAAAGAAAATTGTAAAGCTTTGCCTACTTTTTGCAAATAATATCATCTCTTCTCATCATCACTCTTCTATCTTTGGAGAAAAATATGAGATTTACTCTAGCTTTAACCCTTTTTTTTCTTGTGAGCTGTTCTATGCAAATCGTTGCCAAGCCTACAAATACACCCACAGCCATCATCAATCATGTTGTCAAAGATATCGATGGCAAAGATGTTAATCTTAGTCAATACAGAGGGAAAACACTCTTGATTGTTAATACAGCGTCATTTTGCGGTTATACCCAACAATATGCTGATTTAGTTCAAATTCAAAAAGATTATGAAGCTCAAGGCTTTACTGTACTTGCTTTCCCATCTAATGATTTTGGTGAACAAGAACCCGGTTCAGCGCAAGAGATTAAATCTTTTTGCCAAGCTCGATTTCAAGTGAATTTCCCATTATTTGAAAAAGTCCATGCGACTGGATCAGAAATTTCTCCTTTATACAAGACTTTAACTCAAGAGAGTCCAAGTGAATTTCAAGGTTCAGTGAAATGGAATTTCACCAAGTTCTTAATCAATGCTAAAGGAGAAATTATTGGTAGATTCTCATCTGGCGATAAACCCACTGGTGCCGAGATGAGAAAAGCCATTGAGGATAGTTTAAAGGCGAAATAAGAGTGGGTTTTATTACTCCATCAAAGCTTCTTTGCGAGAAAGCTTAATCTTACCATCTTTGGCAATCGCTACACATTTCACATAGATCTGTTCGCCAAGATCCACGATATCTTCAATATTTGCAACTCTATGATCAGCGAGTTCTGAAATATGAACCATGCCTTCAATTCCTGGCGCTAATTCTACAAAAACACCATGAGTCACAATACGTTTGACAATCCCAAGATAAGTTTGACCCACTTGTACGCCACTGCTATCTTCTTCGATTTCAACTTCTTGAGAGACTTGAGGTTTGCGTTCTGTTCTGGGTTGATATGCGGGTTTATTTGATTTGTAACCACCTTGTTGTGCATTTTGTTGTTGGTATTGAGGATAAGGCGCAACTTGGTGATTGACTTGTGCTGGTTGTTGATAGGCTTGAACAGCTGGTTGATATTGAGGCTGTTGATAAGCTTGAACAGCTGGTTGATATTGAGGCTGTTGATAAGCTTGAACAACGGGTTGATGTTGTTGAACTTGTTGAACTTGTGGTGCTTGTTGATAAGGCAAATGTTGAGTACGATTTGCTTTGGGTTGTTGAGCAACTGGTGCAGATTGACCTTCTTTGATCAAAGATAAATTCACTTTGCCATTGGGTTGAATCTCAGCAACTTCAACTTTAACCTTTTGTCCTTCTTTATACACATGAGGGATTTGGCTACGATCAATGCCTAATTGAGAGACATGAAGTAAACCATCTTGATAACCAGGTAAACCGACAAAAACACCATATTCCATGATCTTTTTCACTTCACCCTCAAATTTCCTACCGATTGACAATGGTTCTACAACTTCTGCAACATTGACTACGGCAGGTTGAGATGTTGATGTGACTTGAGGCACAGAAGCAGCATCTTGAAGAGTAAGCTTGATCTTACCTTCTTTAGAGACTTCTAAACAGCGAACATTTAGTGCTTGACCTTCTTTGTAGTATTGATTGAGATCAGTGCCTTTGGGGAATTTCAACTCAGAGATATGGAGTAGACCTTCTGTCCCTGGTAATACTTCTACAAACAATCCAAAATCAGCGACTTTCTTGATTGTACCAGCATATTCTTTATTGGGTTCTGCTTCTTGGGTAATGGATTTAATCATCTCTTGTGCTTTTTTAGCAGCGTTGAGATCTGGACCTGTGATTAACACAGTACCGTTATCTTCTAGATCAATACTACATTCAGTGGTTTCTGAAATATGGCGAATCATCTTGCCACCTGGACCAATAATATCCTTTAAGCGATCAGCATTGACTTTCATCTCGATAATACGAGGTGCATATTTCCCTAATTCTAGTTTTGGCAATTTAATGGCTTTATCCATTTGATTTAAGATAAACAAACGCCCTTGTCTTGCTTGTTCAAGTGCCTTCTCTAAAATATCTCTGCTTAAACCTTGGACTTTCATATCCATTTGAATCGCAGTGATCCCATCTCTAGTACCCACTACTTTGAAATCCATATCGCCAAGATGATCTTCATCTCCTAGAATATCGGATAATACAGCGATCTTATTGTCTTCTTGGATTAAGCCCATCGCAATCCCAGCGACTTGTTTTTTCACAGGAACACCAGCATTCATCAATGCCATAGATGAGGCACATACTGTTGCCATAGAAGATGAACCATTGGATTCTAATACTTCACTGACAACTCTGATGGTGTATTTAAATTGATCAGCATCTGGAAGAATGGCTTTCACACCGCGATATGCCAAATTACCATGACCCACTTCTCTTCTGCTTTGTCCTCTCAAAGGTTTGACTTCACCTGTACAAAATGGAGGGAAGTTATAGTGAAGCATAAATCTCTCAAAATATTCATCTTCAAGAGAATCTATTCTTTGTTCATCTCTCTTTGCCCCCAAAGTCACCACACCCAAAGCTTGGGTTTCACCTCTGGTAAATACAGCAGAACCATGGACTCTAGGCAAAGAGTCGATCTCACAAGAAATATTTCTAATTTGATCTAATCTTCTGCCATCCATTCTGATCTTGGTATCTACCACCTTGGATCTCACGACTGTGCGATAGACACTCTCTAGATACTCTGCAATTTCTGCTTTGTTTTCTTTATATGCTGGGTTTTCTGCAAAGAGCTTTTGGCATACTTCATCTTTGACAGCCTTAAAACTCTCTTTGCGCTTTACTTTACTATCATTGGGCAATGAACGATCAAGTGATTCTACTGAGAGTTCAATTACTTTGGAGAATAAGGGGACATTGATCTTTTCTTTTTCCACAGACCATTTTTGTTTGCCTACTTGCGCTCTTAATTGATTTTGTAATTCAATGATGGGTTTAATGGCTTGATGCGCAAATAACATCGCATCTAATACTTCTGTTTCAGAAGCTTCTTTGCCTTCACCTTCAACCATTGTGATTTCATCAGCTGTTGCGGCAACAACAAGATTGAGTGTTGCTTTTTCTTGATCTAAGAGGGAAGGGTTGATTTCATATTTACCATTGATCAAACAGATTCTACAACCAGCCATAGGTCCATCAAATGGGAGTTCGCTGATATGGGTTGCTGCTGAAGCACCAAGCATTGCACAAATCGCTGGATCATTCTCTTTATCAAAAGCAAGGACTGTCGCAATAATTTGAATATCAGCGCGCCACATCTTAGGAAATAAAGGTCTCATCGGACGATCCATCAAACGAGAAGTTAAAATCTCACCATTTGATGATTTACCTTCTCTTTTGAAAAAACCACCAGGGATTTTGCCTGATGCATATTTCTTTTCCATATATTCGCAGGTTAAAGGAAGAAAATCTGTGCCTTCTTTTGCTGTTTTATTGCCTGCAACTGTGACTAGAACCACTGTTTCACCCATCTTCACAACCACAGCACCATTGCTTTGTTTTGCGAGATGTCCTGTTTCTATTTCTACAAATGCATTGCCGAATGATGCTTTGACTTGAATCTTACCCATATTGGAGTACTCTACATTTCTGCTTTTCCCCTTTGATTTAATGAAATGATACTGACCTACACTGAGCTTTATCGTCTTGCCTTTGTTTGATGGATATCGCCTATGTTTGTTTTGTCATTTTTGCATTCACACATACCCTAAACTTTTAGATTGTATGAAGCGATGGCACTGTTTGCTCTAAAATGATCTGAATGTACGACTATACTTTCACTTGTTTAAACTATAAATCACCAGATGTTTTTTTCTTGTGATGTGAGCAAGTGCAGGGCTTGAGAGCATTGATACTTGTTTCTTCTCAACTCTGTATCATTGTCATTAAATCTCAGGCTATTGCGATGTTTGTTTTGTTTGGTGTTTTTTTGTTTCTACAACAATAATTCTTTTTAAGAATCATTTGCTGAATTGTAAATAAAAAAAGGTGAAAATAATACATATTTCCACCTTATTTTATTTTTGATTTGTGACCGGTTGAAAACTTATCAAAGTTTGGAAACCGAATTAGTGTGTTGCTTTGAGTTCTAAACGGGCAACAACAGTGTGATACAACTCTTTGTTGGTTTGGCTAAGATACTTGAGTAATCTTCTGCGTTGACCAACGAGCTTCTTTAAACCACGAGTTGAAGAGTGATCGTGCTTGTGAGCCTTGAGATGTACGGTGAGTTCTTTGATTCTTTGGGTAAGAAGAGCGACTTGAACTTCTGAAGAACCGGTGTCTTTATCTGATCTTTGGAAACCAGCAATAATTTCTTGTTTTTGTTCTGTTGCGAGCGGCATAATAACTCCTGTGAATGCTAGCGCTGAGCCGTCGTTCTGCGTAGCTTGGGTTTCATCAACCTATAAATAGGCTCTATCCTTCTAGCGTACTTAGTATCAGAAGTCAAATTTTTCATCTTAAAGATCAATATGAAAATTCTTGACCACTTGTAATGCTAAATCTTCTTGTCTTAATAATGAGATCAACACCCCTTGTTGATTAATCCCCCGAACCAAAGATTTCTTCAGTTCATTTGCATCCAAAGGGATTGTGCTTTTGATTTGGGGAAATTGCGACAAGATTTGGTTTTGCATCTCGATGAGCTCACCACATATTTGTATTTTTTGCCCCATCGATAGTTTATGCTCTTCTTCAACTGTACAAAGATAAAGCGGTAAATCGCTTAATACATTGACCATTGAAATAAAACCTTCTAAGCGCGAACTCAACTGATCTGGAAAGTCTTGGGCTTTGTGTTGGCTAAGATCAGGGATTTGCTCTAGTGTTGTACAATCGCTTAATTGATAGCAACCAGATGATGTTCTTTGTAGTGCAGAGAGATGTACTGGGCAATGAAACAATTGTCCAAGATCTACAGCCAAAGAACGTATATAAGTGCCTTTGGAACAATGCACTTTGATCGTCAATTGAGGATATGCATCTTGAGGCTTTTCAAAAGAAATCAAATCTAATGAAAAAATCTCGATTTCCCGCTCTGGGATATCCACTTCAATGCCCTTTCTGGCCAATTCATATAATCTCTTCCCATTGATTTTAATGGCAGAATACATTGGTGGTGTTTGAGTGATTTTTCCGATTAATTTAGGGATATGCTCTTGTATCAATGAGATATCAAATGATTGCGCTTGCTTAATATCGATCTCTTCAATCACTTCACCATCTGCATCATAGGTATCTGTGGATTGGCCAAGTGTGATTTGAGCGATATAACTCTTTTGATCAGAAGTTAAATATTGAACAAATTTGGTGGCATCCCCAAAACAAACAGCCATCACTCCAGTTGCCATAGGATCTAGCGTCCCAGTATGTCCTACTTGATTGGTTCTTAGTTTTCTTTTTAATACCCTTAACACATCAAAGCTCGTGCACCCTTGGGGTTTATTGATGAGCATCACACCATGAAGTTTAAATTCATTTTTTTTTTGCATATCTACATATCATCATCGGATTCATCGAAGCTAGAATCATCATCAGACCCATCGAAGCTAGAATCATCATCATCAGACCCATCGAAGCTAGAATCATCATCAGACCCATCGAAGCTAGAATCATCATCAGACCCATCGAAGCTAGAATCATCATCGGATTCATCGAAGCTAGAATCATCATCCAACAAAGTGGATTTGTGTTTGGGTTCTTTATACATATTTTGATTCTCTTGATCCACAGCATCTTTGCCACCTCTGGCCAATCGCATGGCTTCATCTTCTGCAAGTGCTTGTTGTAGAATCTTTTCGATGGAAGCTGCTTTTTCTAGCGTATTATCCACAAAAAATTGTAGATTAGGTGTCACTCTAATGGTGAGTTCTTGCGCTAATTTCCTTCTTAAAAATCCCTTTGCTCGTTCTAAACCAGCTTTGAGTTTTTTAATATGATTCTCTGATTGGTCATGGGAATAAAAATAGATTTTTGCAGAACTTAAATCTCCACTGACTTCTACATCTGTGATGCTTAAATCCCGAATCGCAGGATCTTTAATCTCAAGTAAAAGCGCTGAAGATAAAATCTCTCTAATCAAGTTGGCGATTTTCTCTGTTCTAATGCTTGCCATATTCTCTCCGATTTGTTTGGTTTGTCTGTTCAAATAAAAAAGGGACTGCACAAAGTCAGCCCCTTGGATTTGATTAAGCTAATATTTGAAATCTATGATAGAATTCTATATTACTCAACCTTTCTTCTGATCTCTTTGTATTCAACAAATACAAGCATATCACCTTCTTTGATATCCTTATACCCATCGATACTAATACCGCATTCAAAGCCAGCTGTAATCTCTTTCACATCATCCTTAAATCTCTTCAAGGCAGCAATCTTTCCTTCATGGATTTGTTTGCCGTCTCTCATGACTCTTGCATGATTGCTTCTTGCGATCTTACCTTCAGTGACCATACAACCAGCAACTGCGCCGATCTTTTGGATATTAAAGGTCATTCTCACTTGAGCTTTACCAGTATTTTCTTCAATGATCTCTGGGGCCAGTAAACCACTCATCATATCTTTCACTGCATCGATCAATTCATAGATAATAGAATATTTCAAGCAAGTGATATGATGTTGTTCTGCCAATTTCTTAGCATTACTATCTGGACCCACATTAAAACCGATGATCTTGGCATTGGCAGTCATGGCTAACATCACATCTGATTCTGTGATTTGACCGACACCAGCACCAATGATTTTGACTTGTACCTCATCGCTTGCAATGCTTTCTAATGAAAGCTTAATCGCTTCTAGAGAACCTGAAACATCTGTTTTAAGCATAACATATTGGATTTGCTTCTCTTCTTTTTTGAAGGGATCTGTTCCTAATGCTACGGGCTGTTTGATATTAACAATTTCTTTGGCTTTTTGCTCACGGCTGCTGACAACAGTCTTTGCATCTTTTTCACTCTTCACGAGATAGAATTCTTCACCTGCAGGTGGTACACCATTCAAACCTGAAACTTCAACAGGTGTGGATGGGCCAGCAGATTTTGCTACCTTGCCTAAGTGATCTGTCATGGAACGAACTTTACCATGGTATTGACCCACTAGCATATAATCGCCCACTTTCAAAGTGCCTTCTTGTACCAAAACAGTCGCAATTGCACCTCTACCTTTGTCAACCCTAGCTTCGATCACTCTACCATAAGCTTGTTTCTTAGGATTAGCTTTGAGTTCCAAAACTTCTGCTTGTAATGCCAAACTATCCAAAAGTTCATTGACACCTTGACCTGTTAAACCGCTGATATTCACAAACATATTATCACCACCCCATTCTTCAGGGACGATATTATATTGAGTGAGTTCTTGGCGAATACGATCTGGGTCTATGTTGGGTTTATCGACTTTATTCACAGCCACAATCAAAGGCACATTCGCTGCTTGAGCGTGTTTGATGGATTCTACAGTTTGAGGCATAATGCCATCATCTGCAGCGACGACCAACACGATCAAATCAGTCACTGAAGCCCCTCTTGCTCTCATTGCAGAAAACGCTGCGTGACCGGGTGTATCCAAAAACACAACAGGTCCATTCTTTGTATCTACTCTGTAAGCACCGATATGTTGAGTAATCCCACCAGCTTCACCTTTAGCCACATTTGCAGATCTAATACGATCGAGTAATGTGGTTTTACCATGGTCAACGTGTCCCATGATGGTGACAACAGGTGCTCTCAAGATCGCATCTGGGTCTTCTACACTGTTTTCTGATTTTGCGATTGTTGCTAATAAGCTCTTTTCATCAAAGGAGATGTTTTTCGCTTCATAGTGAAATTCATTGGCGACCAAAGATGCAGTATCAAAATCTAAAACTTGATTAATGGTTGCTGTCACACCAAGATTCATCAATCTTAAGATAATCTCGTTGGCTTTAACACCCATTACTCTACCGAGTTCACCCACAGTAATGGTATTGTCAATACGAACAATTCTCTTGTGCGCTGCTGGTGTAGTCAGAATATTTTTGGCACCTTTACGAGCCTTGAGCTTCTTCTTGACACGGCTTCTGAGCAATACATCTGGATCATCGATATTTGTTTTCTTAATGCCCTTCTTCTCTTGATCATCATCTTGATGTGCAAGTTTGGTCTTTCTACGATCACCACGAGAAGGTTCTGTACTTGGTGCAGGTACTGTTAATTGCATTAAGATTGATCTTGATGGACGAGAATTTCCCATACCACCATCTCTTCTGGGTTGATCAGAAGAGTTACGATTGCCATAACCACCAGAGCGATCTGAATTAAAGTTGCCTTCTTGAGTTCTGGGTCTATCTGAACCTTGACGATCTGAACTATGTGCAGAATAGGCTGGTTTTTCACTCTTGAAAGAATTGTTTAATTGGGTTGTGGTATTTTTAGCAAAATCTTTGCGTTCTAATGGAGGACGATCGCTTGCATTAGGTTGAGTTGTGCTAAATGATCTACTCTCTTGGTTTCTTGGTCCTCTGTTTTGATCACCATAATTACGATCGGAATGTTGTCCGGATCTTGGATATTGGTTTCGTTGACCTTGATATTGACCTTGATGTTGGCCTTGACCTTGATGTTGGCCTTGACCTTGATATTGGCCTTGACCTTGATATTGGCCCTGACCTTGACCTTGGTTCTGATGATCTTGAGAG
>JACCDO010604653.1_pt1 | contig 13829 bp, 10 predicted proteins | sample 7446101 | NCBI WGS metagenome assembly JACCDO01 (sample SAMN15323440, study PRJNA562643) | freshwater metagenome | isolation source: river surface water | place: USA:Blue River Watershed | collected 2017-08-16
ACAAGAGTTTTAAATCGGTGGTAGTAATGTCTTTGCCTTGTATGTATTCCATGAGAGGCACCAACTGTTTCGCCGATTTCACTTGCGCCCCTTTCAAGAATCGGGCAAACGATTTATAGGTGGGATTATCATTTTCAAAGAGTCCTACAAATTGTTTTTCCGTAATGAATTTCATGATATATATTACATGATGAAATTCCTTTGTTATCGAGAACTCGTCTGTTTTCCACATCCAGCATAGATTCCTTTGCATAATACATAATTCATTTGTATGACTTTTCCAATGCAATATCCGACAAACCATATCCCATCCATGAATGTCGATTCTATATCACAATTGTCTGCTTTTGTCGGAGTCTTCATCTAGTATATCACGAGAACTTTCGAAACACCATAATTATAGCGCCTTTTCATACATTGCTAACATGCGCACTTTTTGCGCATCGTAATCCACCATCGGTTTCGGATATTTGATGCTTGCATATTTAGGCATCTCACATGAGGTCGCCCATTTATGTATATCACGTGCCGCCACGTCGCTCAATTCGGGCACCCATTTTTTGATAAACTCGCCATCCTTGTCGAATTTCGCTGACTGAATCCAGGGGTTCATGTCCCGAAAATACGGTTTCATATCCACCCCGGTGCCCGAAATCCCCTGCCAGTTGCCATTGTTTGATGCGGGGTCATAGTCCGTTAGTTTTTGTGCAAAATAACGTTCTCCCAAATGCCAATCGAGCAACAACGTCTTCACCAGAAACGTCGCCACAATCATTCGACCGCGGTTGTGCATATAACCCGTTGTATTAAGTTGCCGCATACAGGCATCTACGACCGGAAATCCAGTATTACCGCGGCACCATTTCGCAAAATGGTCATCCTTCCCCAACCATTGAATGCGCCTAAATTTCGGCTGGTAGGAATCGGCCAATACTTCGGGAAAGGCATACAAAATATGGGCGAAAAACTCGCGCCAAATCAGTTCTCGAATCAATCCGAAATCCACACCATATTTGCGGTGAAACGCCCAATAGACTTCCCGAATGGAGACGCATCCGAATTTGATATGCGCCGACAACCCCGTCGTCTCATTTTTTAAAAAGTCCCGCGTGGCATCATAATGAGACTGGGACCTCACACCTGCCTCCAATCGCTCTAATGCGGCTTCTCGACCACCGACTACCAAACGGCTACTTTCGGTCCCTGAACTATATTTCGCTAAAGCTTCTGGCAAAGACAATCGCGAGACCAATGAACTAGACCCACCTTTCACCAATCCTTTCACACCCCCTTTTGCCACTTTTTCAACGGGTAGGTGGAGAACATGGCGATAAAAAGGCGTGAATTTCTTGTAATATCCACCCGAACCATTTGTCACCGTCCCCGGTTCATACAAATAATAATCCGAATAACTATGACACTCTATTCCCGCAGACTGACACCACTTGTCGATTTCTTCGTCACGTTTCACGGCATATGGGGAATAATCGCGATTGAAAAACACGGCGTTTATGCCTAAGGTTTCCACGAGTTCTCGCACCACCCCCTTATTTTTCCCATGCATGAAAATCAGTTCTCCACCCGCCTCCCGAATCTCTACCGCTAAAGACCCCAACGATTCCATCATGAAATCAACCGCATTCTGCGACCGGAATTTATTCCCCGCACCCACTTGCTCAGGTGTAAAGATAAAACACGTATAAACGCGAGAACATGTCGCACACGCCGCCATCAATCCCACATTATCGACGATTCGCAAATCGCGCCTAAATATGAATAATCCAGTTGTCATCTTATACAATCACGACAAAAAACACTTGCGAAAACAACATAAACATTGCACCACACATATAGTAACATGTTGAACCATTTTGCTTATGTATATCACCGAACCACGCAATTCTTATTTGGATGGATTGACCCATTTATCAACTATGTTTTCAATAATACTATGACACAAATCGCCGTGGACATCCTATGGTTCTTTAGCAAACTCTATGTTCAAGTTCGTAATAATGTCAACATCCTTTCGTCTAAATATGTCGCGGTCAAAATCACGACCGAAGCTATACAATCTGCCTATGACCATATCTCTAACCTAACCCATAATGAGCCAAAAGAACCCGCTGATTTGCCATGGGGATGCATTGCCACCTTAGAAAACAATAAAGTCGTCGAATCATACACACATTTTGAAAACAAAGACGAGCAAATGCAAAATTACTACCGACAAATGCAAACAAACAAGAGCGGAATATCCATCATCAAAACATCTGCCGCAGTATGGTGTAATAGATGTGTTTCGGATTATGACGGTGTCCGACCACAATCCCTGGTCAAGTTCATTTCGGTCGTCTATAAACATCCGGACATGCCGGGTGATGGGGTTGAAATGAATGTGGGTCGCGAATGGTATGTAGTCGGCAACGAACTCTTTTCCGCCGAATTCGTCGCCCGCTGGTTATATTATCAGCCCGAGCCTTATGTGTTTGACGACCGCTACTCCATCCAAATAGTAGACGACCAAGTCAATGTAGTCACCTTGAATCATAAACAATATGTCACCATTGAAAAAACTACCTACAAAATCGTAACAGTATGAGACACACACCCGAAATAACAATTCTATAACACCCCCTTTTACACCTTTAAATTTCCGATTTATATTCGATTATTCTGCCGTTGGCAGAATGATTGTTATATAAAAGGTAACTTATCGGTTACAAAGTAATGTTGACTAATACCATTCACAGACGCCGACCCCTTCCGGTCGGCGTGTAGAATGTTAAAAGTCGTAAAACCACATAAAGATTTTGCTCCTTGAATATCTACGGTGCTAGAACCATGGAAATTTCCACAATTCAAGAACCACATCAGCATAATTTACTTGGCAAATGGAATGTGTATTACCATTTGCCACAGGACAAAAAATGGGATTTGTCCAGTTATAAACGAATCATGAGTGATATTGATACCATGGAAAAAGTGATTGCCATAAACGAATCAATACCCGAAAATATAGTGAAATATTGTATGCTTTTTGTAATGCGCGATGGTATTACACCCATGTGGGAAGACCCGCGTAATCGGAATGGCGGATGCTTTTCTTTCAAGGTTATCAACAAACAAGTGTATAGTGTATGGAAAACCCTTTTTTATGCTATGTGCGGTGAGACGCTCTTCAAAAATGTAGCGAATCATGAATATGTGAATGGTATTACGATTTCACCAAAAAAGAATTTCTGTATTGTGAAAATCTGGCTGGAAAATTGCATTATGCAGGACCCAGAATCATTGATTGAGGTTCCGAATTTGTCGATTCAGGGGTGTTTGTTTAAAAAACATGAGCCTGAATTTTAGTATTTGAATGGATGCATATGTATCCATTCAAAAGGATGTTTACTTCGACACAAATTCCATTGCTCGACCACTCTGATAAATGTTCATCGTTCCTAAAGATTCCATAGTTGCATAATCTGCATCATTTTGAAATCCGTTGGCTAGAACAACGCATTTGAGTGCCTGGTGGGCATCGACCACATTGACTATTTTTTCCGGCATATTCGATTTGTCTACTTTGCTAGGTTTATCCTGTTCTTTTGTGCCATAGAGTTTATATTCTTTGAGTCCAACTCCGTATTCAACCTTTTCGAGCAAGTCATATAGATTCGGATTCATCTTTTTGATATTTTCATTTGTATGTAATCCATCTAATAATCGCAAATCGTGACTCATGTTTCGTTTTGATGCACTAATATAATAAAAACTACCTGGAAAATATTCTGGAGCTACATTCCCGAATCCATAGTCTTCTCCGCAGTTCGGATTGCATTTTTTAATTTTGCAAATGGTGTCATAGATGGATTTTGAAGAACTGGTAATACCTGATTCGGCTTCATCGACGAAAAACGACCGACCATAATCGATGAGTTTTGCAATGTAGGACGATTTGAATTCGACCACTTCGCCGTCTGTCAAGACATATCGGTATTGAATGTATTTGCCTTTGACGGGTTCATATACCAATACATTGTCTAAATGTAAGTCGTAATGGTTAAATGTATTGGCTAATGTGGCTAGAGGCATATAAATCTGATACAGTATGCTGACGAGGTCTTGTTTGACAAAGAGGGTTTGTTTCGACAATGAATCGAGAGATTTTGCGTCTTTGATGTGTTGTATCAAAATGGCTAAATATTTAGAATGGGTGCATGCGATTTCCATCGATTTCAATGAATCGAAGTCGGTCGGTGGTAATTGGAGGGAATTTTTGACCACAGTGTTTTCGACGATGCGAGTATTTCTCATATGCATCCAGTCATCTTGATTTTTGTAGACGAACCACCCATAGGTTTCTACAAAGCAGGGGAAAATGCGACATTGTTTGTTGATGTATTGACCGACTAAATATTCAAAAAATAGATTGTCAGCGGATTCACTTGCCGATGATTTCAAAATCGAATTTGCGACATATCCGTTGCGCTCATAGGTAATTTCATTGACAAAGCCGTTTTGGGATGGCGGACCAATACGCTTGATGGGTCCGTGAATATGTTTGAAATCGACAAATCCGTCGAAATGTTTGATGATGGTATCGGTTTCTTTGCCGAACGCCATACATACACTGGCATCGGAACAAATCGAACTCAAAAAACGGGCGCGGCGTTTGTGGGGGTCGACTTTTCGCATAAATTTGTTGATTTTCTGGGTTGCACGATGTTTTTTGAGCGCAATGGCGGCGACTTTTGGATTGAGACGGCGCTTTTGCGTTTGCACTTTTTTCTGTTCCTTCGGTTGTGCAATACAATGTTCATCGAGCTTATATTTAGGCGATAGTCTACAATATTTGAATCGCGTTCCATCAATATATCTACATTCGTCGTGTCTGCATAATTCTTCAGGCACCTTACGACATTTTGAATAACATTTCGACATATGTACTTCTATTATACAATAACCGCATATTTTTTACCATATCACGAATCGAAATCCGCTCTTTTTTTACCATCGCGGCAATCGAAATCCGCTCTTTTTCCACGGAATCTTGAGCAAAAAGAGCCCCACGACAATCATGACTAACCCTACATATTGAGACCAGTGGTCAAACCGCTCCCCCAGCACCACATACGCAAACAAACTCTCCGTCAAAGAACTCATTCCATCCCAGGCATTATTCACCAGCAATATCGACGACCCCTGCAAATTCACAATCAGCGCTACCACCACACCAATATACCCCACCACCCCCGTTGCTAAATAGGCCCATCCGCCACCATTCGCAAATTCCTTCAAACTATAATCCCCCACGATTTCGACCAACGTAAGTGCAGTTAATTGTGGCAAACTCATCACTACTATATAGACAACACATAGATGACACAATTTCACTGACATACACCTTTGCACATGTAAAATACTCCAGTGAACTACGACTCATTCAAGGGGGGTCGCGTTATCGATAAATGTGCGCATAACTACAAAATTGATTCAAAAATCAATACTATAACACAAATTAACCAAAAACATTCAACAATGAAAACCGACGTCGTCTATCTAAAAAACATCAATCGGGACATTGTGTATTTGATTGGCACAAATGCACAAGATAATTTCGACGTCATTGATGCCTCGCAACCCGATGACTTGTGGTTTCACGTCAAAGATATGCCGTCGTGTCATGTGGTAGCGAAAATACCAGATGACATAAGTGACCGCAAACAAATCCTATCGATTGCAAAACGCGGAGCTATTTTATGCAAACAACACTCGAAATATGCATCAGTTCAAAATCTCGAAATCATTTATACCGCTATCAAAAATGTAGAAAAAACAGCGATTCCAGGCAGTGTCCATACGACTTCAACTAAATCTGTGAAGGTCTAAATTATTCCCATAATCTAGAAAAATTTCCCGCATACCAATGATGAATCAGCCATGCAGATAATCCAAATAATACATCGGTCAATAACAATATCCATGCTCTGGGATTTTTCATGAATGCCAGGGTGGCAAAGGATGCATATAGAACTAAATGTACCCATCGCAAATCTTTCCACCATATTTTTTCACCGAAAACTTCAGCACCGGTGTCCCTAGAACCTATGAAAATAATCCATGTCCAGCCAATCACTGGACCGAGGGCTAATATGCCTAAATAAGGCAAATACTGGAGTGGCACCGATTTTGCTATCCATACAAATATCAATCGTGTTAGAATACATCCAAATAGAAAAAACAAACATCTTTTTTGAAATTGATTCATTCTTATACTAGGCGTGTATAATTTAAGCAGGTGGCAAAGGTGCTAAACATAATTTGATTTCTCCCAGCGAAGCTACATCGTATTTCACAATCAATGGCAAATCATTTCCTAAATACATTTCTAAATGACTACATAAGGGGGTGCATTTAATAAAATGACTCAAACTCTTCAATGAGAATTCGCCTTGAATGACGACAGACGCATCGGGTTTTTGAATAAATTCCATATATCCATCCGATTCCGACCTCAATATACGCGAACTGGCGAAATTACCTTCACATGAAAATATCAAATCACTACCTACCGACTTGATTTCAATACGGTCGGAAATCCCATTCAAATCACGAATGATTTTCTGGAAATCCGCCGTCGGTAAATTAATCACCGTGCTGTATTCTACGTCGGGAACCACCAGCTCTTCTGTATCTGGTTCAATCAATCGCAATTTTTGATTATAACATTGTTTAATATCACCATTGTCATATTGCAAGCCTAAATGCGATACAATACCATCATGATAATCCGCCTGGTCAATATACATGGATAAGGTGTCGTCATTGGACATGGTCGAAATCACCTTGAACAAATGCAGCGTATTTGCACAGACAATGATTTTCTCCGGCTTGCAATCATATTGCTCGAATCGTTGAGAATTCAAATTCACATTCACCAATATCGTATGCGTCTTGTCGAAATTAATAATTTTCAACCCGTCGTTCGTAAATGTAATGGTGGCATCGGTCAAAATATCTTTGATGGCCGTAATCATATTACGAATTGGTTGAATTTGCACAGTTTTAATAGTCAACACATTGTTTGCCTCGTTCATTTCCTTAGAATAGACTTTTTAACGCATTGTTTTTATATCCTAACCACCTAAATATAATTAGTGGGTGAAAATTGAATAAATCATTTGCCCTCTTCCAACAGAATCACATGAGTCATGGATGATTTAGCAGAAGAATCGATTGCACTATTGGCTGACGCAATCGACAAACGCTTGGAAACACATTATGAATATACTTTTCGCCCATTGCGTATTGACCATATTTATTGTTATATCACGGTCATGAAATCGCCTAAAGTATTCTATATTGAAAGTATCCACATTCGATGCAAAATTTCCGAAGAAGATTCGGAGAGATATATACTCTATTACAAGCATTATGATACCATGCGCCAGGCTTTAGACATTATCAAAGAAGTGGCGGCGACTTATAAACTATACAATGGGGATTTAGTGCATCCGGATGACTATGCACTCATGCAACTCGAAGAATCTATTATACCCTATGAACCCGACCAACAATGTTGTGTATGCCGAGAACCTACACAAGAACAAACCCTATGCCGTCATTATTTGTGTTTTCATTGTCGCGACGCCTGTGTGTCAAAGAAACAATTGAATTGTCCAGTGTGTCGTCAATTTAATGTGGTCAAATATTTCCACATTGACAATTATTTGCTAAATAATATTGAATATGATGTCGTGAAACAAATTCGTCTACAACGCAACATGTATTATTTAGACGATTCGGATGAACCAGAAGACGAGGCCACTGAACAAGAACCGGAACCCGAAACCCTTCAACTTTCAATACACAATCCTATTACACCATCGAGCGACGAATATGAACGTATGCCCATTTATTACCACCACGCACCCTTTATGTTTTGGTGGAATTATAGGCGGAATTACTAAAAATTTGTAATCTGGCAAAATTGATTCCTTTTTATAGAGTGTATTATTAGCATACACAAAACAATGACAACCATTACATCAAAACTCTTGCAATTGTGCAAAAAACAAGATGATTTATACACGGGTACATCCATCGACACCATCACCGGAGAATCCTATGCATACGGCATCATCATCGACGGACACGGACATGATATTGGTGTCAATGATATCCGTTCCATTTTACAAACGCATCTGGCTGAAATTCTCGAATCCGAAAATCCACAACATATTATACAATCCCAACTCGAAATCCTCAAACAACAACATTTAGCCAATATTCAACCTTCTGTATTTGCAGATGCAACGGTTGACAGAGTGAGTCGCAATTTATTACAATCCGGTTCCACGTTTATTCGTGCAAAAGTCTATGACAATCGGGTCGACACCTTTTCCATCGGCGATTCGGAAATCTATGTCCTCAAAAACGGCGAAATTGCCTATCACAATCCCATACATAACTGGGAAAACGAAATGGAGCAACGAAGACTGTTAGCACGAAAAGACATACGTGTTTGCCCGAGACCGAGCATGCGATGTCAAATCATGTCTCCCACCACACTTTGTCAGAAAAAATCATATACCATTCAATACACCTATCAAGATACCTTTGTCCCTTCTCAAGCTTTAGGTCACGGCGGCATTACCGAATTTGCACCGGAAAGACAAACCATCTACTATGATATCACAGACCACATCAAGGTCGTTTTAGGGTCGGACGGATTGTGGGATATCTTTATGCCATCGCATCCCGAAGATTTTCACCGACTCCTGTATTATGATGCTGAAGAACTCGCCAATGTAGCCGAGTCGCGATGGAAACAATGCTGGCATTTAGCAAAAACAGAAGACGACGCAAATGATGTCTATGAAGATATTTCCGGATTCGATAAAAACATGTATGACGATGTGGCGGTGATTATATTACAACGATAAACCCAAAAATAACATCGTTTGATGTTATTTTTTCATACGCTCATTTCATTGATTTTTTGTTTTAACATTTGAATTTCATTGATTAAGATACCGAACAAACCGTTGTAATTGACGGTTTGCAAGGTTTCGCCATCCTTTTCACCATTCACTAAACATGGATAGATGGCTTGCAATTCATGTGCTATAACACCAATCTCTTGTTTGTTTTTCAGGGTGTTTCGGTAGGTGACGGGGCGGATGTTGTCTATTGTATAGGCACTGTCTAATGTTTGCACATCGGTTTTAATACGATAATCGGATGGAATTGCGGCAATCGCAGTATCGACATATGTTTTCACGGCATTTTGTGTTGGGAATAATACATCGGATGTGCCCAGCGCGGTGTTTATTGATTTATTGGCAGCGTCTTCTTTGAGGGCTTCGGCAGCAGTGGCTCGTGTCACTTCTGCAGTGAGATTGGTGGTCAAGGTGGCTTCGACGGCAGTGGCTCGGGTCACTTCTGCAGTCAGGTCGGTGGTCAAGGTGGATTCGGCGGCAGTGGCTCTGGTAATTTCGTTATTTAGATTGGTGGTTAATGTGGTATCGGCGGTTGCGCGAGTTGTCGCTTCTGACGCAAGAGCGGTCGTAGAAGCAGTCGAAAACGCATCAACATATGTTTTCACTGCATTTTGAGTTGGAAATAGCACATCGGATGTGCCTAATGCAACGACGGTTGATTTATTTGCACTGTTTTCTTTGAGGGCTTCGGCCGCTGTAGCTCGGGTCACTTCCGCAGTCAGATTGGTAGTCAAAGTGGCTTCGGCAGCAGTGGCTCGGGTCACTTCCGCAGTCAAATCGGTGGTCAAGGTGGCTTCTGCAGCAGTGGCTCGTGTCACTTCCGCTGTCAGATTGGTAGTCAATGTAGTTTCGGCTGCTGTGGCTCGGGTCACTTCCGCAGTCAAATCGGTAGTTAAGGTGGCTTCGGCAGCACTAGCTCGGGTCACTTCCGCAGTCAAATCGGTAGTTAAGGTGGCTTCGGCAGCACTAGCTCGGGTCACTTCCGCAGTCAGATTGGTAGTCAATGTAGTTTCGGCAGCACTAGCTCTGGTGACTTCCGCAGTCAAATCGGTGGTCAAGGTGGCTTCTGCAGCAGTGGCTCGGGTCACTTCCGCAGTCAAATCGGTAGTCAAAGTGGCTTCGGCTGCACTAGCCCGCGTGACTTCCGTAGAAAGAGCACTCGATACAGCAGCGGTCGAGGTATCCACATAGGTCTTCACTGCCTTTGCACTTGGATATTTGTCATCGGATGCACCATCCGTCGTAATACTGGTTGATTTATTGGCAAGGATTTCTTTCAGGGCTTCTATTGCAGTAGCCCGACTTGTTTCTGCATCTACGTAGGTTTTCACTGCGTTTTGCGTTGGAAAGAGTATGTCAGATGTTCCTAACGTAGTAGTGGTTGATTTGTTTGCAGTATTTTCTTTCAACGCTAAACCAGGAACAGTAGGCGCTGCCGCGGTTCCGCCTAAATCCCCAGCTAATTGAATTTTACCCTTGACCGTTGTAGTTGCATCTGCTACTACTACATTAGCAGCAACATTGTCAACATATGTTTTCACTGCATTTTGAGTTGGAAATAAAGTATCGGATGTTCCTAACGTAGTAGCGGTTGATTTATTGGCGCTATTTTCTTTTAAGGCTTCTGCTGCGGTCGCTCTGTTCACTTCCGTAGTCAAATTGGTGGTCAAGGTGGCTTCGGCCGCCGTCGCTCTGTTCACTTCTGCAGTCAGATTGGTAGCTAATGCACCCGCGGAGGTATCCACATAGGTTTTCACTGCTTTTACACTGGGATATTTTTCATCGGATGCACCATCCGTCGTAACATCGATTGATTTGTTCGCAAGGCTTTCTTTCAGGGCTTCTGTCGCGGTCGCTCGGGTGACTTCCGCGGTCAGATTTGTAGCTAATGCAGTATCGGCAGCTGCGCGAGTTGTCGCTTCAGATGTAATACTGGTGTTGAGTATTGATTGCACGTTCACATCAGCCGCCGCACGAATTAAGGCTTCCGCAGCAATCAGGTCTACCTCCTTATTTACGGTATCTACATAGGTTTTCACTGCCTTCACACTTGGATACTTAACATCGGATGCAGCATCTACATCAATGCTGGTTGATTTATTGGCAAGGATTTCTTTCAGGGCAAGGTTTGTGGTCAATGTAGCTTCGGCAGCTGTCGCACGAGTGACTTCATTTGCCAGGTTTGTAGTCAATGTAGCTTCGGCGGCTGTCGCACGGTTGACTTCGGCAACAATACCAGTAGAAGAAGTTCCTATAAAAGAGTCAACATATGTTTTCACTGCATTTTGTGTCGGAAACAGAACATCCGATGCGCCTAATGCAACATTTGATGATTTGTTAGCAGTGTTTTCTTTCAAAGCTTCTGATGCAATAGCACGATTCGTTTCGTTAGCAATGTATATTGCTATATTATTATCTTCTGATGCACGAGTTGCCTCTTCGGCAGCAAGTCGTGCATTCATATTTCGTGCATAACTACTAACAAATGTTTTTACTGCTTTAACTGTGGGATATTTTGTATCCGACAAACTATCCGCACCTACATTAGTTGATTTATTGGATAGTGTTTCTTGCATTATATTCGAGAGATTTGTGATGGAATTTTGAATCGTCGAAATTGTTTCCCATAATCTTGTAATCTCTTCGGGGTCTACTGACATTCTATACCTTCTTAACTGGTATAAATTGAATGCATTTTGTATTTCACAAGACTAGTTGTTTGTATATTTTTGCATATTTACACGTTTGAAGTATCCAATACTACTTCCACCGTCTTTCCGGTTTTCACCAGTTTACCGACCTTGACGAGTTGTCCTTCTTTGTATTTCGCCAAATCATAGAGTTCGTTCGTCTTTTTATCCGCCGCATATGCAACTCCATTCAGAGGTTTCGTTTCAGTCAGTTTGATTTTGTGTGCCTTGATATTCAAGTCTTCGCGCTCACCTTCGTCCATGTCTAATGTCGGATAGGATACAAATTGATTGCTGGTGATTTTTCCCATGGAACTTCCGTAACATACTAAGTTCTCATTGCTCTTGTATAAAGTGCAATCAATGGCCGATTCTTTGATGGATTTCAAGATGTTGCTGTTGATGTCGGTTTTGATATTCGCGATTTCACGCAAGGATTCGTCGGTAGTGACGGATTTGTTCTTTTCGATGCGCGATAAATCGTGAATCATGATTTCGATGGTTTGTTTGTCCGTCATTTGTTTTTTGCTAAAGACACTCATATACAAAAACACCTTCACGGTGCGCAATTCTTCAGGCAAATCCATGTGACTGCAAATACGACGCGCGCGACCAATGACTTGCTCTAGACGCACATTATGCCAGTAAGGTTCGACAATATGCACAAAACGAGTGTTTTTCAAGTTAATACCTTCCGCGCCCGAAGAAGTAATCATGAATATTTTGATGATTTCGCCATTGTTGTTGTTTGCGGCTTTTGCGCGCAATTTGTCGGCAATGTTTTTCGGCACGACATTCCATGCTCCGTTATAAATATTACGTATGATTTCTTTTTCTTCGGCAGTTTCTGTGCCCGTGTATAATACGAATTTCGGCTTCTCATCAGATTCGTCTGAATCGCCGGAATCGCTAGATTCGTCTGAATCGCCAAAATTGTCGATTGTCCATCCACTCGTCGTCGATTTGATTTTGAATTCGGCAAATCCGTTTGCCTCGAGTATCAATTTGAGAATACCGATACCTTCGAGTGTGCGGAATTGACTGTATAACAAATGAAGGCCCGAATTGTCGGGATTTTTCAAGTTCTCGAGAATTTTCACGAATTTCGGACTGGATTCGGCCAGTTTGTCTCCCGTCAAATAGTCACCGGATTGAATACTCGTTAAAGCGGCCTGGATTCGTTCCGCATATTTCGGTTCCGAAACCACTAGATTGCTTTCATCTTCGGTAATACTCACTGCATCAATCACTGCACTTTCGTCATCATCCTCTTCTCCTTCCTCATCCCGTTCCTTTGCGTCTGGATGCGGTCTTTCGATGTCGCTTGGGAACACATAATTGCATGCGGCTCTGGAAAAAATACGATAGGTGGACGACATGGTATATACATCATCATTTTTACCCTGAGCTTGTTGTGTTTTCGCCTGCTTTTGTTTTTGCATTTTCTTCTTCTTTTCGTCATCGATTTCACTTTTACGGATTTTAACATATTCGCCGAATTGATGGTCGCTCATTTCGACAGTTTCAATATGATAATTGTCGCCCGAATCGGTGAGAACAAAGGATGGTAATAATTTTTCTTGTGCACTGCGGAAATAAGAGGTCAACCCTAAAATACGACGCTTGAATAAATTGTCGTTTTTCATGGCTTTTGATTCAGTATTGACAAACATATTGAGGAAAGCCTCGGAATCATCCGGTAATGCTCTATGATACTCAATCTTGATAAGTCCGTCGATGACTTCAATTTGATTTTCCTTCATAATACGCTTGATTTGTTTCAAAAACTGTTCGTCGGTGATATTTCCGGTCTCGTCTAATTTCACGCCGGTATATTTAGCAAATTCATCTTCGCCACCTACCATGCCACCGTCGTGCATATCCACGTCTTTGAGGACTCGGTTGTAATAGTCAATGGATTCGTCTTCTGAAATTTCTAGTTCACGAACTGGATTGATTTTGATGACCCCATCTTTTACAACATAGGCCTTGTCGGCATCCATTTTAGCATGTTTCTTCTTGGTGGTGCGAGAACTAGCACTACGCTTTTTAGGGGTGCTTTTTCCGCCAATATAGTTATCCATCAAATCATTCCCGCCCTTTTTCGTTTCACGTTTTTTCATATTGACAAATCCGAACGGGT
>JACCDO010152757.1_pt1 | contig 13824 bp, 1 predicted proteins | sample 7446101 | NCBI WGS metagenome assembly JACCDO01 (sample SAMN15323440, study PRJNA562643) | freshwater metagenome | isolation source: river surface water | place: USA:Blue River Watershed | collected 2017-08-16
ATCGTGTAGTTGAAATAAAAGTTCTGTGAGGTTCTGGGCTACGATTTGCACGGAGGTAACATGCACTGTGGCTTCGTCCACAGCCAGTAGGGTCTCTTGATATCAGCAGTACCGCCAAAGAATACGACGTTGCACCTGAGCTGACAGGAGAGCATCTCAGGTGCGATGTCGTATTCTTTCGCGGTACGTTCGACCGTCTGTCGACAAATAGAAAGGGTTTGAGGGTTTAGAATAAATTTAGGTGAAATAGATTTTTCTCGTAGTTCTTATATGTAACGCATTTATTACTACTGATATACATGTAGTGCTATATAGCTGCACGATAAAAGAATAGAGTCAATTTAAGATATTCCTTTTAAATGTTACAATGGCATACACTACCTTTTTAAAGGCTTTTTTATTTTCAATCAGTGATCTGTTCTAGGTATCCAATTGCGTTAGAAGCGCCACGCCGCGTTTGATCCAGTGCTGCTGTTTGTGTTCCGGCGCCATGGGAACGCGGATAAACATAACGAAGTTGGTACTGTGTCCTGTTGTGCTTAAAGTACCTTGACGGAAACTGGTGCGATACACAGGGCACATATAGACATGAGCAGTGCCATCGTAGCTGCCAGTGTACTGCTCCGGAATACCTTTTACCAATGGTACTTGGTCTTTAACTTTAGGATTCAAGTGAATGTTGGGCATAGGAACAAACAGTTCTCTAGGATTCGATTCGCCCAGCACATGACTCTCTTTATTCCACCGTGCACCATCCAAAAACAAGCCATGGATGTAAACACCATCATCTGGTTTCGCTGTAAAGGCGTCTTCACATTGCTTTGGTGTGAGTACCGCGAAATCGAATTCTGCTGTATCGATGGGAATGCTGTACTTACGGGCAAAATTCTGCAATGCACCTGTAATAAATGCTTGCGCAAAAAAGAAACCTGAAATCCAGAAAGAAGAAGGTGCAGTACCTTTGTTGTACCACTCCACGCTCAAGAAATCTATACGAGCCAAGAGATCAGTTACCCAGGAGCCCAACGGCTTCAGAGACGGATACGCCACTCGTGCCCAGAGTTGGGGAACTCTGCCAATAACCATCGAATTGCCCATTGCCTCCAGCTCTGCACTCATGACGACAAGTCCCTTAATCGCCTTCTGAACGTCGACTAGCGTAACTTGCAGTGTCGAAATCAGAGTGTTAAACCGGATCATTTCTTGCGTCAACACTGTGTTCATTGACTCCTCGTATCTCACAGGGAATTTGATAATGGCTTTTTCAATATCAAATTCTTTGGGAACTTTTGCGGAAATATCACGCGCAAGCTCATCTAACTGCTCAGCCCAGCTTTTGCCTTCTCCGCCGGCTGAGCGAGGTTGCAATGATAGCGCTGTTTCTAGTAGCGCATTCGTCTCACTAATAGCGCAAGAAATGTTGGCATTGTCATGCAAGCCGAACACTTCAGGCCCTTCCGTTAATGGCAGTTTGCGGACATATTCTCGCATGTTTTCCAGAGTGCCATTAGGTGGGGCGTAGTAGATTCCTGACGGCGAAAATCGGTAGTCATCACGCTGGATCTTAGCATTGTAGAAGTCGTCCAGAATGTTCATGCTGCAACGGCGATCTTTATCGTCTGTAACTCGACCGCCATAATTGCACTCACCGACCAAATAAGCCAAAGCGGCATAAGGAATAGGGTCGTTGGGTCCAAGATCGTCCAAGAAAATTCGCAGCTGGTCCATACTGATGCGAAGGTCGGGCGCTGAGAATACATATTTAATATTCCAGCCTAAAGGTCCGAACTTCCTGCGCTCACGCACTGAAGCGTGGAAAAAGCACAAACCGAAAAGCATTTTCTTGAATTCTAACTTGCGGTTGCAAGTCTCGAACCACTCAGGGTCCACGCTGCTCAGCGATCCAAGCAAGTTTGCGCGGCAGCCTTTCGGAGGTTCGTTGGTCATTTTCACACCATTTTGCAATACGAACGCGGGGAAAGCTGGTGTCGGCTCAGAGGTAAGCCATAATCTGAAGTTCGGGTGCAAATCGTCGGAGAACTCTTCGCACAAGCGCTCGAGAGTGGGCATCCAAGAGATACACAAATGGCAGTTCTGCAAGCATACCCAGCCTCCTTTCTCTGCAGCTTCTGCAATGGCGTTCTCGGCGATTGGACCTTGTCCCTGACCAAGAGAAATGGCGAAAAGCTTGTTAGCGTAGCCCATTTCTTCTGCTAGCTTCATCAACTCTGTCATCGGTGCTGCACCAGGTGTGAGCACAAAGATTAGTGGGGTGGTGCATCGAGAATCTTGGAAGCAGCGGTTCATATCGAATGGCGGAGGCTCGATGTATTTGGGTCCTAATTCTTTCGCAATGTAAGCTGTTACTCCTTGCACTACGCAATCAGGACGCAAGCAGCGTAGAACGCATAGCTTTTTGAAGTCGTCATATGAATCACCCATTATTTCGTAAATGACTTTGAGGGGCTCGTTGGACTCGATGACTGGCGCCCATTTAGCCAGGTTATTTTTAAATGAATTTTTAAAACCTTGCTCCTTGAAGTTTGTCAAGTTGCACATCTCGAGTACATCACCCCAGGATTGCTCGTTAATCCACGGAGCCGGCACAGGCTCTGGGAGTTCCATGAACGAACTGCCTTGCAAGAAAAAGCGCAGCTCAGAGGCATCCAATTTGTTACGCCCAAGAAGTAGTTTCGTAGTCAGCAAAAACGAGAACAACAATTTATCTTTTTCGAAAAGAGAGCGGCATACATTGCTGTATAAAATAGAGTTGAAAGCCTCGTTCAAATTCTTAAGACGCTCTTCCAAAACTTTGGTCTTTTCTGCCGTGTTGATGGCAAGCTCATAAAGGCCAATATACCAATCCAAAGAATACTGATACATAGGATCGACGTAACCGAGATCTGCTATGCAGAAAAAGAGTTGCGACGACTGGAATGCGACAGGCTCATAACCCTTGCGCACTTTTCTGATCTTTGTTTGAGTTACTTCTGCTACTTTCATTTTCTCCTGGATAATATCCCCAGTCTTTTTTGAGTCAGCGAGTGTATTGATGAGGACTTCGTCGTCCAAAATATTTCCTTGTGCATTTTTCAAGAGGTGTAAAATCTTGTCTTCAATCTCTTTGAGCTGACGCTGGTTCTCAGCATCCTCTATGACAAGCTTTTGACGAGTGAGCTCGAGTTCTTGTTGCTCCATAGCAACGACTTTTCCAAGCATCTGATCCATCAGGCCATCAGCTGTAGCCATGAAGTTAAGCAAATTGACCTTGACACACAGTTCAGGAGGATAGTGTGGGTTACTGAGTTTAGTTGTGATATAAAGCTTGAAAGCCTTGTCGTATTCGATAGTGGAATCGCCAAGACGGATGGTGGCCACACCGCCTACGATAACGACCTGTTTAAGTAAAATGCTTTCCAAAATGGGATCCAGTGCCTCAGGCACATTTTCCAGTAATACTGGAGAGCCGAATTGAATCGCATTTTCAATTACGCGCACAAAATTGGATTGATTCTGCTTGCAGACTTTAAGATTTGCCTCTTCCATCTTTTTAACCCACTTGTTAGCCTGTCCCTGAGGATCGATCATTAATGGCCAACGATTGCTCTTGGTGAGCATAATTGCATTTTCGATAGAGAATGCATCGTTCGGGAGACGTTCAATAATCCATTGGCGAATTGCGACAGGCTCACCGAGCGTTTCCTGGAGCGTGAAGCTTTCCGAGCATGGGATTCCTTTATCGTTTAGCATCTTCGACCATTGCTTAATAGCATCATTTCTGTATGCATAGGTGAATGCACCTAAATACGCGATGGTTCCGGACGAAAGCACAACATCTCCAGTTACGTTGACGTATTGCAACTCCAGGCGCTTAGAGCGGGCGCCCCAAGCTATCTTCTCGCCACCAAGACCAGCAATGAGCGAGGCAGCCCTGCGCAACTTTGCCTCGCAATCTGCTACCTGCTCTACAAGCGCTTTTTTCTTCGCTTCAGCCTCATTTAATTGAGCCTCGAGCTTAGCTACTTTGTCCAAGACTTCTTTGAGAGCGGCTTGCTTCACTGCAAGTGCTTCAGTTGCCGACTTCAAGGTAGATTCGGCCTCCTTCAAAGCTGCTTTCTTGGGAGCCACGTTTTTGGCAACCTTGTCGTACTTGATCATGGCGTGCACCCACTTGGCAAGGCCTGCTGCCGCAACTGAGCCTCTCTTCGCAATCACATCTGGTTCGAAGTCTGGATCGTCTGTAAAAGTCGTTGCAAGTTCGATAATATCGGGCGCCATGTTATCGCGATCGTATGTTTGTAGACGCTGAAGGAATTTTGAATCACCGAGCAAATCCTTAACCGCCGGCTCCCAGTAAGGGTCAATGCGGGGATCGCCTTCCTTGCATTTCTTGTCCTTGGCCACACCGCAAAGAATCGCGACAGCAGCCATTGTCATTTTGATGGCCATAGATGGCTTTTTCATTGCTTTCATCTCAGTAATATCTGCTTTGCTGAGAGACTTTAACGCTTTTTCAGCCGCTTCGAGCGCAGGGATGGCTTCCGCGAGATCAGCTTCACATGAATTTTTCAATGCAGTCGCTTCGGCAGCCACTTTAGCGCAAGCTGCTGCGTCAGCATTCACAATAACTGATTGCTCATTTGCGACAATGCGATCAGCAGTGACTTGAACAATCAGCGCATCAGTCTCAATAGTCGCTACTTGCAGTTTAGGTTGCAGGTCCTCTAAGAAGGTTTTCATCTTTTCCACCTGGTCTTCCGTCTGTTGGAGCTTCATCAAACCGTTGTCATAACGAAGCTTAGAATCCCACACACTGGTGCTTTGCTTGTTCAACAAACGCTTAAAAATATTAATAAGCTCCAGATAGGAAGTCGGAGTGACGTAATAATTGCGGTTCATCTCGGCTAAATAGCGTTTGGACAGCTGAGAGACGCGAAGTTGCATGTCCACACAGACGTCGATCACACCCGTCTTAGTTTTCTCAGGAAGACCATCTACATTCTGCAAGAAGTAACTCGCTACGGAGCGCAAGGCCTCTTCAGGCCAATCTGTAAACCAATCAATTGTGCAGCAATTTACTAAAGCTGGGAACATACGCAAGCGCGTGCGGAAAGCATCTCCGATGGGCGATAGACATAGCACCATATGCAAATTGCTGCGCACTCGCTCTACGAAAAAGTTATATACTTCTGCCTGTACACCTGCATTGACACCAGCCTCCTGTGCAGGCTTCTGAAGCGCCTCAACAGTCATTGACATCTCATCACTATTGAACAAGTTCGCGACCTCACCTGTGTTAAGAATACCGTTAATATCCTCTAGGAAACTCTCTTTTACAATCTGTGTGTCATCCATGAGGAAGACAGTAGGTTTATTCAAAACTCCTGTTTTGTTCATGACCTTTTTAATGTCTTCGCGCCAGTCAAATGTGCCATAAGATTTAGTAATCTCGATGGTAAATAACTCAAAGTCTGCAATATGCACAGCAAGATTTGTCACAGACTTGCGTCCAGAGCCACCAACACCAACTAGCAAAGCATTTCCATAAGGCTGATTAATCACGCGAGAAATCTTCGCAATGTGATCTATGGCATTCTGGAAAAGCACAAGACTCATGGGCTTCGTAGTCATCTGGTTGTAGTCCTCGAGGTAATCATCCATTACTTTGACTGCATTACTGCGATCTTCCCATTCAATGTAAGGCTTTGTTAATGACTTGGGATCGCTAAAGCTACAAAAAATAATATCTTCGTGCTTGCCTTTGATTTTATTAAAATCCAAAGCGAACTTCTCCTTGACTACGTCCACGATAAGCTTCTTGAACCAGAGTCGATCGGGTTGGTCAATGAGGCGATCATAAAAGACGCGCATGCACTCGTGTGACCACAAGCGTACCATACCTTCCTTGTCTTTGGTAAAATCTGGAGAGCCTTGCAACGTACCCTGGAATACTTTACTCATATCACGGAGGTTGAAAGTGTAGTGAGACTTTGCAGGTGTAGGCAATAACTCTTTCGCAATAGTGTTATAGACGGTAATTGTAGCATCTACAAGTGTGCCAGACATCGCTTTGACAGCACCAGTAAAACCTTGGCCTAATCGCCAGTCCATAATCGTACTGAACACTCGCGCCAATGATTCGTCGCTAAAATTAATGAAGTTTATCACATTGAAATGGCGTACATAACGTTGAGTAATCTTGGTGCGCCCACCGCCAGGAGGACCCATAGCTGCGCAGAACTGCACATCTACGACACGGCGGAATTCATTTTCCTTGCGGTCATACCAGCCGCCATGATCCATCCACTGGCGCAAAATCTCAATTGGGGGTTGTGCACCAAACTCCTCCTTTGCGGGCATGTTCAAGTCATCCACAAATACGACAGTAGTCATGCCTAAAGGTGGACCAACAACACCTTTACGACGCTTATCAAGCTTTGCATCGATTAAATCTTGCGTCTGATTTGCTGATGTGCGAGCTGAGAAATTGAGAGAGATAGGAGATGTGAAGCGCTGGGGCATGCCGGAGAGAAGTTTACTTCTTATAGACACGGATTTTCCTGTACCAGTCTCACCCGTGCACATCACATGGTAACCTTTTGTAAGGAGCTTTTCAAAATTCCACTCATTACGAACGGTGTCAATGGTAGGGACGACGATGCTGTTGAATTTAGCGTCGCGCTCTATTTTGAACTGGGGCTGATCTTTTAGCCAATGTTCATACTTTCCTGTCTTGCAATCGAAGAAATAGTCGTGAAGCAATCCACTGTCTGGCAAGGTAATCAAACCTTTGCGATCTTCTTCGGGCTTGTAGGTGGGATTTTTAATGATGAAATCCTCCCATTCAGGCGTGTCGTATACTTGAGCAGTCATAAGGAGTTTCAAGAATGCGTCAAATTTTTTGCGGCCGTCACCATTAACACAGGCTCCGACTGTCCATGTAAGTGAGTATATAAACGCTCCCTCAATGGCTTTTTGCAAATCTGAGCACACTCCATTGTCAAAGTCTAGCATGCCTTTCAGCATACGGCACAATGAGAAAATGAGTTCCTGAGAGGCCATAGGAGTAGGCATGACACAGTATTTCTGAATATAGTAAGTCATCGCTGGGAATAACCAATCGAACAATGAGACCAAAAAGTCTTCCTGAGCTTTAACCTGATCCGAAAGTGTTTTGAGCCAAATGTTACGCACGGCCTGCCAACCAATATTTCGCGTTTCGCAGAAAATCATTCCGACACGAGAAACGGTTGCTGGAGAAGCCTGTTCTAAATCCTCTGCTTCGAAGAACATGGTCATAGGGTCACTCATCTTAATAATTTCGCCGGAGGTGAGACATAACTTCTTGTTGTCGTCCAGCACGGTGTTCATGTTCTCAATCCACACCGCATCCACGGGACCGTCGAAAAGCATCCATTTGCGGTTTGGCGAGGTATCTTTCGCAACTTTTCTGAAAGTAACGGCAAGAATACCTTCCACAAATTCACGAGTATTTTCATCGAATAAACCATACAACTGGCCAGATGTCACAGACTTTGGATTTATAGTGTAAATCTCAGTTTTCTGGAACTCGGTAGATCCTTCGATATTGGCTTTGGTCATGCCTTTAGCCAAGTTGTGAATAGAAGTTGTTTTTCCTGAGCAAGTTTGGCCTACCACCATGACACCGTGACGTACGAGGATCATTTCGTAAAGTTGCACGACTTTTTGCATGTAGCTCGGACCTGGTTCAACTTTAAACACATTGCCTGGGGCCACTTCGATTCCTTCGTTGGCAACATCTGTCAAGCACTGCGTAAGAACACCATATTCTGCCGTAGGTAATGTTACACCCGGGAAAAGATCTGATGTAATACCATTAAAGAGGGGAATATCTTCGACCAAAAACTTTGCCAAGTTGACATCATTAATCGAACGTAGCACCAGGCGTGACTCAGACCATTCTGGATCGTTTCCAAGCAACTGACGCAAGTTACCGCAAGCGACAAGAATAGAATTAACAGCACGCATACCATAGTCATAATGCTTTTGAGAAGATAATTGCTCTGACGACAACTGGAGTACGCGCACAATTTTTTGTGCATTACTTCGCGCATCTTCAAAACCAAATGAATACAGACGAATCTCGCCGATCATAGCATAATCGGGGACCATCATAGCGCAGGGCCTAAACAATGCTTTGAGATTGTCTGGCAACTCCGCGCGGCCGGCGTAACCAGGGTTCATCGTAATGAACACATTGCAGTTAGAGTTCAGCTTCATGTACGTGCCTTCAAATCTGAACATTTCCTTGCCTTCACGCTTACCCTGATTGATCACTAAAATTTGTTGCGCAATTACAGACAACACTTCAATATTGATACGATTAAACTCGTCGAAGCAGCACCAAGAGCCACAACCCGCTAGACCTTTAAAAAACTTGGCCATGGCCAAGTAGTCTAGACCATCAGAGCAGTTAAACACGACGCAGTGGATGGCGACCGCTTTCGACAAATCTTTCACGGTCTCTGTTTTGCCAGTTCCAGCGGGTCCTTCGGGAGCACCACCATACATTAAATCAACTGCACCAATCATTGTGCGATAGCACCTGTCGGTGAGGGCTGTAATGACTAAGCGCATAGTGTTTCCAAGGTATTCATATCCATACAAGCATCGAGCATTCACAATGCGGGCAACCACCGTCTTTTCGCCTTTCTTGATTGCTTGGCCATCTTTCCACGCATCCTCCCATTGATATCGCAACTGTGACATCCATTGAAAGTCAGTTACTTCATGAGTTCCGAGCTCAACCATCTTGGCGACAACATCGCGGTTGTGTACGTCAGTTGTGGTCAAGGCGCCGAGCGTCTTGCGTGCCAACTTATTCAAATCTCCGCGCACTAGTTGCACAATGTCTTTGAGCTGAAGGTTTTGCTTCGCTAAGCAAGCTGCCACTGCATCTTTAGAGCCTGTGCGAAGCGCCGTGCTGACTTCGCTGGTCCAATAAACTGCAGAAACGCAAAGAACTACTTGTGCTGGCCAATTCAAGATCCAATCTGCGCGAGAAATCTTTGTGTATTCAGCGTTAGAAGCGACCGTGAGGGTACGCAAAGAATCCCATTGAATAGATTCTAACTGCAACAACCATTTCTCGACATTGCCTTTATTGGCAGGTGTTTCTGGATCAACAAAGTTATCCATCTTCACACGTTCTCCTTCAGAAGATATCATGTATGTGATTTTTAAATCTTTCTCAAAGTGCACCTTATTTACACCCTCGAAGCATTTGCCCAAGTGAGGCTGCACCGCGCGCGGCTCCTTTGTTTGCGACAGAATCTCCAACAACTCGTCGTTGGACAAAAAGAAGAAACGAGGAAAGTAGAGGCGCTTGATCTCGAGGTAGTCATTGAGACCTTTCGTGATTTCTTCCAGCTTCTCGTTGGCTTTAATAAACTTGCCGTCCAGCTGTTTCTCTGGATCAGCCTGCGTCATGAAATTAGGATCTTGAGCAGCATCTCCCATTGTCTTGCGCCATAGTTGATCTACGCTTTGGAAGCGGCGCGCTTCAGTCGGGAGTTGGCGCATAATATCCTCTGAGCCAAAAATTGGCTCTAGATACATCCAAGATCGCTGACAAGCGATCAATGAATCTAGTAAACCTTGCGCATATTTAAGCTTAAACTCCCATTCCTTAATTTCTGTCTCGATGGGCTTGATATAAGGCGAACCGCGCATGGTCTGCGTTTTAACAATGTGGTCGTCCAGTAGAGTGATAATGTCATCGATACCACCCACAATATAGGTGCCCGAATTCTTGTATGCTTTGACTTCGTATTCAATGACCGACCACTCACTCATCATACCCTGCATTGTCTTCTCAAGGTTATACTCTTTTTCTGCAGCTATGGTGATACCTTGAATGGACTCGATGTGCTTGGTAGCATCCATGTCCAAGAGTTTTTGAAGAGTTAAATCTTCGTCAGGGTTAACTTCTTGTCCTAACAATTCACTTAAAGCTTCCCAATGTCTTACTTTGAGTGCCTTACTCGCCAATGACTGAATCACAGGTAAGTGCGCACGGAAAGCTGTAGTATTCTCGCGTAATTTGCCTGCAACCTGAGCAGCTTGAGGAAAATCTTCTTCTAGTGACTTAACCATCTTGTAAGATGTCTTCCACCAATCTGTAACAGATTCCTCAATTTTGTTACCCTCAAGGTATTTAAACTCACCGTTCAACCAATCGCTCTTGCTATTGTGGAAGTCGCTGACCATGTTCCAAAGCTTGTAAAAGGGGGTGAGTTCTTCTACATACTTCTCCAAAATAAAATAATCTGTTGGGGCAAATCCGAAGACCTTCTCGCGCATGTTGAAATCGTCAGCTTGCTCTTTGGCAGAATTGAGTGAATCCATGAGGTTGTTCACTTGCTCTACCAGCTTTTCAAAATTATCATACTCAGACAACTTTGCTGCTTCCTTGACATCTTTCTGGAGCTTCTCAACTGTTTTTTCGAATTGATCTTTCTGAAGCGACAAGCGATCCATCATTCGAATCTTGTCGGCCTCCAATTGCACCTCCACCTCTTTGCCGCTCCACTCGACCTTGGCGGGATACTCAAGGACTGACCAGCTTAGGAAAGTGTCTTCAACTGGAACCGGCACTCTGTAGTATTCTAACATGGCCAGATGTGCACGCACACCAGCCACCACTTCAGAAAGCTTTTCAACTGTCGCACGAGACTTGTCAATGAATTGACGAAGCCCTGCCAGCTCCTTTTCGTTGGTAGGCTTTATCATAATTCGTTCCAGGATCTCATTGTACTGCGAAAGAACATCCATATTGATGGCTTTCTGCTGCTCGGCTACAAGTGATCCTAATGCGTTACGCATTTGAATGGCACGACTTGTAAAAAGGTCGCGGATTTTTTGCGTGTTTACCTGCACCAGACCAAAGCTCTCGTTGCGGAAACTCAATTCGCCGAGCTCTTTGATAGCCTCATCCAGTTTTTTGAATTCTGAACGCAACTCTGCTAGCGTAGGATGAGGTTCTGCCATCATGACATTCTCAATATAGTTATCGACATCATCTTCAATGATCCAGATGAACTTGTTGTAGAACTTGGCTAGCTCCGAAGGTCGGGCCATGGCAGTCTGCACACAGTCCGAGATCATCTGTTTTTTGCTCGCCAAGAGCTGATCCATGTCTGCGTACAAGGGATCATTGACACCAATATTGAAAATAGTGCGTGCTTCTAATTGCAATAAGCTCATGACCTCCGCGTCTACAGACTTAACGCTTTGCAAGTTCTTAATCATGCTATCAATGGCCTGTAGGAAGACTGATTCGATAGCCTCCGCACTTGGTTCAAGTAAGACGCTATTTTCCTTCACATCCAACTCGATTAAAAATAACGCAATGCGAGGTTCGAATGGGAAATTCAGCTCTGTCACGCGCTTTTTGAGTGGACGACGCTCTGGCCATTCGCGGGGGGAACGCGGGGTAGCCCTGCCCGATCTAGGAGACACGGTGGATCCTTTAGCGACGACTTTCGCTGTCTCCAAAGCTGGCACAACACCGTCTTTAGTCTCTTCAATTCCTTTGGCCAAAATTGCACTCGGGCTCGTAAAAACAACCTTTTTGGCAATCTCTGGAGCTCTGCAAGTCATGCCTTCCGGAGCGACTGCCTGCTCAGTCTGAGCACGCACGAACTCAGTCCAAAGGTCCAAAGAATTTACTAGCATGCTGCGCAACATATTAGACATCTTTAAGTCCATCACTCGGAACAGTTTGAGCAGAGAACCATGCTGATAAACATTAAGATTGCTCTGGAAAAAGTCAAATAAGTCTTGTAAGCAGTCTAAGAACTGGTCCATGAAAGACCTACGAAAGTCCTTATTCAGGAAGTTTAGCGACAATTCTGCGTGAGCTTCTTGAGCTTTGCAAAAATCGTCGATTTTACAAGGGCGCTGTAATCCGACCAGCTTTTGATCCATGAATTTCATTGTTTGCCATTTCTGAATCCACTGGTCATGTAGCCATCGGTACATGGCAAGTACCTCTTTTTGGACCGAATAGTGCAGTGTACCAATACGATCTGATCGATCATAATAAGGATATTCAGGGCATGGTAGTTTCGCAATATATGGCACTGGAGGCTTGGGTTCCGGTAATGGCAAACGCAATTGCTCGTAGCGGAACTTCAGTTGATCGTCTTCATACACTCCACTGAGTTTCGCCTGTAGCGCTGCCTTTTTCATGGTGCGAGTGTACCACAAAATAGTCTCGCCAGTTAAACTGCGTAGTAAATTTCCAATGGGTGTACCAGGTTCTGGGAATGGGACTGAAGCGGATAAGCCTTCGATGATACGTTCATGAATACGCTGAATTCCTTGCTGACGAATAACGCGTATGCTATCTTTCGGCTGCATGGTAATAAAGTGATCTAGACGCATAGTTTGTTTTGCCTCATTACGCATAGCCTCCGCTACTTCACGACGACGTTTAAAGAGCTTTTTGTCCTCTTTATCAAATTGTAAATTGAGACGCGTCACCCATTTTGTTACGCCGTCTGGTATTAACTGCACTTCGAATGACTTAATATCGGAGTCATATCTAAAAACTTGACATGGTCGCCATACCCATTCATTGCCTTGGTAGTATGGCGTTTTTGCCATTGAATGCGATTCTACCCACTGCTCTGGAGTCTTATCCAATGCAGCTAGCTCGATATCGTCAAAAATTTCCAAAGGTAATTTACTTTGGTCTAATTTCAGATATTGATTGTCTCGCATGAGATCCTCTGATGTTAACTCCGTCTTCACTCCGTATACGGCTTCGTATGCAGCTTTTGCTTCTGCTTCTTCACGCTCCAAGTCTTCAGCATAAACTGCTCCATTGATGGTACCTTTAATTTCCTTTCGCAGCTCTCCTGGATAAGGGCGAAGCGCTGGTGGGATCGTTGTTTTGAGAAGTCTCGATGGGGCTTTTCCTTCGCGCCCTCGAGTAGCGCTCTTTGCCATATTGTTGTGATCGAGGGTACCCATCTCGACTGGCTTCGGCTTTTCACGCCGTTTTTTGCCAGGACTCAACATTGTTGCCCCAGCAGGAGCTGTCTTGCTAAATAATGCAGTTCCAGTTTCCATTATGCCAGGGAAAGCTGCTCTATTGAGCGCCGTTAAGCCCACTTGGCAGTTAAAATTTCTCTTCTTTTGGTCGTTTTTGTCGGACGGCCGGTCTATGTGGGACAGGTACTGGGAGCTGGTTGGGATCTTTTTTTAATCTTCTTAGATTACAACGCTGTAACGTAACGGTTATAATACGCTAAAGTCATACGTTAATCTTAGATTACAACGCCTAAATCCCACATAGGGAGCCTACGCTACATTTTTTAATGAGAGTCCCACTTTTTCACAATATTATTACATATTCAATATATATTCAATAGATTTTGTAACAAAAATAAAGTCCGTATAGAAAGATCGGTCAAATTTCCAAAGTTCGCTTCAAGGTCTATAAAATTAATCCGCCAGAAACTGGATCGTAATCACATGCAAACAGTTCACACAGCATTGTCATCTGCTTCACACTCACAGAGAGAACGTCGCCCCACTCCCTTCCTAGTTCCACCATTTCGGCAGCAGAGTTGATGGGAATTCGCTGTCCTGCATGCAACATGTACACTTGGCGCATCCCAGGAGCGCGCAATAGTATTCGTGTTTCGTTATTAAAGAAGTATTTTTCAGGTATATTCTCGATGAATGTAAACACTGTTTCTGTCTCTTCTTTATCCCAAATTTGTTTGAAGCCAAAGATCGCGTCTGGTAACGCTTCCAGCGCCCAAGCAGGGA
>JACCDO010152420.1_pt1 | contig 13822 bp, 20 predicted proteins | sample 7446101 | NCBI WGS metagenome assembly JACCDO01 (sample SAMN15323440, study PRJNA562643) | freshwater metagenome | isolation source: river surface water | place: USA:Blue River Watershed | collected 2017-08-16
TAATTGACATTATTACTTGCCAGAAATTTTGTACCAGTTTTTGGCTTTGAAATTGATATTTTTAGTTGTGTATCAGAAAATTTAGAAGCAATTTTTTCAAAATCATAAAAAACAAAAGGATAACCTGTTTCTAATAAAATATAATTTTTAAAATCTAATACATCATTAGTTATTATGAAACCTGAACTCAGAAGCTTTTCTTTTAACCATTCAGGAGCACTAAGATCAATTAGATTTTCAACTTTTATAGCTAGAAATGTGCTACAATTAATTTCTTCAGAAATATTTACTGCTAAATTTTCGATTTTTTTTTTCCAAGTTTGGATATTTCTTGAATATGGTAACTTTTTAAGTGGTTTATTTAATAAGGTTCCGATTTCTGCCGAAATTCCTTGAACAGATAAACTATCTGATCGGTTAGCTGTTGATGAAATATCTAAGACAATTTCTTTTCTATTATTAATTTCTAATTCTAAAATTTCTTCAACTTCAAAACCTCCAAGTGTTAATTTATCAATTAAATCATCTAAATTAAGTTTTTCAATATCTACTAATTCGTTTATCCACTTTAATGATATTTGCATTTTTAACTTCTTGTAAATTTTTTTCTTAATTTGCTTTTGTAAAAACTAAACCATTGGTTTCACCGTACCTTTCCATAAATCTCATAAATCGATCCCAAGCTTCAGGATTTTTCATTATATAGATTGATTCAATTGCTTCTGGTTTTCCATTTACAAATCTAGCATTAACGTCTCTTGTTTCTAATGTACCTTCTTCATCAATTAGATACATTCCGGTAATTTCTCCTTCTTTTGCTGTATTTTTATCTAATATATTTGGATTTTTAAAACGGAATGTTGCTGTCCCAGTACTTCCATCACGTGAACGTGTTAAACGTACATCAGGCAATACTTTTTCATCAAGACCTTTTATAAATTGAATTTTAGCTTCCATAACTGTATTCTGATTCAAATGAAACTCTATTTTACTTTATTTAATTATGCAACGAATGTAAATTAAAAATAACTTTTGACATCTTTATTCAAATTTCTAAAACTGGGGTGGAAGGATTCGAACCTACGAATGGCGGAGTCAAAGTCCGCAGCCTTACCACTTGGCGACACCCCATGAATATATAAGTAATTTTGATTTCTATTATTGGGCAAGAAGGGATTCGAACCCCTGACACCGTAGTTCGTAGCCACGTGCTCTAGTCCACTGAGCTACAAGCCCAAAACTTATTATTTTCTAAACATATTATAATAAAAGATTAAAATTAAGTAAAGCTAAAAAAAAATTAATGGAATATGATTTTAATATTGCAAAAAAAATAACTAATAAATTAAATTCATTAGTTTAATTATATTTTATTAGAAAAAAATTGACATAATTACTAGTAATATGGCTAAAAAAATATTATATCAAGATAACGCTCGACGTGCTTTAGAAAAAGGTATGGAAGTAATGGTAGAAGCGGTTTCTGTTACTTTAGGACCTAAAGGACGAAATGTTGTTTTAGAAAAGTCTTATGGTTCACCGCAAATTGTTAATGATGGTGTAACCATTGCAAAAGAAATCAAATTACCTGATCATATTGAAAATACAGGCGTTTCATTAATTCGTCAGGCAGCTTCTAAAACAAATGATGTAGCAGGTGATGGTACAACAACTGCTACAGTTTTAGCTTATGCAATGGTAAAAGAAGGGTTAAAAAATGTTGCGGCTGGAGCAAATCCAATTTCAATTAAATTAGGAATGGAAAAAGCGACTCAATACTTAGTAACTCAAATAAATGAGTTTGCTCAACCTGTAGAAGATCTTCAATCAATTGAACAAGTAGCATCAATTTCAGCTGGTAATGACGAAGTCATTGGATCTTTAATTGCTGATGCTTTGTCAAAAGTTGGGAAAGAAGGTGTTATTTCTTTAGAAGAAGGAAAAGGAATTGTTACAGAGTTAGAAATTACTGAAGGTATGAAATTAGAAAAAGGATTTATTTCACCTTATTTTATTACAAATACAGAAAAAATGGAGGTATCTTATGAAAATCCCTATATTCTTTTAACGGATAAAAAAATTACTTTAGTTCAGCAAGATTTATTACCAATTTTAGAGCAAATTACTAAAACTAAACGTCCTCTTTTAATTATTGCTGAAGATGTTGAAAAAGAAGCATTAGCAACGTTAATTTTAAATAAATTGCGTGGTATTATTAATGTTGTAGCTATTAGAGCACCAGGTTTTGGTGAATTAAGAAAACAAATGTTAGAAGATATTGCTATATTAACAAATGGAACTGTTATTACTCAAGATGCTGGGTTGAGTCTAGATAACATTCAATTAAATTTTTTAGGACAAGCTCGTCGAATTATAGTTAACAAAGATACAACAACAATTGTTGCAAATGGTCAAACATTAAATGAAATTAATGTTCGTTGTGAACAACTTCGAAAACAAATTAACATAGCTGATACAGCTTATGAAAAAGAAAAATTACAAGATCGAATAGCAAAATTATCTGGTGGAATTGCCGTTATTAGAGTTGGTGCAGTCACTGAAACTGAAATGAAAGATAAAAAATTACGTTTAGAAGACGCAATTAATGCAACTCGTGCAGCAGTGGAAGAAGGAATTGTTCCAGGTGGTGGAGCAACATTTACTCATTTATCCGAAAATCTTGTAACGTGGGCCAAAACAAATTTAAAAGAAGATGAACTTATTGGGGCTATGATAATTTCGCGAGCTATTTTAGCTCCATTAAGAAGAATTGCTGAAAATGCAGGTATAAATGGTGCTGTGATTATTGAAAAAGTTCAACAACAAGAATTTGAAGTTGGCTATAATGCAGCTAAAAATACTTTTGGAAATATGTATGAAGAAGGTGTTGTTGATCCAGCTAAAGTGACTAGATCCGGCTTACAAAATGCAACATCAATTGCAAGTATGATTTTAACTACAGAATGCATTATTGTTGATGATAGTAAAATTTTGAACGAATCTTAAAATTCGTTCAAAATTTTGAAAATCTAAATTTCATAAAACATTAAAAATCATTTAAATTTGACATTGGATCTGAATTTGAATCATTATCAACTAATGGATTAGCCGCAACCATATCTTTCATGCTTATTTTTAATTCTTCCACTTTTGATTTTAACGATGCAAAATTATCATTTTTAATCTCTTCACGAATTGTTTGAATCAGTTTTGTAATATTTTGTTTTTTATCGGCCGAAATATTATCTTTAAATAATGATAATTCTTTCTCTGCCTCAAAACATAATGCTTCTGCCTGATTTTTTAAATCAATGTTTTCTCGTTTTTGTTTATCTGCAGCAGCAAATTTTTCTGCTTCTGCTAACATTTTTTCAACTTCTTTTTCATTTAAATTTGAGGCACCTTGAATTGTTACGGATTGTTCTACACCAGTTTCTTTTTCTCGAGCTTTTACTGATAATATTCCATCAACATCAATATCAAATGTCACTTCAATTTGTGGAACTCCTCTATCTGCAGCTGGTATTCCATCTAATCTAAAATTTCCTAAACTTTTATTACCAGCAACTAATTCACGTTCACCTTGTAATATATGAATTTCTACATTTGTTTGATTATCAACAGCTGTTGAAAACATTTCAGATTTCTTAACTGGAATTGTGGTATTTCGCGCAATAATTTTTGTCATAACACCACCAAGTGTTTCTACTCCTAGAGATAAAGGCGTTACATCTAATAATAAAACATCTTTAATTTCACCTGCTAGAATCCCTGCTTGAATTGCTGCACCAATAGCAACAACTTCATCTGGGTTAACTGATTGATTTGGTTTTTTATTTGTTAATGATTCTACTAATCTTTGAATAGCTGGAATTCGAGTAGAACCTCCAACTAAAACAACTTCATTAATATCAGATTTATCTAATCTTGCATCATTTAATGCTTTTTCTACTGGAATACGACAACGATCAATTAAATTTTTACATAATTTTTCAAAAAGATCTCTTGTTAATTCTTGTTCAATATGTTTTGGTCCTGTTTGATCAGCTGTAATAAATGGTAATGATATTGTTGTTTTTTCAACAGTTGATAATTCAATTTTTGCTTTTTCGGCTGCTTCTGTTAAACGTTGTAATGCTTGTATATCATTTATTAAATCAATGCCTTCTTTTTGTTTAAAATCGTTGATTAACCATTTTACTAAAACATTATCAAAGTCGTCACCACCTAAATTTGTATCACCAGCAGTCGATAAAACTTCAAAAATACCATCACCAACTTCTAAAATAGAAACATCAAATGTACCTCCACCTAAATCAAAAACTAAAATTGTCTCATTTTGTTTTTTATCTAAACCATAAGCTAATGATGCTGCTGTTGGTTCATTAATAATTCTTAAAACTTCGATGCCAGCAATTTTACCAGCATCCATTGTTGCTTGTCTTTGGGAATCATTAAAATAAGCCGGTACTGTAATTACAGCTTGTGTTACCTCTTGACCTAAATAATTTGTTGCATCACTTATTAATTTTCTTAAAACTTGGGCAGAAATTTCTTCTGGACTAAAGTCTTTATTTAAAGCTGGACATTTTATCTTAATATTATCATTTTGATCTTTTCCAACTTTATAAGGCAATCTTTTAGATTCTGCCGAAATTTCGCTTTCTTTTGAACCAATGAATCTTTTGACAGAGAAAAATGTATTCTCAGGATTCAGAACTGATTGACGCTTAGCAATTTGTCCTACTAATAATTCTTGTTTTTTTGTATATGCAACAATTGAAGGAGTTGTTCGTAAACCTTCAGCATTAATAATTACACTAGGTTGTCCTCCTTCAATTGCTGCTACTACAGAGTTTGTTGTTCCTAAATCAATTCCTACAACTTTTGCCATTTTTAGTTTAATTCTTCTTTAAGTTTTATATATTTAATTAAATTTTAAATAATAATTATCAAAAATTTATAACCTAAGAATGCGTAATTCAGCAAAAAAATTTTATAACATTGTTTATATTTCTTATGTAGACAAAATGTAGCAAATTTTTTAAACTATTAAAAACAATCTACTAATATTAATTAGTTTATTTTAGAATCAAAAATAAAAAAGCAACGTTACTGAATAAAAATAAATTTGGAGGAATCTTGTGGCTATAGGTTTATTAGGAAATAAAATTGGGATGACTCAAATTTTTGATGAATCCGGCAATGTTATTCCCGTTACAATTTTAAAAGTTGGTCCTTGTGTTATTACACAAATAAAAACTCAATTAAATGATGGGTATAATTCAATTCAAATGGGATATGGTAATGTTTCCAGTAAAAAATTAACACAACCAGAACTAGGTCATTTAAAAAAATTTGATATTCAACCTTTAAGATATTTAAAAGAGTTTAAAGTACAGAATAATGAAGATTTTAAAATTGGTCAAGTTTTGAATGTTGACGCTTTCTCGCCAGGTCAACTAGTAAATATTAGAGGTAAAAGTATAGGTAAGGGTACTGCTGGTTTACAAAAACGTCATAACTTCGCTCGTGGTCCTATGACTCATGGTTCAAAAAACCATAAAGAACCTGGTTCAATTGGTATGGGTACTACTCCTGGGCGTGTTTTCCCAGCTAAAAGAATGGCTGGTCAACTAGGTAATCAAATTACAACTATTCGAAAACTTAAAATTATTCAAATCAATACCGAAGAAAATATTCTAGTAATAAAAGGATCTGTTCCTGGTAAACCTGGAAATTTATTAAGTATTGTTCCTTCAGAATAAAAGAATCAAAATTAGAAATCAATTTATAAAAGGAAAGTATGACTGTTCAAAAATTTCTAACATATACTCCATTTGATATAAATGGAAACCAATTAGACGTTAACCACGAAATAACTTTAAATGTCTCAGAAAAAGCAGGCAATTATTTATTACATCGAGATCTTTTAAGACATTCTAGTTCTCTACGTCAAGGCACTGTTTCAACAAAAACTAAAAGTGAAGTGAGAGGTGGTGGCCGTAAGCCATGGAAACAAAAAGGAACTGGACGAGCTCGAGCAGGTTCAAATCGTTCACCTTTATGGAAAGGCGGTGGTGTTATTTTTGGTCCAAAACCAAAAAAGGTTTTCTTAAAGATTAATAAGAAAGAACGTCAATTAGCGTTAAGAACTTTACTATATAACAAAAAAAATAATATTTTAATTATTGAAAATTTAGAAACTGAAACAATTGAACCAAAAACAAAAAGTTTTTTAAAAATTTGTCAAAATTGTTCAATTAATTTAGATGAAAAACTTTTAGTCATTGTATCAAAAAAAACAATGCCACTGAAATTAGCAACACAAAATTTAAAAAATGTTGAATTAATTTCTGCATCAAATTTAAATACTTTGAGTTTATTAAAAGCAAAACAAGTTCTATTAACACCATTAGCAATAAATGATATAAAGGAGATTTATTGTGACTAATTCTTCTGATTTCTCTCGCAGTAAAGCACAAGTTATCAAATATCCTATTATTACGGATAAAGCTACAAGACTTTTAGAAAATAATCAGTATAGTTTTCTTGTAGATCGTTATTCAGATAAAATTACAATTAAAGCTGCAATTGAATCTTTATTTCAAGTAAAAGTTATCAAAGTGAATACATGTCGTCTTTCACGTAAGCAAAAGCGTGTTGGTAAATATATTGGTTGGAAACCACAATATAAAAAAGCAATTGTTACTTTATCTGAAGGCGATGTAATCAATTTATTTACCGATAGTTAAGAAATAAAAAATAATTTAGTTTATGAGTATTCGTCTTTATAAATCATATACACCTGGCACAAGAAATCGTGCTTTATCAAGTTTTAGTGAAATTACAAAAGTTAAACCTGAAAAAGCTTTAACTAAAAAAAATCATCGCAATAAAGGTAGAAATAATAGAGGAGTTATAACTATTAGACATCGTGGTGGTGGCCATAAAAGACTTTATCGAATTATTGATTTTAAACGTCAAAAATATGGTATTCAAGGAGTTGTAGCTGCAATTGAATATGATCCAAATAGAAATTCTCGAATTGCTTTAATTCATTATACTGATGGTGAAAAGCGTTATATTTTACAACCAAAAAATTTAAATGTTGGTGATCGTATTATTTCTGGCTCTGGATCAATTTTAAATATTGGTAATTCTTTACCTTTAGAAGAAATTCCATTAGGTATATCAGTTCATAATATAGAATTAATTCCAAATCGTGGTGGTCAAATTGTTCGAGCAGCTGGTACATCAGCTAAAATTTTAGCAAAAGAAGGCAATTATATAACTTTACGTTTACCTTCAAAAGAAATTCGTTTAGTGCGAAAAGAATGTTTTGCTACAATTGGGGAAGTTAGCAATAATGATGCGTTTTTAGTTCAAAGTGGTAAAGCTGGTAGAACACGTTGGTTAGGTCGTCGTCCAGTAGTTCGAGGATCAGTAATGAATCCATGTGATCACCCTCATGGTGGTGGTGAAGGTAGAACTCCAATTGGTAGAACACGTCCAGTAACTCCATGGGGTAAACCGGCTTTAGGAGTAAAAACAAGAAAACGAAAAAAATTAAGCGATGCGTATATTCTTCGTAGACGTTCTTAATTCCTAATTTAATAATATAACAATTACGAAAAAATTCTTAAGATGCCAAGATCATTAAAAAAAAGTCCGTTTGTTGCCTATCATTTATTAAAAAAAATTAATCAAATGAATAAGGCTGGTAAAAAAGATACAATTACAACTTGGTCTCGTGCTTCAACTATTTTACCTAGTATGGTTGGTTTTACAATTGCTGTACATAATGGAAAACAGCACGTACCTATTTTTATTTCAGATCAGTTAGTAGGCCATAAATTAGGAGAATTTGTATCAACAAGAAATTTCAAAACTCATATTAAAGCTGACAGAAAGGCAAAACGCTAAATAAAAAAGAATGAATCAAATTCTATATAAAAATCGATGTAGATGTAATGAAGAATTCTCAATAGCAAAAAAAAGAAAATCAGTAACCAGAAGTGAAGGAAAACCAATTCAATATCCCAAGTCAAATGAGATTCTATCAAAAACATTTCAAATAAAATATGAAAAAAAGCTTTCATTAATAGCGAAACTTGTTTTAAATAGTTTTCAAAATAAATATATCTATTATGCAATTGACGATATTTTATATTTATTTGAATTAAATAAAAATGAACGTGAAAATCTCTTAGCAATTTTATATTCCCCTATTCTTTCATTACAAAATAATTATTCAGTTAATTTTTTTGATATTTGGATAAAAGAAATTTATATAGATGAAATATCTAAAAGCAATAAATTTCTTATTACTGATTCTCAAACTTCGAAGCAATTCAGTTATATAACAATTAGGCTTTTTTATAAAACTAAAGTACCATTAAAAAAACAAGAATCATTATGGTAACTGTTAGTTAAGAAGTGAAAAATTTTTAAATGATTAAAAATTTGATCTTCTAATTTTATAATCTAAATTTAGAAACAATTACTTAATTTATGTCAAATACTCAAGCTGTTAAAGCAGTAGCAAAATACATTCGAATGTCCCCTCACAAAGTTAGACGAGTTTTAGATCAAATTCGTGGGCGTTCTTATCAAGAAGCATTAATGATATTAGAGTTTTTACCTTATGATGCGAGTGGACCTATTTGGCAGGTTGTTCATTCTGCAGCGGCAAATGCAAAACATAATTACGGACTAGATAAAAAAAAATTAATCATTGAACAAGTTTTTGCTGGTGAAGGTCCAAGATTAAAACGAATTCGCCCACGTGCTCAAGGAAGAGCATATAGAATAACGAAACCAACTTGTCATATTACAGTGGTTATGAAAGAAGTTACTTAAAAAAAAATAATATTGAAGGATTAATTTAATTATATGGGTCAAAAAACACATCCTTTAGGATTTCGATTAGGTATTACACAAGACCATAAATCAACATGGTACGCGAATTTAAATCAATACGCTAATATTTTAAAAGAGGATGATCAAATTCGAACTTATATAGATACAATTTCAAAACTGAATAGTATTGCAAATGTTAAGATAAACCGTAACGGATTAAATGATCAAATTCAATTAAATATTGAAACTGGAAAACCAGGAATTTTAGTAGGTGATCTTGGAAGTGGACTTGAAAATCTTTTAAAGAATATTAAAAAAATCTTACCTTCAAATCGCCAAGTTACAATTAATGTTTTAGAAATTGAAAAAGTTGATTTAGATGCAACTTTATTAGCAGATTTAGTAGCAGAACAATTAGAAAAAAGAATTGCTTTTCGAAGAGCTATTCGTGAAGCAGTACAACGTGCACAAAAACAAAATGTTAATGGTATAAAAATTCAAGTTTCAGGACGTTTAAATGGTGCAGAAATTGCTCGAAGTGAATGGATTCGAGAAGGTCGTGTTCCTTTGCAAACACTTCGTGCCGATATTGATTATGCTACAAGCGAAGCAAATACAATTTATGGTGTATTAGGAATTAAAGTCTGGTTATTTAGAAGTGAAATCTTATCGAAATAAAAAATTGTTTCGGTAAACTGAAAAATTATAATTTTATTAAATTAACTCGTTATCGTTATGTTAACTCCAAAAAGAACAAAATATAGAAAATATCATCGTGGTCGTATGCGAGGCACAAAAACTCGTGGAAATGAAATTTGTTTTGGCAGTTTTGGTCTACAAGCATTAGAACCAAGTTGGATTACATCACGTCAAATTGAAGCTGCACGTCGTACAATCACTCGATATACAAAACGTGGTGCAAAACTATGGATTAGAATTTTCCCTGATAAAACTGTTACTGCTAGGGCTGCAGAATCAAGAATGGGCTCTGGTAAAGGTGCTGTTGATTATTGGGTAGCAGTTGTTAAACCAGGAACAATTTTATTTGAAGTTGGTCGAGTTCCCCAAGAAGTTGCTCAAGCAGCTTTTAGATTAGCAGCATATAAATTACCAATAAAAACTAAATTTATTATTAAAGATAATATATAAAATATGGGTCTAGCTAAGTTTACTGAAATTGTTTCGCTTTCAAATAATGAAATTTCGGAAGCAATTATTGAAGCCGAAAATCAATTATTTAATCTACGTTTTAGGCAAGCAACACGACAAAGTTTCAAATCACACGAAATAAAAAATACAAAACGCCGTTTAGCTCAACTAAAAACACTATTAAAAGTAAGATTACAAAATCTTGAACAAGAAGATAATAATTTAGTTTCAAATTAATAAAAAATGGTAAAAAACAATAGAGAGGAGTTTTAAATGCCAGTAAAACAACAAATTGGTATTGTAATTAGCAATAAGATGGCAAAAACTATTGTAGTAAAAATTGAAAATAGATATTCGCATCCAATTTATTCTAAAACATTAATTAAAACAAAAAAATACTTAGCTCATGACGAATTAGAAGAATGTAATATTGGTGATCAAGTTTTAGTTGAAGAATGTCGTCCACTAAGCAAACGGAAACGCTGGAAATTGCTTAAGATTCTTTCAAAATCATCGTTAATAAATTAAATGATATTTTTTTTTATGATCTATCCTCAAACAATGTTAACAGTAGCAGATAATACTGGTGCTAAAAAAGTTATGTGTATTCGCGTACTAGGTGGAAATAAAAAATATGCACGGATTGGTGATACAATTATTGCAGTAGTTAAAGAAGCTATTCCAAATATGCCTGTAAAGCGATCAGATGTAGTAAGAGCAATTATTGTAAGAACTACAAAAAGAATTCGTCGAAAAGATGGAATGTATATTCGATTTGATGATAATGCAGCTGTAATTGTAAACATGGAGAATAACCCTCGAGGAACTCGTGTTTTTGGTCCTGTTGCTAGGGAAATTCGTGATAAAAATTACTCAAAAATTGTTTCATTAGCACCGGAGGTTTTATAAATGTTAAAACAAAAAAAATTACATGTAAAAGTTGGTGATATTGTAACAATAATCTCTGGTTTTCATAAAAATGAAACTGGTGAAATTATTAAAGTCAACAAAAAAACTGGCAAAGTAATAGTAAAGGGAATTAATTTTAAGTTTAAACACATTAAACCCAATACTGAAAATGAAATTGGTGAAATTAAACAATTTGAAGCGCCTATTCATCATTCAAATGTCAAATTAAATTTAAAAGAAGTATCTTAATATGCTAAATCAACATTCGTTAGAAGAAATTGCTGATATTCATAATCTTCTTTGCGATATCAAAAAAGAATATGAAAAAGGGATTAAACCTATTTTAATGAAAAAGAGTCCCGATTTATTTAGAAATACGCACACAGTACCAAAATTAAAAAAAATCCAAATTAATCGTGGGCTTGGTGCTGCTGCTCAAAATACAAATATTTTGAAAAAAAATATTGAAGAATTTCAAAAAATTACTGGTCAAAAACCACTTATAACAAAAGCCAAAAAAGCAATTGCAGGATTTAAAATTCGTGAAAATATGGAATTAGGTTTAAGCGTAACCTTAAGGGGTGAAAAAATGTATACATTTTTAACTAAACTATTATTTTTCACGTTTGCTCAAATTCGTGATTTTCGTGGTTTATCACTACGAAGTTTTGATAAATCTGGAAATTATACTTTAGGTTTAAAAGAACAATTAATATTTCCAGAAATTGAATATGATGAGGTTGATCAAATCCAAGGTTTTACAATTACAATTGTTCTAGAGCATGGCTCGCCAAAATCTAGATCTAATTCAATTGATAAAATTTTAAATGGAATGATTTTATTTAAATTTTTAAGATTCCCATTAAATGATTGTGGTTATTATGATAAATATGAATCATTTTCAGATATCAATAAAGCATGGGATAAAAAACGTCATTTAAAACGAAAACGTTGGTCACAAGAATAGAATTACAAAATACTATCTAAAATCTAAGGAGATAATTGTGGTAAATGATACTATTTCAGATATGTTAACACGAATCAGAAATGCCAATATGGTAAAGCACCAAATTGTTCAAGTTCCTATGACGAAAATGTCACTTGCGATTTGTAAAATATTAAAAGAAGAAGGTTTTATTGAAGATTTTGAAAATTATAAGGAAAATAACAAAAATTATCTATTAATTTCATTGAAGTATATTGGAAAATCTAGAAAATCAGTTATTTGTAAAATTGAAAGAGTAAGTAAACCTGGTTTACGAATTTATGCAACTTCAAAAAAATTACCAAGAGTTTTAGATAATTTAGGAATTGCTATTATTTCAACATCAAAAGGAGTAATGACAAATCTTAAAGCAAAGGAACTTGGAATTGGTGGTGAAGTTTTATGTTATATTTGGTAATCATAAGGAGTTTTGACAATGTCACGTATTGGAAAATTACCTATTATTGTACCAGAAAATGTAGATGTTAATTATACAAATTCAGAAATGACTGTCAAAGGGAAATTTGGAACACTCCAAATGCAAATCCCCGATCTAATTAATATTACACAGGAAAACGGTAAATTAAAGGTTAGTTTAAAAGAAGAAAAGAAAGATATAAAGCCATTACATGGATTATATCGAACATTAATAAATAATATGATTCTAGGAGTTTCAAAACAATTTGAAATAACTCTTATTATGAAAGGAGTTGGTTACCGTGGAAGTGTTCAAGGTAATGAACTAGTTTTAAGTTTAGGTTTTAGTCATCCAGTCAAGATCGAAATTCCAAAAGAAATTTCGGTTGAAGTTGTTCAAAACACAACAATCAACATTAAATCATGTGATAAAGAGTTATTAGGTAGATTTGCAGCAAATATAAGATCTTGGAGAGAACCTGAACCATATAAAGGAAAAGGAATTCTATATAAGGATGAAAAAATTATTCGCAAAGCTGGTAAATCTGGAAAATAAAAAATTTTTAGTTAATTTATCTTGTTGTTAAGAAAGAAAAACTAAATCTACTTTCAAACAAGAATTATAAAGTGTTTCTATTTCTATAAAAATAAAAAATTATACTTATGAAATTTTCACCAAGAACTTTGTTGAAATTAAAAAATAAAAATAAAAAATTAAAACCTAGTAGATATAAAAAATTAAAACGCGAAGCATTGCGTGGACGAATCAAAGGCACAATTGAAAGACCAAGATTATCAGTCTATCGATCTAATGAAAACATTTATGCACAAATTATTGATGATACTAATTCAAAAACGTTAATTTCTTGTTCAACTTTAGATCGTTCGATAAAATTATTACTTTCAAATGGTCGAACTTGTGAAGCTTCAAGATTAATGGGAGAAAAATTAGCCAAGTTAAGTTTAAATAAAAATATTACAAAAATTGTCTTTGATAGAGGTCCATACTTATATCATGGACGAATCAAGGCACTTGCAGATGGTGCAAGAGCCGGTGGATTAGAATTTTAAATTAAAATTTGTAAATAAATATACAAGTTAAATATCTTCTATGAGTAGTGATTTAAAAAAAATAAATAAAAAAAATTCTCGACCTACGTTAAATACGCAAGAACCAAAGTTTGTTGAACGATTATTAAAAATTAGTCGGGTTTCAAAAGTAACGAAAGGTGGTAAAAAACTAAGTTTTAGAGCAATTGTCGTTGTAGGTGATGAAAATGGAAAAGTAGGTGTTGGTGTTGCAAAAGCTGATGATGTAGTAAATGCATTTAAAAAAGCAAAAACAAATGGTAGAAAAAACCTAATCAACTTACCAATTACAAAGTCTTTAAGTATTCCCCACAACGTTGTAGGAAATTTTGGAGCTTGTAAAGTAATTATGAGACCTTCAATCGAAGGTTCAGGGGTTATTGCCGGTGGCGCTGTACGAATTGTATTAGA
>JACCDO012066533.1_pt1 | contig 13822 bp, 17 predicted proteins | sample 7446101 | NCBI WGS metagenome assembly JACCDO01 (sample SAMN15323440, study PRJNA562643) | freshwater metagenome | isolation source: river surface water | place: USA:Blue River Watershed | collected 2017-08-16
GGATTTATACGACAAATAATAGGATGGAGAAATTATATTTATACTATGTATTATTTGGATGGTCAAAAAATGAAAAAAATGAATTTTATGAAATATAAAAATAAAATAAATGAAAAGAAATGGTGGTCATCAATAGGATTAGAACCTATTGATTATATTATTCAAAAAATTGATAAATATTCATATGCTCATCATATTGAAAGATTAATGTATTTGGGAAATATTATGTTATTATTAGAAATAGATCCTAAGGAAGTTTATAAAATGTTTATGGAATGGACAATAGATGCATATGAATGGGTTATGATACCAAATGTAATGGGTATGTCCCAATATGCAGATGGAGGTATAATGATGACAAGACCATATTTTTCATCATCTAATTATATATTAAAAATGAGTGATTGGAAGAAGGGAGAGTGGTGTGAAAAATGGGATATTTTATATTATAATTTTATAGGAAGAAATAGGGATTTATTAAAAAAGAATTATGCAACTGCACAACAAGTTGTACATTGGGATAGAAAGAGTGAAAGTGAAAAAAAGAGAATAAAATTAGAAGCTAAAAAATTAATTCAAAATATAATTAAATAAATTTTTTTCATAAAAAAAAAATAATTTAAAAACAATCAAAATTAATTGTAGCTGGATATTTAATACCAACAAAATCACGCCATGTTGTACCAGGTACACATTTTTCACACCAATCATGTAAACGTTTATCATTACCATTTTCATCTTTAATAATACGAGGCATCATTTTCCAAATATTAAGTTTCATGATAAAATAAAAGTTCATATAAGACATTTCATTTAATAACCAAATAGTATATTTATCAACATAAGATAAGAATTCATTAAAATCAAATAAATTTAAAATTTTGGTATCATAAATAAACATACAATTCATAATATATAGTTCATTAAAATGATTTGTACCAAAATCATGAATAAATTGATTATAATCTTCAATATATGTTTTTGAAAAAACACATTCAAGATGTTTATTTGGATTATCTTCTGGAGTTAAAAGAGAATTAGAACAATCAAGATCATCAAAATATTTTATTTTATCAAATATACGATATCCTGCATCAAAAAAGATAACTTTATCCCATTTTTTAAAAAAAGGATGAAAAACATTTAATTTTTGCCATTGATTAATTTTATTTATTTCTCTACCATCACTATTATCATAACATTTATTTTTTAATTTTTCATGTATTTTAAAATTTAAATATGGAAGTTTTAATTCATTAATTTTATAAAAATCTTTAAAATTTTGATTTAAATTAAAATCAATTGTTATTAAAACTAAATCTTTAGTCCATTCACCTCTTGTTCGAATATCTATAATTGTTCTTTTTGCTTTATCAAAATATTTTAAATCTGTTAATAATACAATAACTGAATCTGTCATTTTTAATATTTTTTATTTTTAAATATAAATAATATAAATTATAATATTTATAAACTTATAAAAATTTGATAATTAATAATTTTTAAATATATTTACATCATGACCTGCATAATATAAATTAAATAATTCTTTATTTTTATTATAAATAAAATACCAAATATTAACTTCCCAAAATAAAATTTTTTCATTTTCAACCAAATTTAAACAATATTCTTTCATTTTATCTGCAAAAATTAATAATTTATCTTTATCACCTCCAAATAAAGAACCAGCAAAATACCATGAAATATTTTTTTTTAAATCAATATTATATACCGAATTTAAATTCCATATATGTGGTATTCTAATATTATCATAAGTTTTTAAAGAACTTTGAATAACATCTTTTAAATATTCTTTTGGTTTTTCATCATTTATTAAATTAAGTTTTTCATAAAATTGATAAATACCAAAATCAATCCAAATAAATTGTTTAGATTTATATATATTTAATTCTATTGCCTTTTTTACCCATTCTGTTTTATTGCATTGAACCATAAAATATTCTAATGTATCTTTTTTTGGATTATCTGTTTTGACTTTATTTTCTATTGAATTTAAATAAGAATAAAGATAAATATCTTTTAAAGAAAAAGGTATAAAATAATTAAATTCAGGTAAAATATTTTCTAAACTTGATAATAATTCTGGTTCTAAAAAAATTATTTTAGGTATGGGAATATTTAATAAATGTTTACCTTGTTCTAAATATTTATTTATATCTCTTCCTTCTCTTTGATTTACATTTGAAACAAAAGCTGTAACTATAGTTGTATTAAAATTCATTATAATTATAATTATATTATTTTTATAATAATAATTTTTTTTTAAATAATAAACTAAATATAATAAATAAAATAGTAAAAAATAAAATATAAAATTTTAGTTAAAAATAAAAAAAATAAATATTTTTATTTTATATAATAAAATGGAAAATATTGATAAAATTATATATATAAATTTAGACTATCGTACTGATAGGAAAAAAGAAATTGAAGAAGAATTTGAAAAATATAATTTTCCTAAAGATAAAATAATTAGATTTAGTGGAATACTTGAAAAAAAAGGAGAATTAGGATGTTCTAAATCTCATTATGAAGTTATAAAATATGCTAGAGAAAATAATTTTAAAAATGTTTTAATTCTTGAAGATGATTTTCAAATGGTTGTATCACGTGAAGAATTTGATCAATCATTAAATTATTTTTTTAATCTTAATTTTGATAAACCATGGGACGTTTTAATGTTAGCTCATAATATTCAACCAGGACATAATAAAATTCAAGATTATAAAGAAGATAAAATGATAGGAAGAGCTATTTTTGTATCTTCTGCTTCTGCTTATATTGTTAATGGATCATATTTTCAAAAATTAGAAGAACATTGGAAAAATGGTGTAGAAATGTTAGAAAAAACAGGTGCATTTTGGTTATATATGAATGATGTATATTGGAGACATTTACAAGAAAAAGATGAATGGTTTTATTTAAAAAAAAGATTAAGTATACAAAGAGAGTCGTATAGTGATTTAAATCATAAAAATGTAAATTATAAATATTAAATAATTATGTTTTAAATAATACATAAACAATTTTTAGATTTAAAAAAAAATTGATATAAATAAAAAGAAGTATAAAGAAAAAATAAAAATGAATGATACTAATGTTAATTATTTAGTAGAAGATATATTTATAGATAATATTGATGATTCTGAAGAAGAAAATGATTTATTATATTTTCAAAATGAAATATTAAATATGATTAAAAAATCAAATATTAACAAAGAAAATAATTCTAATTTTGTATCAAATAATAATAATAATAATAATAATAAAGAAGATGAAAAAGAAAAAATAATAATAAAGAAAGAAAGAAAGAAAAGAGAGAAAAAAGAAGAGATAATAAGTCAGGAAAACGAATGTTCGATATGTTGTAATGAAATGAAAAATAAAAATAAAGAATTTAAATGTTTTGGATGTAAAAATACTTATTGTACTGGATGTATGAAAACATATTTATTAGGATCAGTTGAAGAAGCACATTGTTTAAATTGTAGAAATTCAATATCTTATAATTATTTTATTGAAAAATTTGATAAAAGTTGGAGATTAAATGATTATAAAAAACATAAAGAAAAAATATTATGGGATAAAGAAATTGCACAAATGCCTTCAACTATTGGTTATTTAGATTTATTAGAAAAAAAAAAAGAATATTATAATGAATGGAAAAAATATTGGAATTTATATTCTAATATTTTTGAACTTTTTCAAAGAAAATTGATATTAGACAGAGAGAAAGAAGAATATAAAAATAAGATGAATAATGCATATCAAAAATATAAAGAATTTGATAAAAAATATAATGAAGTATTAAATCAATTAGATGAGAAAAAGAGAAAAGTTATTAGATATAAATGGACTCAAAAATGTTTAACAAAAGAATGTAATGGTTTTTTAGATGAAAAATATCATTGTATTTTATGTAAAAAAAATTATTGTAAAGATTGTTTAATTGAATTAAAAGAATCTGATATAGAAAGTCATACATGCGATGAATCATTAAAAGAAACTATTAAAATGATTCGTAAAGAAAGTAAACCATGTCCTAAATGTAATGAATTTATTAGTAAGATTAGTGGATGTGATCAAATGTTTTGTACAACATGTGGAACAGCATTTAGTTGGAAAACTGGTCAAATTGAAAAAGGTGTAATACATAATCCTCATGCACATGATTTTTTTCAAAATAATCCGGATGCATATAATGAATATATGAATTTAAGAAATAATGGTAATGGTAATAATGGATGTAGAGATTTAGTACCACCATATATATTTGTACCTAATTTAAAACATAATGATAGATTAAAGATTGGTTTATATAAAATTGAGAGAGCAGAAAATATTAGAGTAAACATTATGGAATATATGCAATATAGAAGAGAATATAATGAAGAAAGAATGAATGCTGATAATGATAATCATGATATGAGAGTAAAATATTTGCAAAAAGAAATAGATGAAAAAAAGTTTAAGATAATAATACATATGAGATATAAAAAATTATCATTTTTAAAAATTGTTCATGAAAATATAATATCAACATTGATGATAGTTGCTAATTTATTATGGAATTTACAAAATTCAAAAAATACTTCAGAATTTGAAAGAATATATGAAATGATAGATGAAATTAAAAAATCAACAAATCAAACATTAAATGAATTATGTCAAAAACATAATTATTCAAGTACTAAATTTAAAATTGATGATTTTTTTAAAATTTATCCATCTTATTTATAACTAATACTTAATTATTTTTTTTTTACAATATAATTATATATTTTATAATTATTAAATAATTTAGTTTAATAAAAATGTATTTAAAAAAGAATTTATAAAATAAAATAGAAATTAATAAATAAAAAAATGGAATGTCCTATATGTATTGAATCTATTCAAGAAAATCAAGAATTTAAATGTTATTCATGTAATGGAACTTATTGTATTGGTTGTATGAAAACATATTTATTAGATAAATCAGAAGATCCTCATTGTTTAAATTGTAGGTCAGCAATAGGTTATGACCAATTTACAAATAAATTTGATACAAAATGGAGATTAGGTATTTATAAAAAACATAAAGAAGAAATATTATTAGATAAAGAAAAAGCATTAATGCCATTAACTGTTGGATATTTAGATAGATTAAATCAGATTGAAAATTTAAAAGAAAAAAAAGCCGAATTAGCACGTCAAATGTTTGAATTAGACCAACTAATTAATCAATTAATGGGTAAAGTACAAAAAGAAGTGATAACAAAATATGAATGGACTCAAGCTTGTCCTACAGCTAATTGTAGAGGTTTTTTGAATTCTTCAAATGAGTGTGCAGTATGTCAAAAAAAGTTTTGTAAAAGTTGTTTTGAAGTAAAAACAGAAGAACATGAGTGTGATAAAGATTTAGTGGAAACTATGAAATTAATTAAAAAAGAAAGTAAACCATGTCCTAAATGTGGAGAATTTATCTCTAAAATTAGTGGATGTGATCAAATGTTTTGTACAAGTTGTGGTACAGCATTTAGTTGGAAAACTGGTAATATTGAAAAGGGTATAATTCATAATCCTCATGCTCATCAATTCTTTCAAAATAATCGTGAAGCTTATGACTTGTATATGAATAATAGAAATATTGATGCAAATGGTAATGCTAATCAAGGATGTAGAGATTTAGTACCAAGAGTTATGAATTTTAAAAATTTAATTTTTAGGAGTAATATAACAAATGATGTAATACAAAAAATAGAAGAATTTAGAAGAAGGGTTTTAGAATATGATCAATATAGACAAGGTGAATTAGAAAGAGAATTATTATCAGTTGATAAAAATCAAGATTTAAGAATTAAATATTTAAAAAATGAGATTGATGAAAAACATTTTAAAACAATGCTTCATATGAGAAATAAAAGACATTTATTTAGACAACAAGTACATGAAGTTATTGTATCAACAAAAATTATATTTGGAAATATGTTATGGAATATAATGGAAACAAAGAATATTGAGGATTTTATGAAAATTTATAGAATGTTTAGTGAATTGAAAACAAGCACTAATGAAATTATATTAAGAATATCGGATGAACATGGATATAAAGCAAAAGTTGAATTTTCTGATAATTTAGTATTTCCACATTATTAAAAATTTAAAAATTTAATAATTAATAATAAATATAAATAAATATATATATTTTTTTTTTTATAATTTAATTATAACAAATAATTAAACTAAAATAGTGTTTTTGATAAGATTTTGATGATTTCTTATAAAAATAAATAAAATAACAATACATAACATAATTAAAAGAAAAAATATAACACAAGTCAAAACAATATATGGATATAATCTATCAAAGATGAAAGTTAAACTAGGTTCAACAATATAAGTTTTAATTTTATTTTTATTTTCTTCTTTATTGATTTGTTGAATACATATATCAAAAAATTCTTGAAAAAAAGAAGTTTGAATAGAAGTTGAATCCATAATTAATAATACAATTAAAATAAAGTGAGAAAAAAAAAGATAAAAAAGAACTATAATTAAATAAAGAATAAAAAAATGAAAATAGAAAGTGATAAAATTAATTTTAAAAAAATAGATGATCATATATCATTAATTTTTCATGAAACTGATATAATAAAATTTTGGACACCTGATTTATATGTACCATTTGGAATAGATGAAAATTTTGGAAAACATACTGTTCAATTAGTAGTAGATAAAGATAGTCCACAACATATTAATTTAAAAAAAATAATAGAAAAAGTTGAAAAAGTTTTAATAAAAAGATTAAAATTAAAACAAGGTGAATTAAAAAGTATATTTAGAAGAAAAATGGGAGATTTTGATATGTTAGATATTAGATTAAAACAAATAAAAGGTAAATTAATTTTAGATTATGAATATGAAAATAAAAAAGATAATTATTTAAAAACTATTTATGATATGGAAAAAGAATCAAGAGTTAAAGTATTCTTGGAAATTCATGGATTTTGGGATTATAGACAAAATAATATCAATGAAGATAATAATCAAGAAGTAAATTCAAATGAAAATAAAGTAGGATTAATAGTTAATATATTAAAAATGAAAATATTAGATAAAAATAATGCGTAATGATAAAATAAAAAAATTCGAATTATATTTTAAAATTTAAAATGTCAAACTCATTTGTTAGTACAATGATTAATTATAATAAGAATAAATTTTCAGAACCATATAAAAAATATTTTTTTAATTATGTTAAAGAAGACCATTATTTATATGTGACTGATGAACAAGGAAATTCTTTATTATATGAAACACCTTATTTACAAGTTTATCGTAATTTACATCAACATCAAGATAAATATTATTTAGTATTGGAAATTTCTAAAGAACAAGAAGAAGATGATGTTAATAAAAATATCTATAATTTTAAAACTATGTTAGATAAAATATATGGTCATTCTCATGAATTTATAAGAAAAAATTTTGAAACTATTTTTCCAAAAGCACAAGGAAAAATTGATAAATATACTTTAGATACTTGTATTATTAGACCCTTTGCAGGTAGTAATGCTCAATTTATTAAAATATTAATTCCTAATGAAGATTTAGCAAAAAAAGCTTATGATTTACAATATGAACAAGAAGTAAAATGTACTTTTGCTTATAATGGATTAATAAAAATGAAGGGAGGTAAATTAATGGAAGAATATATTTTATATGATATTAAAACTTATGGTGATAAAACAAGAGATGAATTAAGAAGAAGTATTAGTAATTATGGAACAAAATATGAAGTTGAAATTGTGAAAGAAGAAGAGATAGAAAATAAAATAAATGTAGAGAAAATAAATAATGAAGATATGAATGAAAATATTGAAGTTCAATCAATTATTGAACAAAATGAAATGAATCAAGAATTTGAAGAAACAAATGAAAATATAAATTTTGAATCAAATTTAGAAATAAATAATGAAGATAAAACAATTGTTGAAGAAGGTATTAAAAATGAAGAATTTAAAAATAATAATGACATGAACGTAAATATTTTAAACGATGAAAATAAGATTGAATTTATGGAAGGATCGAAGGAAAATAAGGAAAAAATAGAAAGTGAAAATAAAAAAGAAAATAAAAATAAAAAAGAGATGAAAAATATTAAAAAAGAAAAAGAGAGAGAAAAAGAAAAGCAAAAAATGAAAAAAGATAAGTTGAAGAAAAAATTATCAAATCATAAAATTTATAAAAATGAATCTGATATTGAACCATCAGATGATGAAAAAATGAATTTAAGTGATGATGAGGAATTTAAAGGATTATCTGATAAACTTAAAAATAAAATTAGAAAACTAAAAAAAGAAATAAATTAAAAATTTAAGAAAATATAAATTTTTTTTTAAATACATTTTTTATATAATAAATTATATAAATATATAAAATAATTAATTTAATAATTTTTATTTAAAATTTGTTTATCGAATATTTTTTTTATATTATAATATAGTATAAGAGATACAATATGGCTGACTCAAACCAAACTTTTCAAATTATTGGTATAATTGTAATTTTAGCAATTGTAGCATTTGGAATTTATTATTATATGAATATGAGCAATAAAAAATCTGAAATGGACCAAAATCAAATGATGGCTATGATGAAACAACAAATGTCAAAACAAGTTGCTGATGTACAAATGAATATGAATCAACATAAAGATGATCAAATGTCTGATCCTATTATGGCTAAAAGAATAATGACTCAAGCTCCTGCCGGTGAAGGTTCTTTAGTTGGTGAAAATCAAATGGAACATTTTGCTAACTCTGACCAAATGTCTCAACGTGATGAATCTTCTTTCCCTAAATCCCAATTAACTTCTGCTGAACTTTTACCCCAAGATAACTCTTCTCAATGGGCCCAAGTTTATCCTACTGGTGAAGGTTCATTAAAAGATAGAAACTTTTTACAAGCTGGTTATCATATTGGTATTAACACTGTAGGTCAAACCTTACGTAATGCTAACCAACAACTTCGTTCTGAACCTCCTAATCCTCAAGTTAAAGTATCACCATGGCTTCAATCAACCATTGAACCTGATATGGGTCGCAAACCTTTCGAAATTGGTGGTTGTGCTTAATTATTTATATAAATTTATAATTTATAATTTTTTTATTTAAGAAAAAATGCGTTTAATTTAAATATTAATTTATCGATATTTTTATTTTTTTTCTATATAATTAGTATATATAGAAAATGTGCAATTGTGGAAAACCTATTTTAAAAGAAAATACTCCTGTTCAACATAATCATGTTCAAAATCATTATGAACATCATCATGAACATCATCATGAACATCATCATGAACAACATGAACATCATCATTGTGAACATAAAAAACATCATTCAAAATCAAAATCAAAATGTCATAAAAAAAATAAATCTAAATGCGATTGTAAATGTAATCATATTCATTATGATCATAGATGTGAACATGATTATGTAAGAACACCATATGAAATATGGTTAGAATCTTGTAGATATAATTCTGAACCTTGTCCTGATAATTCTTTATAATTTATAATTAAATATTTTTTTTTTAGAAATTATAAATATAATATTTATAATATTTATAAATAGAAATGTGTCACTGCGGTTGTAATAAAAATCATCATCATGAAAAACGTAATCCATGCCATAATTGTAATACCGAATGGGAAGGATATTATACTGCTGAAGGTTTTGAATATAAATTAAATGATAATGGAACAGTCACTGAAACAGTTGGTACTCGTACATATTTAATAACAAAAGTTGGTCAATATATGTATAAAGTAGTTATGAATAGTTTAACACCTGATGTATTTAGTTTAGAATTTTTATTTTATAAAAAAGGTAGTAAATTATATAGTTCTAGTAATGGAGGTATCGATATTATATCATGTGAAGGTCGTGAATTAATTGCTGATTTTTCCACTAATACTTCAAGTAAATTAAATGGTAGATTTATTTTAACACCTGCTCTTCTTTAATCTTTAAATTTTATTTTTATTTTTTTTTTATAAGTTTAAATTTTAAATTAAAAAATTTATTTTTTTTTAGAAATTATAAATAATTTATTTATAAAAAGTATAAAGAAAAAATGCATCATTGCAAATGTCATAAAAAACGTAATCACTGCGATTGTTATTATGTACATCATAATAGTCAATACCCAGTAGTTCAAAGTTTATTAGGAGCATGTGAAAATGTATTATTTACTGGTACTTATGATAGTGTAAACTGGGGATTAACTCCATCATCAACTAATGATAATAATGTTGCTACTAATGTTATTACACTTTCAATTAATCCTACTGGATATACATCAGTAACAGCAAATACATTTTTTAATAATGCCAAACCATTAGGTTCACCATCCTTTTACACTGAAAATTATTATATCCCTTCTTTTAACTCTGATTTATCTCTTAAATTAGGTGAAGTTAATATTCAAGGTTCTTATCCTGAACAAGGAAATGCTGGAGGTATAACAACTGGAGGAATTCAATCATTTGATGTATCTTCATGTAGTGGTATTTTCAAAAATGTAAATCGTGTTATTATTGATTTTAATAATCCTGTTCGTGTTTTATATTTTATTGGTAAATATTAATTAAATTTTTTTTTATATAGTTCTTTAAGTTAAAATTTAAACTTAAAGAAAAATATTTTATTTTTTTTTAAATAAAAAAAAAAATATTGATATTAAATATAAAAGAAAATGCCTCAGTGTGGATGTCACAGAAAATATAGTCAATGCGGATGTATTAATCATAATAATATATATCCTGAAATTCAAAGTTTATTAGAACCATGTGAACAAGTTTTATTTACAGGTAATTTTACTGAATCAACTTTAAAATTATATCCTGAAATATCAAATCGTATCGAAAGCGTTGAAGTTGATTTTGCTTCTTTAGGAGCTAAAGGTTTTTGTTATGTACAATTTTCATGTATGAGTACTAAAGATGAATTAACTAAATTTGTTGATCTTGCATTTGATATTGCATTATACAATAATAATCTAGCTACTGGGCAAAAAATTGGTCAAATTAGTTGTATCAATTTACAAAGAGATGAATTAGCAGATTGTCAATTATTAAGATCGGGACCTGTTGTTAAATCTTTTGATATTAATTCTTCTTCAGGTGCATTTAAAAATGTGTCTCGTGTTTTACTTGATTTTAGAAATCCTGTTCGTGTATTTTATTTTTTAGGTAAATATTAATTTAAAATTTTTTTTTTATAAAGTTCTTTAAGTTCAAAATTTAACTTAAAGAAATAAGATTAAAAAAATATTATTTTTTTATTTACATCAAAATTTAAAGGTATTTACCTTCTTTGATATCTGATGCAATAGGGGTTAAGTATTTTTGGGGGGCTTGAGCATTAGCAACAACGGCAACTTGGCGAACAATTTGTGAAAGAGCACCACGGATACCAGCTAAATCGAAGATACCAATAAGGATGGTGACTGCGATACCAATAAGTAATTGAAGAACAACGAAACCAACATAGAGTTCCCAAGTTTTGAGTTTACCAACTTCTTTATCTAAATAAAGCATTTCTTTTTCTATACTCATTTGTTAGAAAAAAAATTTAGAAAAAAATAAAAAATTATTCTTTAATTATTTTTTATTAATTTTAAAAATATAATTTTTTCTTTATTTTTTTTAAATTGAATTATGATTAAAAATAAAATAATTTAAATAAAAATATTTTTAATATTATTTTCTTATTATTTTCTTATTTTTTAACTATAATTCTCAATAGGATAATTAGCATCTTTTAATAATTTTCTTACTTTTGCACAATCAGCAGCAAATTTTTCACCCATTTGTACTGTTGAATCTACTCCTTCTTGTATTATTAACCATGGAAAATATGTATAACATCTTTTATTTAATTGCATTCTTGTTGTCATCCAATCTGACATATGGAATTCACGACCATATTTATCAAATAACCATCTTGCACCTCTATTATGTAAAATATAACCGGCAACCATATATTGTTCACGACATTGAACAAAATGTTCTTGAACTCTTTCTTCTTCTGATGCATTTAAAAGTATCATATGCCAATCGTCATCATTAACATGTTTCCAAAAATTATTTAATTTTTCTAAAAAATCATGTCTAAAACATGCATCATCTTCTAATATAAAAGCATATTCTAAATTATTATCAATTATATTTTTCCATATTTCTATATGTGATTGTGTTGATGCTCTTTCACCTGGAGATAAATATTTAGCAATATTTAGATTAATATCTTTTGGTAAACATGCTTTTTTATGTGTAAATTCAATATTTAGATTAGTCATACGTTTTTTCATTTTGTCAAGACGTGTATTATTTTCTTTATCTATTGAAATAACAAAACAATTATCTTTATTAAAAATAAACTTTTTTTCATTTTCCATTTTTATTTTTTTATTAATTTATAAATTTAAGATAAATTATTTTTTATATTTAAACTTTTTTATTTTTTTTGTTAATTATTTTAATATTTTTTTCTTTATTTAATATAATATTATAATAAATGAATAAAAATATATATGCTATTGCTGTTTTTAATGATTCAAAGATAAAAGGTACTGTATTATTTACTCAAGAAAATAATAAAGATGTTAAAGTTGAAGTAAATCTTGAAGGTTTAGGTAAAAATCGAAAAAGAGGTTTTCATATTCATGAATTTGGTGATTTATCTGATCATTGTACATCAATGTGTGCTCATTTTAACCCCGATAAACAACCTCATGGAGGTTTACATTCAAAATATCGTCATGCAGGTGATTTAGGAAATATTCACTCTGATGATAAAGGAAAAGCTTTTTACTCTTTTGAAGCACCAACAATTAAACTATCTGGAACTAAATATAATATTATTGGTAGAGGTTTAATTATTCATGAAGATGAAGATGATTTAGGTTTAGGTATGTATCCTGATTCTTTAACAACTGGTCATGCTGGTAAACGTTCTGCTTGTGCTGTTATAGGTTATTCTAAACTTAATAAACCTTGTTAATTTATTTAATTTAATTTTTTTATTTTTATTTTTTATTTATCTTTTTCTTTAAGTTAAAAGTAGTACTTAAAGAAAATATAAAAAATGTGTTGGAATGCTGAAGTATCGATACAAACTTATTTATTTGCAGTTATAACATTTATATTAGGATATGCTTATGGTTTTCCACTAAGAAAATTAATTTTTATGTTAGTATTTTCAAATATACAATTAATAGAATATTTTTTATGGAAAAATTTGAATGATAAAAAAAAGAATGAATTTTATTCTAAATTGGGATATTTAAATATAACATTGGAACCAATTGCTGCTTGTTTATTAATAGATAATATAAAATTAAGATATTTTAGTTTAATTATTTGTAGTTTAATATTATTTATTTATTTTATAATTTATCAAAAAAAAATAGATTTTTCAACTTCAATATCTAAAAATGGTTTTTTAAAATGGAATTCGTTAAAATTTAAAGATCATGGTATTTTTTATTCAATTATATGGTTTTTATTCTTCTTTGGTGGTATTTTATTATCTAAAGACTTTTTTATTATTTTTATATCTTTTATAACATTCTTTTTATCTATTTATAATATATCTTATTTAAACAGTTTTGTATCTTATTTGTGTTCAATTTCAAATATATTATGGTTATATGTTTTAGGATGGATTATTTATAATAATTATAAAAAATAAAAATTAATTTATTTTATTTTTAAATTAAAACGAGTACTTAAAGAAAATGGAAAAATAA
>JACCDO011623783.1_pt1 | contig 13818 bp, 19 predicted proteins | sample 7446101 | NCBI WGS metagenome assembly JACCDO01 (sample SAMN15323440, study PRJNA562643) | freshwater metagenome | isolation source: river surface water | place: USA:Blue River Watershed | collected 2017-08-16
GATACCGCTTTGAAAATCACCACTGCCCGCTACTACACCCCCAGTGGCCGCTCGATACAGGCCAAGGGCATCATGCCCGATGTGTTGGTCGATGACACCGCAGAGGGCAGCCCCTATGCCGTGCTGCGCACCCGCGAAGCCGACCTGGAGAAACACCTCAACAGCGGCCAAGGTGCCGAGGTCAAAGATGCGGCCCGTGAAAAGGCCCGTGAAGAAGCCCTCAAGCGGCTGGAAGAAGAGTCCAAAAAGCCCAACAGCGAGCGCCGCCCGCCTGAGCTGGGCAGCGCCGCCGACTTTCCGCTGCAACAAGCCATCAACCAACTCAAAGGCTTGCCTGTGTTGGTGAGCAAAACCCAGGCTGAGCGGCAGGCCGAGAAAAAGGAGCAATGACCGACGATCAGCTGCTGCGCTACTCTCGCCACATCTTGCTCGACGAGGTGGGCGTTGAAGGCCAGCAGCGCTTGCTCGATGCCCATGCCGTGGTCATTGGCGCGGGCGGTCTGGGCTCACCGGTGGCCTTGTATTTGGCCGCCAGCGGGGTGGGCCGCATCACCGTGGTGGACCACGACCAAGTGGACCTGACCAACTTACAGCGCCAAATAGCCCACACCACCGAGCGCGTGGGCCAAGACAAAGCCACTTCTGCCGCAACCGCCATGCGTGCGCTCAACCCCGATGTGCAGGTGCACGCCATCACCGAACGGGCCAATGCCGGCTTGCTGGATGCTTTGGTGGCGGGCAGCCAAGTGGTGATCGACTGTTGTGACAACTTTGAAACCCGCCACGCGGTCAATGCCGCCTGCGTGCGCCACCGCGTTCCCCTGGTGTCGGGCGCGGTGATCCGTTTCGATGGACAAGCCACCGTGTTTGATGCCCGCGCAGCCACCTCGCCGTGCTATGCCTGTGTGTTCCCACCCGATCAGCCGCCCCCCGAAGTGGCCTGCGCCACCATGGGCGTGCTGGCCCCCCTGGTGGGCCTGATCGGCAGCTTGCAAGCGAGCGAAGCGCTCAAGTTGATCATGGGCGTGGGCAGCCCACTGGTGGGTCGCCTGCAAATGCTCGACGGCCAGCACATGGCTTGGAGCGAGTTGCGTTTGCAGCGCCAAGCCGATTGCCCTGTCTGCGGCTCCATCGCCCATTGAGGGCCGCAACCGCCGCTCAGCGACAAGGCCCGTGGCGTTGGCGGAACTCACGCGGGCGAATGGCGGGGGGCTGAGAAAACAGGCCCAAACGCTGACCCGCCGCTTGTTGCTCCAAAGCCGCATAAGGGCCAGGGTCGCGGCGAAATTGATACGACCATGCATGGCCTTGCGCCACCATCAACGCGCCCACATCTTTGCCTTGCACCATCACATGGACCAACCAACGGCCATGGTCATCCACATCGCGCATCAGCACGGTGAGGCGTTGGCCCCACACCAAGCGGGCCAAGGCCTCGCGCGACTGCCCGCCCCATGATTGGCACAACTCTGGCGCATCAATGCCTTTGATGCGCAATTTGTGGGAAGCGCCGCCTTGGGCAGCTTGCACATGCAAGGTGTCGCCATCGACCACTTTGACCGCCACGCCCTCCCACTGGGCGGCTTTGGACGCATGCGCTGTGGCGGGTCCGGCCAGGCACACCAGCGCCAGCATGGTCAGCCACAGTGACCCCCACATTCCCCTGTTGACAGGCCCGTGCGCTCGCTGCCCATGCCCCATTTTTTTCGCTGCCTCCCTTTTGGCGTGGCAGTTTATGTCATGCCGATGGCTTTGACCAAGGCGCTGTGACGATCCAACCCTCCAAGGGGTCCATCTGTACCGGCAAGCCATAAAGAAGGTCGCCCTGCGCATGACAACGGGCAGCCCATGCGGCCTGCATCAAACACAGCACCGCGTCCAAACTGTCGGCGCTGGCGTCTTGCACCAAGGCATCGCGCTGAGCGTGGCTGAGCACCAAACGCTGGTCGCCCGCTTGGCCCATTTCCAGCGCATGGATCAAATCTTTGCGGGCGATCAAGCGCTCCGGTGTTTGCTTGGCGCGGTCATCGCTTTTGTAACTGCGAGCACCCAACACGGCGCGCGCCGGCATGCCGGGGTAGGCCTCCAGGGCCACACGCCGCATGTCCCCCGCATGCAAGCCTGGAAAGTGCACCCCCGCTTGTAAAAGCCGGGGCACGCCAGCATGCAACATGAAGGCCACTGGCGGGTTGACCCACTTCATGGACGGGCTCGATCCGGCCGGTCCATCGGTGGCACGGTGGGCAAACTTGTGGCCCACGGGACGGGCATCGCAAAACGCTTTGAAGGTCGCACGGATGTCTGCCCGCTCCAGCCGCGCGAAATGCAGCATGCACGCATGCCAGTTCAAGGGCCAATCCAAGGTGGTGACCAACTCGCGCGGCAAGCCAAAGGGGATGTCAAAACCACCCACCCAGTCACCCGGCTGGGCCATCACAGCGGCCCAGTCGTCCAAGCTTTCGCAACGCTGCAAGCGCTCCAAGCGCACACGCTGGCCTTGGGCAGTGCCCCAGGCCAACACAATGGGTTTGCGACGGGTTGGGCTGCTGCTGAAATCGCAGCCCAGCAAAGCCGACATCAGGGGCTCAGCCGCGCCCGATGATGGAAGCGGTGGCCATCAATTCTTCGAGCAAGGCCAAGGACACGCTGCCCGACACCGCATAGGGGTCGAGGTCGTGGGTTTCAGAATATTTGAGAACGATGGAGGTGTTCAAGCGGGTGAGATTGACCTGCCCCATGGTCCAACCCCCAAAGCGGCGCTCGGTGATTTCTTCGTACAACAAGATCACCACATCGCTGTGGCGCTTGTCGTTGACGATTTGTTGGTACAAGGCATTGATTTGGTTGCGCCCACCTTCCAGGGCTTGCAGGTAAATGCCACCGCCGTAGCACAAGATACCGGTGATGCCGTTGGACAAATTGTGTTCGCGTGCCGAGGCCAAGATGGAATCGGTGGCGCTGCCGCTGTTGGGGTTGACGGCACGGCTGACATAAATCATTCGGACCAGCATGGATCAATCCTTTTGTGGAATCAAAGACAAAAATTCACGGCGCAAATTGGGGTCTTTCAAAAAGGCACCCCGCATGACCGAATTGATCATGCGGCTGTCCATGTCTTTGACACCGCGCCAGGCCATGCAAAAGTGGGTGGCTTCCATGACGATGGCCAAACCATCGGGCTGGGTTTTGACCTGGATGAGGTCGGCCAATTGCACCACGGCCTCTTCTTGGATTTGGGGCCGACCCATGACCCACTCGGCCAGTCGGGCGTATTTGGACAAGCCAATCACATTGGTGTGTTCGTTGGGCAAAACACCGATCCAAATTTTGCCGATCACGGGGCAAAAGTGGTGGCTGCAAGCACTGCGCACGGTGATGGGGCCGACGATCATCAACTCATTGAGGTGCTCTGCATTGGGAAACTCGGTCACCGTGGGCGACTGCACATAGCGGCCCCGAAACACCTCATTGAGGTACATCTTGGCGACGCGCCGTGCGGTGCTGCTGGTGTTGTGGTCGTTGTCGGTGTCGATCACCAAGGCATCGAGCACGCCTTGCATCTTGGCCTCGACTTCATCGAGCAGGGCTTCCAAATCACCCGGCTGCAGAAATTCAGCGATGTTGTCGTTGGAGTGGTAGCGCTTGCGTGCGGCTTCCAGGCGCTGGCGAATTTTGACCGACACAGGGGTGCCCACATCGGACGGATCTGGGCTGGGTGTGGCTTGTGGGGACTTGGACATGCCCGCATGGTATCAGCCATGCCATGGCCTTGCAGCCCGGGTGGATGGTTCAATAACGCTTGCCACTGATGAAGATGGCCAAGCGCAGCAAGCCCGCGGAGATGGCATCGATGGCACGTTCGGCCCAGCCCCGCTGGGCATGCTCATGGGCTTGGATTTCACGCGCACCTTGGTCCATGGCTTGGACCAAGCGATCCTTCAAGGCATGGGCCAACGCGGCATCGCGGGCCACCACATTGGCTTCGCGCGCCAGCAACAAACTCAAAGGGTCCAAATTGGAAGAGCCCACCGTGACCCACTGGCCATCGATGACCGCCACTTTGGCATGCATGTAGCTGACTTGGTATTCATGGATGTGCACACCGGCATCGAGCAAAGGCCCATACAAATGCCGTGCAGCGCGGTAAGGCACCACATGGTCATAGTGGCCTTGGACCAAGATGGTGATGCGCACGCCCCGCCGGGCCGCCGCCAACAAAGCACGGCGCAACCGGGCACCGGGGTAAAAGTAGGCATTGGCGATCCACACCTCGCTGCGGGCGCGCCCCAGCGCGTGCAGGTAATGGCGCTCGATGCGGGTGCGGTGGCGCAAGTTGTCGCGCAAGACCAGCCGCCAGCGCCCTTTGGTCAGGTGTCGACGCTCGCCCGAAAGCTCTTTCAAAGCCCCCACCGCTGCCGACAATTTGCTGTCGCGCCAATCGCGCACGGCTTGGCTGCGCCACCACAACTGGCGCATGGTGAGCCGCACCTCTGTCGCCAACGGGCCTTGCAAGCGCACCGCAAAATCCAAACGCGGATGGGCCAATGGACCAGCCTGATGCGGGTCATACCAGTCGTCGATCAGGTTGATGCCGCCACAAAACGCCACCTGCCCATCGATCACGCACAGCTTGCGGTGAAGCCGCCGCCACCGGCTGGGCACCAGCAAGCCCATGGGTGCGACGGGCTCAAAGGTTTGCCACTGCACACCAGCTTGTGCCAAGCGGGTGTGCCACAACGGCGGCACTTGCGGGGTGCCCACCCCATCGACCACCACACAGGTCTGCACCCCGCGCTGGGCGGCGCGCTCCAAGGCCTGCGCCACATCCCCTGCACTGCCATGAAAATCAAAAATATAGGTCTCGATGAAGATTTCACTGTGCGCCGCATCGATGGCCGCGATCAAGGCCGGGAAGTAAGCGCGGCTGCCCTCCAACAAGGTGATCTGTGCAAAGGATTTGGCGGCCTGCATCTCAAAAAGCAAACTCAGCGGTCAGCGGCAGGTGGTCGGACATGCGGGCCCACACCGCTCCATGTGGCGTGTGGCTGTTGAGCGGTTTGAGCCCACGGGCATAAATGCGGTCGAGTTGCAGCATGGGCATGCGCGAGGGGAATGTGGGCGTGGGCAAACCATGGTGGCAGCGCAAACCCATTTGGGCCAAGGGTCGGTCCAAGCGGCGTGCCCAATCATTGAAGTCCCCGGCCACCACCAAAGGCGCATCAGCAGGCACTTCGCGCTGGACAAAGTCGAACAACTGGCGAACTTGGCGCAAACGAGAACCGGCCAACAAGCCCAGGTGAACCACGATCACATGCACCTCGCGCTCGTCCACCGCCAGTTGCACGTGCAGCAAACCGCGTTGCTCCAAGCGGTGATCCGATATGTCCTCGTGCTGATGGCCCACCACCGGCCAGCGGGTGAGCAATGCGTTGCCGTGCTCGCCATGGCGGGTGAAGGCATTGGTGCGGTACACAGCGACAAAGCCCTCGGGTCGCAAAAACTCAGCCTGGGGCAGGTCTGGCCACCGCTTGAAGTGCTGTCGGCCCAGGCGGTGCTCTTTGCGCACCTCTTGCAAGCAAACGATGTCGGCATCGAGTTGCTCAATCGCATGGCCCAGGTTGTGGATTTCCAAGCGGCGCGCCGGGCCCAGGCCTTGCACGCCTTTGTGGATGTTGTAGGTGGCCACACGCAGGGTTTTCATCGCCGTGCTTTTGCCTCTGGCATGGGCACACCTTTTGGTGCATGCAGCACCGCTTGGTGCGGCAGCATCAATATGGCCTCGGCATTGGACGGCGAAAACACCTCATCGGCGGCCTGCAACCAGGGCAGCCAACGGTACTCGGTGTGCTCGGTGGGGCTCAACACAATGGGCATCACCTGGGGCAGGCACAGGCCAAACACATGCTCGGTGTTGCGCCGCACGCCCGGCGCATAACGCGGCCAGTACTGGGGGTAAATGTCGTAAATGTTCTCCAAACCCCAATCCCTCAACGAAAAGCCAGGGGTGTGCACATCCAAACCGGTTTCCTCGGCGACTTCGCGGGCCGCTGTTTGGGCATAGCTCTCGGCTTCATGGTCCTTGCTGCCGGTGACCGATTGCCAACTGCCCATGTCGGCACGGCGCAGCAGCAACACGTGCTGGTCCAAGGTGTGGATGACCACCAACACCGATTGGGGCAATTTGTAAACGGGTTTCATGGGCCAGCGCATTTTGCACCTTGGCAAGCGAACGCCCGAAACAAGTACGCCGATGGAACACGTGGCAGCGTTTTATTGAATACAAATAAATGACTTTGGACCCAGGCCCCAAACCCCATAATCAGCTTTCAAACATTCACGCGCATTCGTCGGCTTTCCATGGCTGGCCAAGACCCCAGCCCCATGCACCGCACCATTTTTCAAACCCCCATCGTCAACACCTTATTGCGCTGGTTCTCCGTGGCATTTCTCAAGGCCACCGGTTGGAAACTGCAAGGCCAGTTGCCCGCCAACGGGCACAAAAGCGTGCTGATCGCCGCGCCCCACACCAGCAACTGGGACCTGCCCTATACCTTGATGGTGGCTTTTGCTTTGCGGCTGAACATTTATTGGATGGGCAAGGTGCAAATTTTTCGCTTCCCGTTTCGCGGCCTGATGATGTGGCTGGGCGGCATTCCGGTGCAGCGCGAGAAAACCAATAATTTGGTGGCGGCATCGGTGCAAGCCCTGACCGAGGCCGATGGGCCGGTTCAACTGGTGGTTCCGCCCGAGGGAACCCGCAGCCAAACCCGCTATTGGAAAACCGGTTTTTATTACATCGCCACCGGCGCACAAGTGCCGATTGTGTTGGGCTACTTGGACTACGCCCAGAAGGTCAGCGGCTTGGGCCCGGTGTTTGAACCCAGCGGTGACATCGAAGCCGACATGGTGCGCATCAAAGCCTTTTACGCACCCTTCAAGGGAAAAAATCCGCAGCAATTTGCCACCGACTGACTAGGCCATGGCGGCTTGGCGGCTGCGTGGTGGCAGCGGGTCGCTGTGCCCCACCAATGCCGGGGCCCATTGCAAATCCATCAGTTCCGTGGCCGCAGTGGGGGTGGCGGCCAACCAGTCGCCCCACATCGAGGGCGGCAGCATCACCGGCGAGCGCTTTTCTTCACCGCTTTTGTGAAAGCGTTGCATCAGGGGATGTGCATCTGCGTTGACGGTCAGCATGGCAAACGACACCACCGTGGTGCCCGTGCGCCCATCGCGCCAACGCTCCCACAAACAAGGCAAACCCAGGGGCAGGCCATCTTGCGCGGCAATCGACCAGCGCACCGATCGGCCACTCTCATAACAGGGCTCAAAAAAGCGGTCGACCAATAACAAGGCAAATTGGCGCGCTTGCCATGCGTGTCGAAAACTGGGCTTGCTCGCCGCCGTTTCGCTCCTGGCGTTGTAGGTGTGGCGGCCAATTGTCAGGTCCTTGGCCCAAGGGGGTATCAGCCCAAAACGGGCTTGGCCTGCAGCTTGCCGCTCTTGCTGATGGCTGCGCACCACAATCGGGGCCTCATAGCCCGGATAGGCCTCTGGGGGATGGCCTTGCGGCCAATCCACCCCCAGGGCATGGGCAGCCCATTCGGTTTGACTGGTGGGGGTGAAATTGGTGCACATGGGCGTGCAAACCCATCACCAGTCGTCATCGCCCCCAGCGGAGCCCACGTCCCAGCTGTCGCCGCCACTGCCCGCATCAAACGCACCCAGGTCGGGTCGGCTGGGGTTGTCAAAGGGGACGAAGCCGCCTGGGTCTTGGGCGGCATTGCTGCCCGCACTGGTTTGGCCTGGGTTTTGGCTGGCACCGCCTTCCATGGCCTTGGACAAGGCGTAACCCGCGGCCAAACCGGCCACGCCGCCAATGACGGCGCCACCCATCGCACCCATGCCACCAGCGGCGGGGGCCGGTGCAGCCGCTGGCGGGTAGGCCGGTGCGGGTGCTGCGGGAGCGTATTGGGTTCCAAAACCGCGCGGTGCGACCGCAGCCGCAGCGGGCGCGGGGTTCAGGCCAGAGCCGATGATGCCGCCCGTGGCCAGGGTCGCAGGTGCCGCAGCGGGAGCCATAGCGGGTGCCGCAGCGGGAGCAGTGGGTGCAGCGCTGTGGGCCGCGGCTGGGGCGGCAGCGGCCGCCACAGGCGCAGGGCGGCGCAGGATCAGGCCCAGCAAGACCAAACCACCGGCCACCAACCAGACATACATCAAATCAAAGCCACCGCCCGATGCCGTGCTTTTGGCATCCGTGGCGGCAGGCGCTGCCTGAGGGGCCGCCGCATTCTGGGTGCTTGCAGCCGGGGCAGGCACAGCGCGCACTTGCGCTTGCACGGTGTCATAGGTTTTGGAGAAGGCCTCGGGGCTGGATGCAAATTTGAGCGCAGGATCTATCGATTTGGCCTGGTCCAAGGCCTGTTGGGCCTCCATGTATTTGCCTTGGCGCGCCAGCACTTGACCCATTTCGTAATGGGCCTTGGCACTTTGGGGCTTGGCCTGTAAAACCTCGCGCAGCATGGTTTCGGCCTGGGGCAATTGGCCCGCACCGACCGCTGCCTCGATGTCCTTGGGGCTTGGCAAGGCCAAGGCCCAGCCCGCAGACATGACCAACATCAGCGCGAACAACATGCGCAACAACAGGGGGTGGCGTGACAGGTTCATGAATCATCCCTTTCAGAGAAAAACCAGGGTGAGATTCCAACACAGGCCAAGGCCCAGGGTGTGACAAAGCCTTGCAAAGACTGGGGCCAATGCCCCATCCATGCCCTCAGGCGGCTTTGGCCGCGTCGAGGTTGCGCAAGCGAATGTGCAGTTCGCGCAACTGCTTCTCGTCCACCGGCGAAGGTGCTTGGGTCAGCAAGCACTGGGCACGCTGTGTTTTGGGAAAGGCAATCACGTCGCGGATGGATTCAGCCCCCGTCATCAAGGTGATGATGCGGTCCAAACCAAAGGCAATGCCGCCATGGGGCGGTGCGCCGTATTGCAATGCGTCCAGCAAAAAGCCAAATTTCAGCTGGGCTTCTTCGGGCGTGATCTTCAGCGCGTCAAACACTTTTTGTTGCACATCGGCGCGGTGGATGCGAACCGATCCGCCGCCAATTTCCCAGCCGTTGAGCACCATGTCGTAGCCCTTGGCGATGCATTTTTCGGGGGCCGAGACCATCCAGTCCTCGTGGCCGTCTTTGGGTGCGGTGAAGGGGTGGTGCACCGCTGTGTAGCGCTGCGCCTCTTCATCGAACTCAAACATGGGGAAGTCCACCACCCACAGCGGTGCCCAGCGGTCTTCAAACAAACCATTCTTTTTGGCCAGCTCGCTGTGGCCCACCTTCAAGCGCAGTGCGCCCATGGAGTCGTTGACCACTTTGGCCTTGTCGGCCCCGAAAAACAGCACATCACCGTCTTGTGCGCCGGTGCGTTGCAGTATTTCGGCGATCGCTTTGTCGTGCAAGTTTTTGACGATGGGTGACTGCAAGCCATCGCGGCCCTTGCTCACCTCGTTGACCTTGATCCACGCCAAGCCTTTGGCACCATAGATTTTCACAAACTCGGTGTAGCCATCGATCTCACCACGGCTGATGTCACCGCCGCCCGGTACGCGCAAGGCCACCACGCGGCCACCCTTGCTGGTGGCAGGTGCGCTGAAGACCTTGAAGTCCACATCGCCCATCACATCGGTGAGTTCGGTCAACTTGAGCTTGACCCGCAAATCGGGTTTGTCAGAGCCATACGCATGCATGGCATCTTGGTAGCTCATGACCGGGAAGTCCCCCAGGTCAATGCCCAAGGCATGCCGGAACACGCCTTTGATCATGTCTTGGAACAAGGCGCGGATGTCTTCTTCGGTCAAAAACGAAGTTTCGATATCAATTTGGGTGAACTCGGGTTGGCGGTCGGCGCGCAGATCTTCGTCGCGGAAACATTTGGTGATTTGGTAGTAGCGGTCATAGCCGGCCACCATCAGCAATTGCTTGAACAACTGGGGCGACTGGGGCAGCGCAAAAAACTGCCCGTCATGCACCCGGCTGGGCACCTAGTAATCGCGTGCGCCCTCGGGCGTGCTCTTGGTGAGCATGGGGGTTTCGATGTCCACGAACCCATTGGCATCCAAAAACTTGCGCACCTCCATCGCCACTTTGTAGCGCAGCATGAGGTTTTTTTGCATGTAAGGACGGCGCAAATCAAGCACCCGGTGGGTCAATCGGGTGGTCTCGGAGAGGTTGTCGTCGTCGAGTTGAAACGGGGGTGTGACCGAGGGGTTGAGCACCGTCAACTCATGGCACAACACTTCGATCTTGCCGCTTTTCAAGTTGTCGTTGGTGGTGCCTTCGGGGCGGGGCCGCACCAGGCCTTTGACTTGGATGCAAAACTCGTTGCGCAAGTCTTCGGCAATGGCGAACATCTCCGGGCGATCGGGGTCGCACACCACTTGCACATAGCCTTCGCGGTCGCGCAGGTCGACAAAAATCACGCCGCCATGGTCGCGCCTGCGGTTCACCCAACCACACAGAGACACGGTTTGCCCACTCAGGGCTTCGGTCACCAGACCGCAGTAATGGGAACGCATGGCCATACTTTGCTTTCTCTTTTCAATCGGTCCCAGCGCTCAAACGCGGGGGGTCAGGGTTTGGGGATTCACCGGCGCATCAGGTGCCACCGCGCCCATGGAGATCACATAGGTCAGGGCCTCGTCCACGCTCATGGACAACTCAATCACATCGGCACGCGGCACCATCAGAAAAAACCCGCTGGTGGGGTTGGGGGTGGTGGGCACATAAACACTCATCCAGTCGCCGTCCAGGTGCTTGGCCACTTCGCCCGAAGGCGAGCCGGTTTGAAAACCAATGGTCCAAGACCCCGCACGCGGGTACTGCAGCATCACGGCCTTGCGAAACGCATTGCCGTTGCTGGAGAACAAGGTGTCAGAAACTTTTTTGACGCTGGTGTAGATGGACTTGACGATGGGAATTTGGGTGAACAAACGGTCCCATTGGCGCACCAACCAGCGCCCGGCCACATTCGAGACCAAGGCTCCGGTGAGCAACAGCAGCAGCAAAATCAAACCCACACCCAGGCCGGGCACTTCGCGCAAACCCGCCACCGGATTGACACCGCCTTGCGGAATGACGGAATCCAGGCCCGCCATCAGACCCAAAAAGACCCCATCGAGCAAACCCACCAACCAATGCAAAACCCAAATGGTGATGGCCAACGGCAACCAGACCAGCAGCCCAGCCAGCAAGTATTTTTTGATCGGCAGTTTCATGGGTGTGTTGGGTGCAAAGCGTTAGGCACTCGGGCTGCTCGTCGATGAGCTGCTCGGCGCTGGTGTGCTGGTGGTGGCAGCGGGTGCTGACGTGCTGCCAGACGATTCCGTGCTGCTGGCGGTAGCGGGTTTGGCGCTGTCTGCGCCACCGCCATCGGCTGTGGTCGCGCCCGATTTGGCATCGGCTTTGGCTTCGCCACCTGCTTTGGAAGCGCTGCTGTCACCGCCTCGGAAGTCGGTGACATACCAGCCGGACCCTTTGAGCTGAAAGCCAGCGGCCGTGACTTGCTTGACCAATGCCGCTTTGCCACAGGCGGGGCAATCGGTCAGTGGCGGGTCTGACATTTTTTGTAAAAAGTCCTTGGCATGGCCACAGGACTCGCATTTGTAAGCGTAAATGGGCATGGTGAAGGAGGAGTAGGTTCGAACATCGACGGCCCGCTGGACCGGCGCACAACGCAAAGCGTCGGATTATAGTTGGGAGCCTATGGGCATTCTTCAATGGGTGATTGGAACAAATTCAGTTGAATTGACATGCTTGAGGGTCATTCACTTGCGGCCATTTCCTACAAGACATTGAACGCTTGGCAAAAAACATCCAGGGTCATGATGGGGCACAAACTGGTCCTTTCAAACTCGGCGGCAACGGCCAGCAAATCGCGGTCGCCGGTCACCAACGCCTGCGCATTGCCGGTCACTGCCAGATGCATGAACGGCAAATCCAAGGCATCGCGGCAATTGGGCACTGAGGGTGGCGGTTGGGGTATGCGAACGGTTTCAGCGTAAGGCAAGTAATCGGCCAACAACTCGTTTTGTTCGGTTTGCGACAAACGGAACTTGGGGTAAGCCAAAACGCGAACCAACTCTCGTGCCGTGTCCTTGCTGACCAACGGCAGCAGTGATCCCATTTGCCATGCCTGCCGCAACTGCCCGGCTGCACCGCCTCGAAACACCAGCGCGGACAACACCACGTTGGTGTCCAGCACCAAGCGAACCGCAGCGCTCATGCTTTGGGCTTGGACTTTTTGGTTGCCACCTTTTTCGGCTTGGAGGGAGCCAACTCATAAGCCTCAGCAGGCTCGTTGACCAATGCGGGTACAGGTGCCCTTGCCCATGCCACGGCTGCAGCCATATCGTCCGGTGTCAGGTCCAGCTTAGCCAATTTGGCACGCACCGCATCGCCGCGCTGGATGCGCACGGGTGTCAATATCAATTGCCCATCCCGAGCCTGCACATCAAAGTACTCGGTGGCACCCACAGCCTGTGTCAGGCTCTTGGGCAAGGTGAGCTGGTTTTTGGCGGTGATTTTGGCAAGCATGGGCTTATCCGAAAGTAAGGATTCATTACTTTAGCGCAAATACAAATGTCTGGCAAAACACTCATTCAGCGAACTTTCATTGACAGAATGCAACTCAATTGATATCTTATAGATATCTAATCCCAAGAGGCACTGAAGATGAAACCCACGGCAGCCCAGATTGCTTTTCGGTACCGCCCAAAAGACAGCGCAACGGGCGTGACCCGCGAAACCACCAAACGCTTGGCAGAGGTGTTAGGCGTTGACGAAACCCAGGTGATTCACCTAGCCCTGCATGAAATGGCCACCAAATTTCTACCTCAATACGAACCAGATGAAGGGGCATTGACCCAAGCCCAATTGAGCCAACTTAAAAAATCTGCCCCTAAAGCCAAGGGGGGCGCCTTGCGCAGCAGTTTGTTTGAATCTGAAAGTGCCTGATGCATTGGTGGCCGGAGCCCACGGCAGGCGACATCGTTTGGTGTCACTTTCCAGACCACATTCACCCCCGACCCAAACCGCGCCCGGGGCTGGTTGTTTCAACCCATGGAGACGATGAAGGTCGGCCCTTTGTTCGCGTGGCGTATGGGACCAGCCAAAAGACAGATCGGCTCTTCAGCGGTGAATTCAGGATCGCCAAGATCGAACATCCTGCTGCCTACACCAGTGCCGGGCTTAGTTACGACACCAAATTCAACCTCAGTCATGTGCTTGAGCTTCCTTTTAACGATGCCTATTTTTCGGTGCCGCCCCACGCACCCCATGGTCAGCTACCCAAGCTAGGCACATTGCACCCAAGCATGGTGAGGATTGCGGCGAGCGCTTTTGCTGCTGCACGCAATTAACAGGGACTTCAAATGCATCGAAGGGCTACATGCTTTCGCAAAATTCCTCGACATCCTGAGTGATGGCCACGGCCCCCACATCCAGCGGCACGCGCTAGGCCTGCATGGCCAGGCGAATCTGGTGGGATACCCGCGTTCAGAAATCCTTTTGAGCAGTGCCGCGAAACACCAGCGCCTTGCCATTCCAGTTGGTGCGGTCCACGATGCATAGGACATCGGGGTTGCCGTTGGCGACGTAGATGCGGAGGGAGAGGGGTGAAATCATCTGAGTCTTGTCACAAAAATTCGACGCTAAAAATTTCTACTGGCTTTATTTGGCACCAGAAACAAATGCAGATCATCTCGTAGTTTCAGGAAAACTATGCTACTCGTCTTGCTCTCGAGCAAAACCAAGTGATCACCTAACAGCC
>JACCDO010474086.1_pt1 | contig 13817 bp, 7 predicted proteins | sample 7446101 | NCBI WGS metagenome assembly JACCDO01 (sample SAMN15323440, study PRJNA562643) | freshwater metagenome | isolation source: river surface water | place: USA:Blue River Watershed | collected 2017-08-16
CCGTTAGTGCATTGAACCAATTAGGGCGTTCCTTAGAGAAAAAGGAATACCGGCAAGGGGATTACATCATTAAACAAGGCGACGTTGCGGAACACTTTTATGTTATAGGTAATTATTCACTGAATGACTCTCACTCTCTCAGATACTCACTCACTCACCTACTTACTTACTTACTCACTCACTCACTCGCTCTTACTCACTCACTCACTCGCTCACTCTAACTTACTTACTCACTCACTCACCTACTTACTTACTTACTCTTATGCGCAGGTAAAGGCAAAGTAAAAGTAACGAAAACAACCGACGACCACCACGAAGACGGTACCAAAGTCGAGATTTTCCTCTTAAGTCTCAGTGAAGGCGATGTCTTCGGTGAACGAGCTCTTATCAACAAGGAACCGCGGGCCGCCAACGTCATTGCCGACAGTGACGTAGTTGAAGTTTATTTTTTAAATCGTGACGATTTCACTCTTATCCTTGGTGAAATCGTCGAGAAATTGCTTGCAATGAACGAGTTCCGCGTCCTACGCCCTCTGGCAATATTCCAAGATTTCTCGGATAATCAACTGAATAATCTCTTGAAAGTCATTCAAAAAGAGACTTTCTACCGGAACCAACGGTTTAATTGCGACGACAAACGGCTATATATCATCTGGTCCGGTAAGTTGGAGTCTATCAACGGGAAAGTATATAATAGTGGATGTGTTATTGGGGATTTAGATAATTCAGCTGATATTGTGGCCGGTACCGTGCGGATCCTGTCTCCCGAGGCCATCGTCGGGACTCTGCTTTACGAGAAGTTATATGAATGTATTTCTACCCATGAAACGGCTAGTTTAACGGATATAAAAGTCGAATCCCGACTACATACAAGACATCTTTCGGTTTCATTAGAAGGAGCTAATGTGAGTCAAAATCCCCTGGCGCAACGGACAATTATTGAAGGGATTTACCGCCGGCAAACTGCCGTTAAAACTAGATTGCGCTCGATTGATGACACGAATCGGATCACAAGTCTTGCGCAACTTGAAGTCTTAGCCAAGATATGCACCGGGACCTTCGGGACCGTATACCGTGCATTCCGCACTACAGATGGGAAGATCTTTGCTTTAAAGAGTCTTGATAAGGGATTTATCACGTCCAACGGCTACTTCCAATACGTCAAGCGAGAAGCCGTTGCCCTGCAAATATTTCAACATACTTTTATATGTGAGTACTATGGAATATTTCTAACACCATGTAAGGTAGTATTTGTTCTTGAACACATCCCGGGACCTGATCTCTGGATGATCCTGTACCAGCCCGAGTACCAGTCGGTCCTCACGGGGATCCACGGTGGTTTCCTAGTGCGGGATGCGGCTATATACCTCTCTGCTGTGATCCAAGCACTTGAACACATACATAACTATGGGTATTGCTATCGAGATATTAAACCTGATAATCTAGTCGTTGACTCACAAGGTCATGTGAAACTTGTTGATTTTGGGCTGGCAAAGCCGATCCCGTTTGTGAATAAGAACAACCAAGTGCAGTACCGCACCTTCACACTGTGCGGGACCGAGGAGTACCTGGCCCCGGAGGTTGTACTCACACAGGGACATGATAAGAGTGCGGATTTCTGGTCGTTAGGGATCCTTTTATACGAGTTAATATGCCGTGAAGCACCCTTTAAGGGACGCAACCAGCAACGGACATTTGAAAAAATTGTTCATTCACAAAAATTTTTACATTTTCCTAACGGATTTAATGTGCACGCGAAATCCCTAATCCGGCGGTTATTAAATAAGAATGCGGGACTCCGCCTAGGCGCGTTACAACAGGGATTTGATGACTTTAAACGGCATATTTTCTTTATTGATCAAAAAGTTGATTTTCTAGCCGTTGCAGCAAGAAGTAGTGAATCAACACCCAGTTATGTCCCTAGTTTTGATGATTCTGATCTCTTTGGCAACACTTCCGACGACAGCATCCGGCAGCTTGACTTCCACATGGAGCCCAAGGCGGTGACGGGCGACGATGAGAACGAGGTGCTTTTCCACAGCCTAACGACGAATATCGCTGACGTGGACATGCACGAGATCATGACGTTAGAGCAGTAACACGTGTATTTATGTACAGAAAGAACAGTATGATATAGCCTACTTGCATCCCCTTCTTACTCACGGAGTCGCAGCACTGAGAGTCGCGTACTCACTCACTGAGAGTCACACTTACTCACTGAGAGTCACACTCACTCACTCACTCACTCACTCACTCACTCACTCACTCACTCACTCACTGAGTCACACTCGCTGTGCCCTCCTGAGTCCCACTAACTCACTCACTCACTCACTCACTCACTCACTGAGAGACCAACTCACTCACTCACTGGGGGACCAACTCACTCACTCACTCACTCACTCACTCACTCACTCACTCACCGAGTTCCCCATACTCACTCACTCACTTACTCACTCACTCACTCCCTTCTCTATCCATCTTCTTCATATTCATTAAAATATTCCCGGTACCATTTTTCAAATCTAACAGGATGAATCCGCGGTTGCTGCGCGGCCTCAATGCCGTCCGCGAGGGTCACCAGGCAATCATCGATCTCGTCCCGCGTGATTGGAATTGGATTACGCAGATTTTGTAATAATTTTCTTACTTGATTTGGTCCAATACAAATATCTATGACCTCCACACCCACAAACTTATCAAACTCGGCCCTTACTCTACTGTAAGAGCAAACACAGTACTTGGTACCGCGACACTGACAGATATCCCCTTTCTTTCTTAGCTTGACATAGGGACGCAGTGTAGCACCTGATAAGCAGTGCCGCGCACATGCAAGACACACCGAAGGGAAGTGGTGACCGTCGATGTAGGTGTTATAACAGATTTCATAGGTTTTATGACGCCAATCATCGGGATCTTGCTTGGTGTCAAGGCAATAGCGAAGTCCTCGCTCGTATAAGTCAATGGTTAACACGGCGTCGGTGACTCCGGCTTGGTTGGCGATAGGCGCGTTAGGTGTGTCCAAGAGGTCCGAGTCAAGGCCCTTGCGCTGCATCAGTTTCTTCAGTTGCTTGTACACCGAGGGATTATAGTTCGTTTCCTCTAAGACTTCATAGTATTGTCTAAGATTAGGATCTTGACGTGCAACAATAGGGATGTGGGTAGTGATGACTACAGTATGGCGATCACCACAAGATAAATCCGTTAGCCGGGTTGCTTTAGCAAAGGGATTTGAGCGGGTTGGTTGGGATCTTACGTTGATATCACCCAATCCCAGCTCACCATAGCCGTTATATCCCCAAGACATGAGATCATACACACCACGTGTATTCATTATAGCACATGAATGCCTAGCTCCCGCGCTTATTGCCTCGCAATACTTCACTGCATTCACTATCTTGGGCTGTGCATCATCCCATAAGAATCCATGACCTAACTGCCCGTAATCCCCTGCTCCCCATGATATGACCTGCCCAGAATAATTCGTCAATGCCAACACATGCCATCCCCCAGCTTTGATTGATGAGATTGTTAACTTATTACTCTTTAATAGCTTGGTTAGCCACCGGTTTTCCTGTGGTTTCATGCGGTCAATCAAGTCTCCTGAGCCCAGCTGGCCGCGGGATCCATCGCCCCACGCATACACCGTTGTCTTCTCATCCCCAGACTTAGTAGTAATTGCCGCAACACATACACTGAACTCTCTGCCGCATGAGATGTCAAAGATGTAGTTATTCGCTGCAAACGACTCGATTAGCACCGGTTCCAACACCATGTTGCTCTCAACACCCAGGCCCAGCTGACCTTTATCATTCTTTCCCCATGAGAATATTTTACCAGCATATGAGATAGCTAAGGTGTGATGGCCGCCTGCTGCCACACGCTTGATTCGGTGGCGGTTTAACCCCAGGATTTGCCGAGGTGCTTGCATACTTAGCTCATCACCATGACCAAGTACACCGTATCTACCATGTCCAAAGGAGTAACAATTACCAAATTTACTAACAATGAAAGAGGTTCCATCACCCGCGCAGATATCGATGGGATCCTCGTCTTCGGGCCAAGGGATCTCCATCGGCTGGCTATACCCCGGTTCCTCGCACAAACCGCGTTGATTTAACCCAGTTATGAATAATTTTTTGGTTCTAGATACACGTTCATTAGGCTCTTCACAGCCTCTACAGTTAATTAATAGAAACAAAGTGTGTCGATATCCAGCGCTAACTTTTTGGCATATGAACTGCTTGTAGTATATCTTTTCTTCGACTATTTTTGCTTCTTCAATAACATTGTCGTTGTTACCTTCATTTCTTAGTGATGCAGTCATTTGTGATACTGAAGATTTACGTAAATTTTTCCTTAAATCTTTACTTGAAGGCATTAATTTCGCATTTTTGATTTCTTTCTCTTTCTTAGCTACAGCATTACGTTTAATATCATAGGATGGAGGTCTTAGTGATACTATTGGTCGAGGGGAATCCTGAACAAAACTTCCTTCGGCAGCATAACCAAGACGACCATCTTCCATCCAACCAAATGAGAACACATTTAGTAAAGGATCTTTTTCCTCATCTAAATTGTAACCATCTTCATTCACTTGCTTATATTCGGTAGAACGATCTACTCGTATAACTGCTTTCAATCCATCTAATTCTTGATCCTCATTTGCCTTGGCAAGCTTTGCCTTCAGCACCTCGTTCACATCTACACGATCACCCATAGTATCAACTTACTTATCTATCATCAAGTCTCTCAATCTCATTTCATGTAGAAGATACTGCGTCTATCAACAAAATTTAGACTTTTTTAAACTTTGCCCAGTTTGGTCAATATGGGTGTGGATGAGATACTCCAACTTCTCTCTCTATCTCTTTTCAGACATTTCAAGTTTAGCATCAAACAGATAATATAAAGCAGTCGTTGTACATCATGTAGTTCTTTTTATATTTTATCTACATAACCGGTAAATTTGATATTTAATCGACAATTTTCTTTTGCTAAGTAACATAAAGGTTGACTTCTATTTCCAACGATACTTTCCTGTATTGGATCAATTGCAATAGACAATACAGTCTGTCAAAGTCAATCAAAAAAAATTTTCAACCGGCCGAACCCTAGGCCCTTGTTGATCAAAACGTTCTCCGGGAAATATTACAAATTTAAGCAGCTTGCTAGAGGGAATTTCATAGATAGATTGAGACAGACGCGTCAGGGTAGCCACCAATCGGTTATTGGGGTAATGTTTCATCTACCATGAGTAAAAGTGAATCAAAGAGCAAAGGAGGTGGTGGTAAAGGTGGCGGATCATCACCTACAGCAACGAAAGATAAAAAGCAGGTGGGTGCACCTACGATAATAAAAGCGCCAAGGTACTCACCCAAATCTAAAACATATATATACATTTGTACAATCTTCTTTCACACATATATACTTTAAATTTCATGTACTCATCAACTCAATTAAGCGAGAAAAATGTAAAAGGGAAAGAAAGTGCAGCTAGTGCAGCAGCAGCAAAAGGTAGAAAGAATACACCTGGTAATGAGAAGAAAAAAGATTCAGATAGTAGTAATGCACCGATTAAGAAAAAAGGTGCAGGAGGAGGTGGTGCAGCAGAAAAAAATGCTGCAAAACGTAAAACAAAGAAAAAATTAAGACAGAAACAGGGTGGATGTTGTGCAAGTTTATGTCAAATGTTAGGTATTGGCGGGGGAAATATCGCGTTAACTGATTCACATGCAATCGAAGCCGCACAGGCATTAGATTTACAACCATGGCATTTAAGAAGATTAAAACAACGTTTTGACAAAATCGATGTTGATGGGTCAGGTAATATCGACGCAACGGAGTTCTTTGAGTCAGTTGGTGAGCAAAGATCCCCATTTACTGATAAATTGTTTGCTTTAATCGATTTAGATGGATCCGGTACAATAGAGTTTGATGAGTACATCCGTGTGATGGCCACCTATTGCATGTTCACCAAGGATGAAATATTAAGATTTTGTTTTGAATGCTTTGATGTTGATGGATCTGGTACTATTGACGAGAAAGAGTTTATGGAATTATGTAAAACAGTGAATAATGCAGCACCTACATTCCCAGGTAATTTTAGGCGAGCATTAGAAGAATTTGATGTGAACGAAGATGGTCTCATCGATTACGGCGAATTTATGGAAATAGACAGGCGGTACCCATTGGTATTGTTTCCAGCATTTCGTCTACAGGATACTATGCAGCGGAACTCGTTAGGGGAGAGTGCATGGTTGAAGATAATAGAAGGATATAATGAACAGAAAAAAATAGAAGAATACAAGGCTAGTCACGGTGGTAGGTTGCCACCAGATCCGCCTTTGAAAATGTTGGGTAAACTATTTTTCCCTTGTATGTACAGAGAACGACAGCATATTAAGGCTGGTGGTGAAATGGAAACTAGACAGCGTAGCGAGAGAAAGTAGACATGCTAAGCAGTTAAACAAAGAAAGAAATCGGTTCATACAAGTGTACATATTATACATAGATATTGTCAGACTTGACATGCGTACATTGTTTTTATTCAGTATATTAAATAAGCAAATCATCCTCACCTCGAATCCCCTCCGGTGAATACAGATACAACGTAGTTCGCAGCAGCCCTTTCCCTCTTCGCTCCTCAAGTCCATCAGCACGAAGTAAATTAAAGTCATAAAATCGCCATTCTTTTTGAAATAAAACTGACGAGCCAAGTCCCAACGTCAGTTCTAGTTGAGCCAAATTAAATAAAAATTTCTTGTTCATGTTTAATATAGGTCTACGTGCCTGTATAAAACGGTAAATATCAACAAGGCACACCTTGGGGCGCTCCATGAGTATATACGCCATGGCCATCGCGGGTGCGCGAGACACGCCTGCGGTGCAGTGAATTAAAATTTTACCACGAATTTCTTGAACATGTTTAATAAATTCTATTGCTGGACCAAAGTATGGTGCAATATCCGTTGACTCTTGATCAAGGATGGGGATGCGATGGTATATGAACTTATCTGGAAAGAAGTTGGACACTTCTGTTGACACATTAAGTATGTGAGTAACACCTTCCTTGATTAAAAGAGTAAGATTTTGTGCCGCTTCTGCTCTACCTACCAATATCCAAGGTATTATCGGCGTAAAATCCTTGTCTCTTTTACCCAAACCGAAAAATAGCTTAAACGCAAGATTCCGGGTTACAAAGCTGATGGATGAGTAATAGGAACGGGAATTCCGCTGCTTTAATAGCTTCTTCTCTTTCATCAATTGTATATTTCTTAAAAACGCTTCCCTCTCTAGTTCACGCATTTTTTTGGCATCTTTAAGTGAATTTGTGAGTATTTTATATTCATTAAAAATGAGTAAATGACACTACCTTCATCTAGTATATTATCACCCGCATCATTATCACCAGTCTCTTCTTCTTCTTCTATTTCTTCTTCTTCTTCTTCCTCATTTTCTACAATGTCATCAGGTGCCTCTTCCCCGGCTTTCATTTCATCCAACTGCTTCTGTGCTTTCGCTAATTTTTCTTCCCACTTCCTTTTATATGCTTCTTCTTTTGCCTTTCTCTTGGCATCTTTTGCCTCTTTCTTCATCCATTCTTTCGTTATTTGTGCCTTTTGTTTAATTGTCGGATATTGTGATTTTCTTAATTCATTCTCATTACTCACTGCATACCCCTCCTTGCGTTTACTCTGCGTAAAGGACGGGTCCATTGGAGGCACAACTATACGAAAGTTTTCAGCATCACCATATGGATCATCATCTGGAATCGCTACCTTCTTATGCCTCGTAATATCATGAGAATCTAAAATATTACTATGAACAAGGTCAGGGTGGACAGCACCTGGACGATATTTTACTCGCACAAACGACATTCCAACAACGACTTATTTCATATTCAATGAGGGTCAAGTTGTTACTCTTCTTGGGTAGGACATCGCGGCAACATCGCCGTTTCCAAGATTGGTACCGGTTATTAATTTTCAATAGAAGAAGAAATATAAGAAGCAAACGTGGCCAAGAGGAAGCTATTTAAACTTATTCTCTGTTAAATGCGTCTTGTAATTCTGCAAGTGAAGTAATATCGGGTTAAAAATCCTTGTCTCACGGAGCCGGTATAGCCGTTAGCATTCAGCGATATAAGAAGAAAAAAATTAATATTGGAAGTGGTAATCATACCCAAATAGACGAAATATGGAGGACCAGATCACTGTAGTGTGTAGAATCCGCCCAACAAACAAGCAAGAGACAACATCTAACTCCCGCAGATGCCTCAGGTTTGCTATTTATAATTGATATATCAATTTATTATTTTACACTTACTTACTTACATGCAGCGTTTCTGAAGACAAAAGCTCGTTAGTAATCAATGCTAAACCAGAGAATAAAACATTTTCGTATGATTACGTAGCTAATGAAGATGTTACACAAGAAGAAATGTTCCAAATTGTTGGTCATCCAATGGCCAAAGCATGTCGCGATGGCTTTAATGGAACAATCATATGCTATGGCCAAACAGGCACTGGTAAAAGTTATACCACCTTTGGTCCTGCAGATGCAGCAGTCAATATGAAAGATAACACTGAACGCGGTCTTGTTCCGAGAGTATTTGAATTCCTTTTCTCTATGAATGATCGAATGGTCGTAGATGGTGCAGGACGCACTGAACTTACTGCAAAATGCTCATTTTATGAAATATATCAAGAAAAAATATATGATTTACTTAATATGAGTAATAATGATAGTTTACAGGTTCGCGAGGATCATAAACTAGGAGTATTTGTCGATGGGATCAAGGAGGAGCTCGTCACTTCTTCAGCCGAAGCTTTCAATATTTTAACTGTTGGTTATAGTAACCGCCATGTTGGTGCCACAGCAATGAATCGTGAATCATCACGTTCACATGCTGTATTCCAATTAAATTTAGAAGTGACAGAGGAACAAGAGAATGGTGTGCGTATATGTAAGAAATCCCGATTTAGTTTAGTTGATCTCGCTGGATCTGAGCGTCAAAAGGACACGAATGCCACAGGAGAGCGTCTGAAAGAGGCCTCGGTTATCAACAAATCCCTCTCTGCGTTAGGCAACGTCATCAACTCCCTCAGTGCAAATGAGTCCAACGTCAAGCCAAAACATGTTCACTACCGCGATAGCAAGCTAACATTCTTACTCCGTGACAGTCTTGGTGGTAACTCCAAAACCGTGCTAGTTGCAACTGTAACTTCTGTTGAATCATGCATCGCAGAAACTATGTCTACATTAAAATTTGCTCAACGAGCAAAAAGTATTCGTAATATTGTGATGCGGAATGAGGAGAGCACAGGTACCATCGCCTCGCTGCAGAAAGAAATTGTTATGCTCAAATCAAAGCTATCTAAGCTACAAGATCCCTCCGAGCTAGAAGGTCGCATATCACTTGGTCGCACTAGTGCTGCGCTATCTACGTCCGCAGCAGCTTACGAGGAACTAATAATGAAAGCAGATTTAAAATACAAATCATTGAATGAAAAATTTGAAGCATCTGAGAAATCAGGACTCGGCATGAAGATGACGTTGAAGATGCGCGACAGTGAAGTGCAACGATTGAAGAAGACTATTGGCGACACGAAGGATGAGTACTCGATCATGTTAAGACAGTATGAAGCAGCGAACAAACGGATTGATGAACTATCTACCACTATTACAACTCTTCATCGCGATATAGAAGAGCGGGATGAAGCAGCCAAGAGTGCGTTGGGTGATGTACAACGAAGTGGTGATGAGCTTATTGAACAGTATAAAGCAAAGGAAACTGCAAGTAGAGATGCTTACAACAAAGCAATGAAAGACAACATGGTGTTGCTAAAATCATCAAGAGAACTATCTGCGCAAGCTGAAACACTCAAGCAAGCTTACAGTGCAAAGGAGATGGAGTATGAGAACCTTCAGCTCGAGTACAGTCAGTTGAAGGAGCAGCATGACCTCAGTGTTGCTGCATCAACCAATGCATTAGCCGAGAAAGACGCGACCATCAAGGAGTTAATGAAGCGATTCAACGAGGCACAAGAGACTATTCTCAATATATCCGCGTACTCCAAGCACCTTGAAGAGACTAACGACTCTTTGACCGCACAGTTGCAAGCAGCAGCAAATGAGAATGCATCGCTTCAAAAAGAATGTGATGAAACCAAGTATCAGTTGGTGCAAGCAAAGGAGGAGCTAGAAGGATACTACATGCAAACACAGACTCTTCTCAGTGAACGCGAGCAAATGCAGGTACAAGTGCAGCAGTTGACCGTGGACAAGGAAGGTCTTCATAACGTGGTTGTACAAACGACTAGTTTATTGACAAGCCAAGAGACCCAGAATAAGAATCTAATGAGTGAACGCGAGCAGCTACAGTTGCAGGTGCAGCAGTTGAATGGTGATAAGGAAAACCTTCATAACGTGGTAGTGCAAACCACCGGCTTATTGACAAGCCAAGAGGCGATGATTAGTCAATTACATGAGAGTATCAGTGAAAAAGATAAGATTGAATCAGCTCTTACTACCTCATTAACTGAACTTCAATCAAGTCTTGTTGAGAAGGATGCCGCGATAGCTAGTGTAACAGAGAGTCTTGCTCTAAAGGCAGCGGAAGCAGATGCCTTATCCACTGAGTTAGCTCAATCCGCTGCTCAGCTTACTGCTGCCACAGCCGAAGCAGATGCTCTTACTGCGAAAGTGTTAGATGCTGCAGCTCAACTAAGTGCAAAAACTGACGAAGTAGATAAAATATCCACCAAGTTGGTTGAAGCAGAAGCTCAGCTTGTTGCTAAGGAAGCCGAGACAAGTGCCCTTACCTCGCAGCTAGCTGAAGCAGAAACTCAGCTTGTTGCTAAGGAAGCCGAAACAAGTGCTCTTACTTCACAGCTAGCTGAAGCGGAAACTCAGCTCAAACTACGAACCACTGAAATCGAGTCAATGTCAGCTCAGCTCGCACAAGCCGCTGCTGATGTTGATACCAAGTGTTCCGACGCAGAGGTCCTATCAGCCAAGCTAGTAGATGCAGCTGCTCAGCTAAATAGTAAGACTGCACAAGTAGAAGAGTTACAACGTCACATTGATTCTATGCAAGCTTCTGTTGCAGATGCACAAAACCGAGTAAACAAGAAGAATGAAGAGGTCAGTGCACTAGGTAGTAAAGTATCATCCTTACTTGCACAACTAAGCGAGGAGGAACACGCGCGTAGTAACGCCAACAAGCAGATAGCCGAGCTCGTAACCAAGGTAGAAACCAAAGAAAAAGAATTTTCCGAGTGTAAAAATGCGTATAAATTAGCCAAAAGCAAGTACGACGAAGGGAAAGTAACCATTGAAGAGCTGCGCAAGGAGATTTCAGTGCAGAAGAAACAGCTAGTTGACATCGAGTACCTGCAAGACAGTGTGAAGAAGAGCACTGAAGCATTGAAGAAAGAAAAAGAAATGAAAATATCACTGTTGGAACAAATACAGCGCACTGAACATGAGTTGAACGAGTTGCAAGCGCAGTACAAGAAGGTAACCGAGTCGCAGTACCAACTGTCCCAACAACTAGCTGATACACAAAGTGAGAACGCTAAATTATGTGGTCATCAAAATTCCAAACAAAAAATTCAAGCCCATTTACAGTTGAAGAAGGATATAATAGAGCAAGCTGCTCTGGTGAAGCAGCAGCAGGACCGCATCATTGAGCTCACCCTCGAGAGGGATGCAGCCAAAGCTGAATTAAAGAAACGTAAAGTAACCGTGAGTACGGAGCAAGAGAATATTCCCGTTGGAGATGTAGAGAAGCCTGTCGACGGTACTGAAGGTGCCACGCTGAAACGGTCGCGACGCGTGGCTCTGAAGGACGCATCTAACCAGGTCAAGTAGAGGGTTATTTGAACATTTTATGTACATTACTTAATAAAAATTTATCCATTTCTTTACTTTTGGTGGGAGTTCTTCTTCGAGGTACGTCTTCGGTGGCTTCTCACCCAACAGTCTCATCTCGAAGTTGCCGCGACCAGATTGCAAAGTGAATGCTTGACTGATGATCCCATTCAAGGGATTGGGGTGTGACCAGTCACGCTGATTCTTAGCTGGGATTAGTTTCGTAGCATCAGTGCTTATATACTCATCACTCGTGTTGTTCTTAACGGCATTCTTTTGTATCGTTTGGAATGTGCTCCATTCGAACAGTCCCAAGTCCAGGTTATGCGGTGGACGGTCAGTGTTGCAAGGGAACACGCCCACCGTCTGGTACAGCTTGCAGCAGATAGTATTAGGTCCCACTAGCTTCGTATTACTCTTCTTCTTAACACCCGCAGCGGCAGGTGCACCGCCAGTTGCCTGTAACTTGCCGAACTCCATACCACTCGACGACGCCCCGATTTGCTGCTTAATATCAACTGTATTAGTCACTTCTGTCTCTATCTGCGATGAGATGTCAACGGCTACTTCAATGACCGCCAAATCGTAACTCTCAACTGTGTTTGGAATGATTATCTGGTAGTTATTGTCACTGTTGACCGGCAAAGCTAGCCGTGATGATGCTGATGTGATCGTTGTAACTACTGCCTTCCTTACATTTTCCACATACTCATATACACTACTCCTCTTGACTGCCTTCGGTCCCGCAGGGCACTGCGGTACCTCTATAGAAAACAGCTTGTATAACTCCGTGCCACACATGTCGCTGATATCCGGCATGGACATGTTCCGGATGGCTTTGATGGGCGGCGGAGCCACGTCGTCGTCCTCGGACACAATCCTTTTCTTGCTCTTCATCATATTTGTTTGAGCTATTTTTAACCGTTTTTTCCATGTTTCATTTTTTGCAAGAAACTTATAATTATGATGAAGTCGCAGCACGTCTTCGTCTGTCAACTTGACCGTTGCAAGATCAGGTAAGTACGCATCGGTGCCATAGATAACATCAGCTGGTGGTACATACGAGGGTATACAACCACCAACTTTATCCCCTGTTTTGCGCACCGGAGCCTGGCGACAACTGTTATGCAACACCTTGTACTTCTTGGCTCTTGTCGCCGCATCTTCCTCTTCTTCTGGTACTTCTGAAACAAAGAATTTAGCTTCTTTTGCTCGCATTGTCATGGTGCGAATAAGGTCCTTGATGGGTGTGGTTGTGCTGAACATTTTGAGTTGTTTCGCAATGAAATCGCGGTGCTCAAACACGTCCTGGTAGAACGCCCATGGAGATATAGCCGTTATTGCAACTAATTCTGTGTTATAAAAAAATAAACGGAAATTATGTTGCGGTGCCACGTTCTCTGGAATAAGTTTCAGTGCGATCCCCATAGGTAAGACTTGTGAGTGTCCCACGCTGGTAGCATCGGTATGGGTCTGCTTAGGCGGGACAGCGGGTGGTGCGCAATCCCCTTCCTTTACCACTGCAACTCGCGTAGTATTGAGATCTGTTACATAGTTCATATCTTCGTTCCATATTAGATGCTCGTCCTCACATATGTGTATTGCGCTCAAGATAGAAGGATGCATGTCGTCGCACAGCAACAGCTTGTCAATGACCTCATCTGGTGTGTCACACTTCAAGCAGTCGATTCTTACTTGCTCGAGCACCTTCAACCGCTCGTTTATTAGGTTCAACTCCTTCATCACATCCGAGTTCAGCTTTTCTTCCATAGCAGTTACCTTTTCTTTACTTTTTTTCTCTACTTTCTCTACTTTTTCTATTTTTCCTCCTTTTGTACCACCTTTCTTTTTAGTTTCTTGCTTTTGTTCTGGCTTTTCAACTACTTGCTCATCATGAAATGAGGACTCGACGTGTGATAACACATAAGACAGTCCTAACTCTC
>JACCDO012289195.1_pt1 | contig 13817 bp, 7 predicted proteins | sample 7446101 | NCBI WGS metagenome assembly JACCDO01 (sample SAMN15323440, study PRJNA562643) | freshwater metagenome | isolation source: river surface water | place: USA:Blue River Watershed | collected 2017-08-16
TGAAATAAATAGAGAGGAGACGCGATGACGTGCAAGAAGTTTGTTGGCGTCTTGAAGTACAACTCTGTCTTTGTGACTGATGAGAGTCTTAATCGATTGCAAGAGCAAGGATTTGGCGCGAAATTATTTAAGCCATTACCGAAGCATCATGTGAATCAAGAGCGCGCCTCAGCAGTCGCTACTCCAACTACTCCAGTTCAGAATGTGGAAAGTTTAAGCAATTCAGTTGAAATTGAAACAATTGACACAACTGCGTCAAGTACGAATGCTGGTCAAATTATTAATGGAATAGGATTGAGCACTGTTGATACAACCGACAGTGACCTCATCGATGCATTAGCAATACTAACAGATAAAGACGAGCAGGATGTTGATAAAAACACGAATAATATGTTTGAAGGAAATAAAGTAGAGGAAATAATAGATGAGAAAGCTGCTTGTTTATCATTAATGTTACTCGACGAAGAGGCATTTTTCCTGTATACACACGACTACTTACAACTGGTTACGCTTAATGGTTCTCCAGTAACATCATCATTACAATTATGGCATAAATTTTGTGAAAAAAATAGTAAATTTCCAATAAAATATAAAGTTTATACATTTTTCCGTGATCGTGGCTATGTCGTCAAGACTGCAGTGCATTTCGGCTTCGACTATGCAGTGTATCGCACAATTCCTATGATGAGTCACTCCGAAATATGCGCTCTAGTGGTGGATGCGACGAAGCCATTAGATATAAGTTCTTCGTACAAGGAGACAGAGGCATCGTCGTGTCAACAGGGTTGGCGACACATATCTACTCTAACACGGGTAATGCCAGATGTAATGAAATTGATGACTATATGTTACGTACTACCCGTGGGGGATGTGGACGACAGCACCGCCATGTTGTTTACATCGAAAGTGGAATCAAGCAGCACCAACGCTTCAAATACCAACAAGGATGTGGCTGTTGGTAAATCAGAAAAAGTATTAAATTTACCGCCTTTAAACATGGATAAACTCTATTCGGGTCTTACAGGACGCGATTCTTGTGAATCTATTGATTACACAACCCCTAAGTGTCTGGACGACCTAGTGGTGCGTCCAGTGACTACTCTGGTCCGTCGATTGATAGCGAAGTCAGACAACTACCAGTCGATCCAAGGAGTGCAGGCGAAGTATCGCTCAATGTCGATATTGAAGAAAGCTCGTCAAGAAAGAGTTGCCAAGAAAAAGAGAAGAAAGCGACGCGACGTGGTAGAAATACGATCGAAAATAACTAGCAAACATAATAGAATGTGGCAATCGCTGGCAAAACCAAGTACTGGAACTGACGGGAATGAAAAACGGAAGAATAAAGAAAAGAAGAAGAATGAGAATCGCCAGAAGCAAGAAAATCGTGCCGAGAAGAAGAAGGAACCCGTCGCCAATGACTTCGCGGATGACTATCACACTATTTTCTCGGTGAATAACAGTCCTTACACCAGTGACACGGAGAAGCGCAATGCAGGAGTGAAGGTGGAGTCTGTAACCGCCGCTGTAGTAGACTTGAGTAATGCGGCAAGCACAGAGGTGGTCAGTACCATGAACACGTCGACTGGCATAGAGCAGGCAGATGACGCCGTAAGTGTGAATCGGAGTTGCAATAACAGTCCGGTTACACACTCAAACATGGGTTTAGAGAACAAGCTAACCACCATATTAGAAGAGGTTATTGATGTAGGAAATGACTTAATAAACGACAACGCTTTTACTCGCACCAATGACCCGATGGATGTTGTTACATCGACGGCACCCAGTGGTGCAAAGATTGTCGCAGTGAAATCATCCACGAAACCAGTTAGAAAAAATACCACAAGCACTAAAAAGGACAATAAACGTATATTATCAAACGAAATAGTAGATAGTCCCGTGCGCAGCGAGTTGGATGGGCAGCACGACCGCCTCGTGGCAGCTGGAGACGGCGTGGTGACGCCACTAAGACGAAGCACTAGAATTAAGAAATAATATTTAACAATTATAATCATGTCACTCTATTCATCTATATGATACTATTGATTTTGCTATAGAATTTACTGTGGTAGTCCAGGTACTTGGAGTACAATTTTGGGTTGTTTAAGGCGTAATCCATTATTCCATAGCTGTGTTGCTTCTCGGAAGTGACAGCAACAGTCTCACCATGTGCCATGGAAAAGAAATCTTCACTGGTCACCTTACTCCCTTGCCTTACTCTTGCTAATTCTAACGGGGGCTCCACGTCATCCTCGTCGGCCAGAGGGAAGGTGCCCCAATGTATTGCACAGCTCCGCACTGACTGAACATCTTTATGGATCAATACCGCCTCTTCAGGGTCGCAGTGTGAAGCTTTCATGAAGGACCTTGGTTTGTACGCTCCAATAGGGATCGCACTAAAATCGAAAGGACCCAAGTGTTTCCCAATCAACTTGAACACATCACAATATGCGGTATCGCCTGCAAAATAAAATTTATTCTTTTCTGACAAGACAGCAAAGCCTCCCCATAAGCAAGTATTACGATCAAAAAAGCTTCTGCTAGTCCAGTGCTTAGCTGGGGTGAATACTACTGTCACATTCTTGCCATCCGCAGTGTTCAACGTGTACGTATCCCACCAATTTAATTCTACACAATTTGTTACCCCAAATAATTCTACAATTTTTTTTACACCAAGTGGTACTATCCACAATGCTCTGTTGCCTATACTCCGCACAGTTCCTTCGTCTAAATGATCGTAGTGCGTGTGTGATAATAGTACTACGTCTATGGGGAGTTTATCTATATCTATTCTGGGTTTTATTATCCGTTTTGGACCAAGCCATTGCACTGGGAAGCATCTATCACTCCAGACAGGATCAGTGAGAAAACGGATTGAGTTTGTCTGATAATAACATGATGCATGTCCCATCCAGGTGAATGAGGCAGTGTCTTCCTGTGAGTATTTATCTATTGCTGCCATATCAACATCCACTATGGGAATGGTATCTACCGAAGATTTTATATCGTTAAACTTTAATTTGTTCCTCTTTCTATTAATCAAATAAGACATAACTGCTCCAAAGGATTTCTTGGTATCATGGCACCAAGGCGATACATAGCGATTCTTAATAAATTTAACTTTCGGTAGTTTATCGGTGAAGAAATCATTGGTCGGGAATTCGTCCACCTCATCCAGGGACAAGTCTATGTAGCCACGGGTGGCAAAGGCGCCCAACTGGCGCGCACGCATCCAGCGGGGGCGCAGCAAACTGGCGGCGAGGCTCATCACGGTCGCAACAACGCGATTACAACACTACTTTTTGGCCCAAAATTTTTTTAGGGGCCCAAAAAATATGACGTGGGTGTGGACTAACTTAAAACTTTGAAAAGGAAGAAAAAAATGAGTAATGAATCAGTGATTGAGTGATTTATTTACTGAATGAGAAGTAGATAAGCGTAAATGGCGGAGCAGCTGCTGCGGAGCGATCCGAAGAAACTATCTCCTCAAGTGTATCGTCAAATATTTCGTGAATATTGCGAGCAGCGTCGACTTCCGCATATCGAAGCACTCCTGTTATCGTCGACGCAATTGGAAAATCACGTGCCATTCTATATCCATTGCCACGATTTTGTTGACTATAATCCCATCATTGCGTTTCATTTATTTAATCAACCGAAATTATTACTACCTATATTTGACGAAGCATTGCATGAAGCACAGGAGAAGTTAAGAACTAATCCAACTTTCATAGAGAAGCATAGGGGCATCAAAGTAACTTCAAAGCCATACATCAAAGTTCGGTTAGTAAATCTACCTCCTTTGCCTTCATATATTAAACGCACAATAGGTGATATTCGTGCCGACGATGAAACCACGATCATTCAGATTACTGGGACGATCGTGAGGACGGGATCAGTGCGTATGTTAGAGGTTAGCAAGGAATATCAGTGTCAAAAGTGTAAAGGTTACTTTACTGTTACGGCAGATCCGGAACAAGATTATATGCTACCACACCCTCGTATATGCTTATCAACCAGAGCAACAACGACTGCGCAGTGCAGTGGGACACAATTGAATGAGATTGAAGGTGGCAAAGTCTGCGTTGATTACCAGGAGATCAAGATACAAGATCAGATAGAGAGTCTTGCGCTTGGTTGCGTCCCTCGATCCGCAGTAATAATATTAGAAGCAGATTTAGTCGATAAATATAATGCTGGTGATGATGTCATCGTAGTGGGCACCGTCCTTCGTCAGTGGAAGCCAGTGTCAAGAGGGAATAGATGTGTTGTTGACATCGCCATCAGAGCCAATAGCATCAAAGCTATTAGCAGTAATGAGCGGTTGAAAATACTGAAAAACAAGGATTCATTCGAGATATTTAATAAATTTTGGTTGAAATATTCCCACGGCAACGATGCTTTCTCTGGTCGCGACATAATTATTCGGTCCATTTGTCCTCAGCTCTTCGGTCTCTTCATGGTGAAATTAGCTTTACTTCTTACGTTGGTGGGTGGATCGGCCACGCATAGTGATGGTGGTGTGAAGCGACGTGCACAGTCGCACTTACTATTGGTTGGTGATCCTGGGTGTGGGAAGTCTCAATTGTTAAAGTTTGCTGCTAGTACTTCCCCCCGGTCTGTGCTTACTACTGGCATTGGTACTACTGGGGCAGGGTTAACATGCACTGCTGTCAAGGATGGGCCCGATTGGAGCATTGAAGCGGGTGCTTTAGTACTCGCTAATGATGGTGTATGCTGCATTGACGAGTTCGCCTCCATCAAAGAAGGGGATCTTGCCACGATTCATGAGGCCATGGAGCAACAGACTCTGTCAGTAGCTAAGGCAGGGCTGCTCATTAAGTTGAATACGAAAGCAACAGTAATTGCCTGCTGTAATCCCAAAGGTGCCTATGATATAACGGCGGACTTGACCACGAACACAGCGATTGCATCCCCGTTACTAAGTCGATTCGATCTGATTTTAGTGCTTATTGACTCTGCGCAGAAAGATTGGGACCTCAAAGTAAGTACGTATTTGTTGCAGGAAGCAATTAAGACTTCTGGTGCAGCTGGTGATATTAGTAACCTCCACGACGAGGAGGTGGACAGTGACGTAGGCACGACCTACATTACTAGTAACGCTTGGAGCAGTGGCACCAGTATCAACACCGACGACAAGGTGTGGAATTTGGAAACTCTGCGACAATATATTGCGCTAATAAAAAGCAGACTAAATCCTGTCATGTCTGCGGAGGCCAAGGTGTTACTCGCACGTTACTATCAACTACAACGCCAAAGTGAAGATAGAAGTAGCGCGCGCACAACCGTGCGATTATTGGAGAGTTTAATGAGGCTTTCGGAGGCGCATGCGAGGATTATGTTCCGGGAAGAAGTCTTGTTTTGTGATGCGGTTGTTGCCATAAAATGCATGACGCTTTCCCAGACAGACTCCTCTATATTATCGGTAAATTCCACTCTGCACTCGGACTTCCCGACGAATCCGCAGCAATGGTACATGGAGCAAGAAGATCACGTGCTGCGACTGCTGGGTTGCACGAAGGAAGCTATTTTAAAAGAAGCAGTTAGAGGTAGCGAGAGCACAGCGCCATTCCACTCGTCATTTACCACTGATGCCAGTCCCTCACCGACATACACTACTACTTCTGGTGCGAAGCACGGATATCACCGTTATTCCAGTGACGAAGAGTATGCTGCACACAGAGGAAGCGGAGCAGATGCAGACTATCCGCGACATGATGCGTATGCTACACACAGAGGAAGCGGAGCAGATGCAGATCCAAGGTACGATGCGTATGCTGCGCACAGAGGAAGCGGAGCAGATGCAGATCCAAGGTACGATGCGTATGCTACACACAGAGGAAGCAGAGCAGATGCAGATCCAAGGTACGATGCGTATGCTGCGCACAGAGGAAGCGGAGCAGATGCAGACTATCCGCGACATGATGAGTACGCTGCGCACAGAGGAAGCGGAGTAGAGGCGCATTATCCAAGCTATTACGATCATGCAGAAATAAATAACGAAGCAGTCAGTGACGCGCAAGAATATTGGCGACCACAGCATTCGGTGGTCAGTACAAATACACACATTCTGCCCACCAACAATGGCAACAAGAGACCTTTCATCGATCTCGACGATTCTGATGGAGACGTCTCTATTGCAGAGGATAGAGTAGAAGCAGTGGCACAGAGGAATGACGTTGATCATGCACCCATTCCGGCAGTAAACAAGCAGCAGAAGATAGAAGAGGACGTGACACTACAAGTTAACAACACTACCCAGAAATGGAGCCATGTTATCGGCATGGAAGACGATGTGGAGTGGTAGCACGAGTAATATAATCTTTGTAAATTATGTATGGACATGTATGTATAACTAACTATGACACAATTATTTCTTCTTCGCCTTCAAATTTGTTCTCTTGTCAACGGTGCCTAAACTGAACATACCGCCAGCAGGCGCGCTCATGATACCAGGGTTTGGTGGTTGATTTTGACTGCCCATGAAATTGCCTCCTTGCGCCGTGGCGCCGAATGTGAACGGAGCAGCACTGGTTGCTGGCGCCATCGCTCCAAATGATGGCACTGATGGCACTGATGGCATAGCTGAAGGCGCTGATCCGAACAGATTACTCGCGGGGGCTGCGATACTACTAGAGGCGGTTGATGTGGAGCCAAAGGGGTCTGAAGCTGAACCTCCAAACATGAGAGCGCCTTGTGATGTCGCAGCTGTGCTACTTGCTTGATTGAAGCCAAGTGCGGGCGCTGTGCTCGTGGAACTGGCAATACTGCTTCCTTGCGCCGTGGCGCCGAATGTGAACGGAGCAGCACTGGTTGCTGGCGCCATCGCTCCAAATGATGGTACCGATGGTATGGATGGCACAGCTGAAGACGCTGATCCGAACAGATTACTCGCGGGGGCTGCGACACTACTGGAGATGGTAGATGTAGAGCCAAAGGGGCCTGAAGCTGACCCTCCAAATACAGGTGCAGGTGCAACTGTATTTGAGTTAGTTGAGGCAATACTGCTTCCTTGTGCCGTGGCGCCGAATGTGAATGGGGCAGCGCTGGTTGCTGGTGCTGTCGCACCAAATGATGGTACCGATGGTATGGATGGCACAGCTGAAGGCGCTGATCCGAACAGATTACTCGCGGGGGCTGTAACGCTACTGGCGGCTGTAGATGCAGAGCCAAATGCTGCAGAAGACCCGCCGCCGAAAATAGACGTGGATCCAACTGTACTTGGGTTAGTAGTGCTTGCACCAATTATTCCACCAGCAGCACCTGTGGGGTTAGCTGGAGCAGAGGCACCACCAAGACTGAATGCTGTATTCGTAGCAGGGGGCATACCACTCGAGGTATTTGTGACCGTTGAAGAAGTAATTGGTGCAGAAGTACCGCCAAGACTAAATCCTACTGAGTTAGTACTTGGAGTGGCTGTATTAGCTGCTGCACCGCCAAGACTAAATCCCGCTGAGTTAGCACTTGCAGCAGCTGGAGTGGCTGTATTAGCTGCTGCACCGCCAAAACTAAATCCCGCTGAGTTTGCACTTGCAGCAGCTGGAGTGGCTGTATTAGCTGCTGCACCGCCAAGAATAAACCCTGCTGAGTTAGTACTTGCAGCAGCTGGAGTGGCTGTATTAGCTGCTGCACCGCCAAAACTAAAACCCCCTGCACTAGGCACTCCACTAACACCGCTAATCGTGGTGGTAGATGCGACAGCAGCTGGAGTGGCTGCACTATTAGATGCCACGAGATTAAAACCTCCCGCATTAGGTAATTTAGTCGCAGAGGCAGCTGCGGAGAGAATGCCAGTAATACCGCTACCAGCAGTATTATCAGCAGTCGTAGCGCCATTAGTTGAGCTGGCAGATACATCGTTTCCGAATAAATTGACTCGTTGAGCTGGTGCTTGTGTTGGTGGTAATGCCAATGGCGGTAGTTGCGAAGTCGAGACTCCACTACTAGCACCACCAAAGATACTACTTGCAGCAGAAGGTACGACTTCCACAGCCTGGGTCGAATGTCCAACGGAACTCTTCCCTAAAGAGGAATTAAACGCTATTCCCGGCACCTCGCCACCTGCAACGACTGGTGAAGGTGGCGGTTTCTTACTAGGAGAAACTTTGTTTGGTAAACTTGCATTCTTATTAGGACTGTATTCGGGGAATATACTGCTCACAGTCGGGACTGGTGCAGTGGCAGCGCTGACACTGGCCGGTTTGTTGGTGGAAGCCACGTCATCTAGCAATGGGAATATTGCGGACTCAACTCTTTCTATTTTACCTATAGTGGAGGCATCGGTGGTGGGCTTCGTAACGTCTGCACTTGGTACAGCAGGCACTGCTGCAGAGCCGGTAGAATCGGTGAATATGCTCAAGCCACTGCTTTTGGGTGCTGCATTGCTCCCATCATCTATTAGCTCCTCCTTCTTGTTTTTACTTATTTCAGGCGCTGGATTTGGAGCAAAACTGCTATTGATGATCGGCGCTCTGTGCATCGCAACGGTCACTACCTGATCCGAACTAGGTGCATCATCACTTTTATTCACATTCATCTCGGTAGTCACTAAATTTTCAGCGAATTTTCTACGCATAACAAAGTCGTCTTTCGCTAGTGAGGACTGGTCACTGATGCTTGTATAGCCGAACGAGGAGACGGCTTTGCGTCGTTTATGGGCAATACCAACGTTTAAACCATCAGAATTAAGTCCACTAAAAGAAATGGTGGATGCAGTACTGCTGGTGCTGTTATTGCGCCTCAATTCCACACTATCAGTGGTGTCGATGCTCGTGATACTGCTGCCGTTGCTACTCCTACCAGCGTACGTTGCTGTCTCAGTTCGTGCATTCTTAGGTGATATCTCAGCGTCAGTAAAGGTAACTGATTTATCGTTTGGTTTCGAGGTTTCAATCTCCTTTTCATTGCTGCCGGATTGCTTGGACTTCGACTTATCGCTAGTACGTTTGGATGGTGAAACGGATTCGGTGTTAGGTCTCTTGCGGGTACTCACTTTCTGCGGACTAGCTTCAATCTGATCGATGTCCATTGATTCACTTACTCCCGCCGCCGTGACATTCTGTGATGGTGCAGGAACAAATGATGATAACGACGAGAAAATATTTGTTGAATACTCTTTTGCATAATTGAATGCCTTTCCAGATGTTGCCATGAGTGGTTGCACCAACTCCGTGTAGGCATTATATCCTCTATCATCATGAGTAGACTTAGTAATCCCAGGTTCCTGTGGCTCGACAATGGGACTTCTAGCTCTAGTGTCTGTCTCGCTACTCACGGTGTTTCTACTACTATGTTCCTGACTGCTTTGCTTATGATATGGAGTAGAACGCGGCTTTCTCGCGAGTTTTTCGTTAGTACGAAGACTATTGTTATAAAAACTGACACCTTGGCGTGTTTTTTTAGTGTCTATATAATCATTATCATTGAATAATCGCTTTGACACGAGGTCTGTGCGGGGAGTGACACCTCTAACATTACTAATACGATTTATTGATACAGGTGTTTTGGCACTGGAAGGTGGATAATCATGCCGCTGTAATAAACTGTGACTTTCAGTAGCTTTCTTAGACTTCTTTATGGTACTCAAACCTGTCTTATCTATCATCTTATTAACAACCTTTATAACTTTTGAATTATTGAATAATTGACCATATGCTTTAGCTGATACTAACGAGACCACGAGAATTCGCAAGACTCCATTATGCTTGACAATATACAGAAAAGTGAGTCCCAGCAGTGCCAGCTTTAGGCTATTGGGCTGCTTGGTGTAGAAACTCGCGATCTTGTCAACGTACTCACTCAAAGCCTTGATGTTTATCAACACAAACAATACCGCGGCAGCCACCGCCTGCTGCAGCAGCGAATGCAGGATAAGGATGAGGAATTCGTGCAGTGAGTAGTCATTCCAGACCAACTGCTGCGCTGCAGATCGAATGCCGAAGCCCAAATTGATCGAAAAGATCAGGATTGACACGTTCAGCTGCTCGGCACGCATTTTTTCATATTATGCCACAATTTCCGTGTCAACGATGACTAATACCGGTATATTCTTAAAATATATACTAGGTGGTGCAATTGTCAGCTGCGTTTGTCTGATCCAACTAAGTCGTCTTTACTCCTCACTACTGACAACTCTGCCGGTGCCTACCATCGACTAACGTGAACTACTACTAGTCTATTACTAGACTACAAGTAATACCGGTACTATTCAAGAGTAAGAACTCTATAGAGCGCTATCCCGAACCGTGCGAAGTGACCAGCTAGTTGTATGTGCAATCCGTCAGTCATTCGTCACTACCTCTTTCGCTATTCACAAGTACCGGTGCGCCTTACTACCGGTACCAAAATTGGCGAGAGCCAATGAGAATCATAGGTACACACTTATCAATAGGGAAGAGAATCAGCGATTATGTCTGAGGTTGCCCCCAAGAATCACAAGAAGTACCGTAAGGACAAGCCGTGGGACACCGATGACGTGGATCACTGGAGTGTGGCGGAATGGAAGGATGACGAGCTTCCAGGAGGGTCACTGCTGGAGGAGTCGTCATTCGCCACGTTATTCCCGAAGTATCGCGAGAAATACTTACGGGAAACATGGCCAATCGTCACAAAGGTTCTTAACAAACATGGTATTGCTTGTGAGCTGAATCTTATCGAAGGTAGTATGACTGTGAGGACTACAAAGAAGACAAAAGATCCCTACTCCATCTTCAAAGCAAGAGATTTAATCAAGTTGCTCGCAAGAAGTATCCCTGTGCAGCAAGCTATCAAGATAATGCAAGACGATGTTCAATGTGATATTATTAAGATTGGTGGAATAGTTCGCAATAAAGAACGTTTTGTCAAGCGTAGACAGCGTTTACTAGGACCAGATGGAGCCACATTAAAGGCGTTGGAGTTATTGACTGATTGTTACATACTTGTGCAAGGTAATACAGTATCATGTATGGGATCATTCAAGGGATTGAAGCAGCTGCGGACGATAGTTACTGATTGTATGAAGAACATTCATCCAGTTTACCACATCAAAACGTTGATGATAAAGAAGGAACTAGCGAAGGATCCAGCTCTAGCGAACGAAGATTGGAGTCGCTTTTTACCTAAATTTCAAAAGAAAAATCTATCAAAACGGAAGAAACCACACATTATCAATGAGAAAAAGGCATACACCCCCTTCCCTCCCGCCCCTGTTCCTTCAAAGATCGATCAGCAAATCGAGAGTGGCGAGTACTTCTTTAACGAGATGCAGCGCCAGACGCAGAAGAAAGAGGAGAAAATTTCAGCGGCCAAAGAGAAAAGCATAAAGCGTCGTCAAGAGAGAGAAGCAGAGTTCTTACCACCAACCACCGACGAGGTATCAGGAGATAAGGATAAGAAGAAGAAGAAGAGAAAGCGTAGCAGTGCCAGCGATGATGAGTTAGAAGAGAATAGAAGTGACGAGGACGTTCCAGAGAAAAGCAAAAGCAATAAGAAGAAGAAAGATAAACATTGAATTGTATAAGTAACTACTGATAAATACAAACTTCCGTTCACTGTAAGAAGTTAGAACTCTCCTTTAGGGCTAACAAAATATCCTCATTGGCACTATTTTTCTTCGCGGCTACAACCGTTTCTACCGAGAATTGGTTCAAGGCTTCAGTGACACTCATGGTGCCCATGGCACTACTCCGACGCCCTGAGAAAGGGAATACATCAGGTGATCTACCACATTGAGTGTTAATATTCACTCGACCTACTACCGTAGACATGACATCCACTATTGGTCCAGCTTGCACCGGGTCCTGCGTGAAAATAGCCGCCTGTTGTCCAAACGGAGTGCGCGCCAAGTAGTCGTAGACTTCCTCTATATCATCATACACAGCAATAGGAACGACGGGGCCGAACTGCTCTTCATGCCATAGTCGCATATTTCCAGTAACTGGATATAATAACGCGGGTACCATCAGCGCGTCCACCAAAGTACCACCACCATCGTTTTCGTTGATGATTTCCGCCCCTAAACTCTTGGCATCCACTACTAACTCCTGGAGATACTTCGGCTTGTTTGGCTCTGGCAATGGTGTTATCTTCACGCCTAGTAGGAATAAGTAGTTAGAACGGGTTAATGAGCGAATAAGTACTGGTCAATACCATCATCCCAAGGCATTCCATACTTCAACCTCTTGAAATTAGATTTAAGCTTTGATAAAAAGGGGTCAATGATTGATCTGTGCACCATGACAAGTTTGATGGCTGTGCATCGCTGACCATTGTATGTGGTGCTGCCAATAGTGACTTGTTCAACCGCAACATCAAGATCAGCGTCGGGTAACACCACACCCAGGTTCTTGCCTTCCAATTGTAAAAACACCTTTAAACGATGGGGATTAGGATGGTCTTTAATTATTGCATCTGCAGCACGACTACCACCTATGAATGCTAGAACATCAATTTTTCCACTTTTCATTAATGGTGAAACAGTAACTCGCCCACTTCCTGACACAAAGTTAATGACTCCTTTAGGCAGGTGCTTAGCATATGCCTCCATGGTCAGTATATGTGCTAGGCAGCCGATCGCTGGGATCTTCATTATGACAATGTTCCCCGTCAACAATGCAGGAATAAGTGTGGCATACGTCTCATTAAAGGGATAATTAAATGGGCCAAGGCATAACATTATACCTATTGCAGCTTTTCTTATCGAGGCCATAACTCCATTGACAGTTTTCCATACTCCACCACTCGAACCATTCAAAGTCGCGGTATAAGCGTCAATTGATGCATCTATGAATTCCATCGTACGATCAAACTCACTTGCTGCATCATCAATAGACTTGCATATTTCCCAGGTTAAAACATCAATAATTTCATTTCGTTTAAGCTTAATTTCTGATTGAATTTTTTTGATAATTTCAATTCGCTCCCAACCAGACATTTGAGGCCATTTACCTCGACCATTATCCCATGCACCGATTGCATGCTCTAATGCCTTCAAAGCATCATCACCAGTCATATCTGCAATTTTGCCTATAACTGTACGTGCACCAGTTGCCTCATCGATGATCGGACTAGTTACATCAAGAAGCCTTCCGTTCCAAGGAAAGATCTCGCCCCCCATAAATACTTTTCCACCATCAACGTATGGACTCGCAGGTCGCTGGTCGCTGTGTTTAGTTATTCCAACACCCGATACTGTTGTTGCAACATCCACCGATGCCGCTACTAGCAGCGCCAACAGTAACAGAAGTCCCGTGAGTGAAACACACGCCATATTCTTTCTTGGTAAAAAAAATCCAAAAATCGTAAGGGGGTGTGGGGCTATGTACCATCTAAATCGCCGAAAATTCAATGAAAAAGGAAGAGAGGAAGTGATGGAGGAGGGTGCAAGTGCGAAGCAGTGCGTGTGCAGCATCTGCCAAGAGGTATTTACTAGCAAATCGAAACTGTTCAAGCATCTAGAGGTTCACGGATACGAGAATCCTAATGTATATGTTAAAGTAGTGTTAGCCATTGGCTGGATCAATGACTGCGGCGTGAGTGATAGTGAGGAATGGGTTGTGGATACTGTAGATGAAATAGATACATATAATATTATGAATTTGGTTGGTAAAAGGACGATTTATGATACAATGACAACCAAGATTGATAGTTTGGTGACAGCAGCTGTCCTTGCTATTGAAGGAGGCTTAGATCATCTACTAATACTTGATGATATGCATAAAGGCCTGAAAGGATATGCCAGAGGCTCCTATTCTTCGCAGAAATACTCTCATATATACGGATATGAAGGGAATGAGCATGGACTATGCGATATTATCTCA
>JACCDO010211397.1_pt1 | contig 13812 bp, 9 predicted proteins | sample 7446101 | NCBI WGS metagenome assembly JACCDO01 (sample SAMN15323440, study PRJNA562643) | freshwater metagenome | isolation source: river surface water | place: USA:Blue River Watershed | collected 2017-08-16
CAGCATGCAATTGCACGAGGCCCAGGAAGTACCCATGTGATAGATCGATTGGTTTGGTTAACCTTAGCAAGTGTCGTAGAAGGACACCCCATTTTACTCAATCGCGCGCCGACCTTACACAGACTTGGAATTCAAGCATTTGAACCTGTCTTGATTGATGGACGAGCTATTCAATTACATCCACTAGTATGTACAGCATTCAATGCTGATTTTGATGGAGACCAAATGGCTGTGCATATTCCTCTATCTGATGAGGCACGGACAGAAGCCAAAATTTTAATGCTTGCTTCTAATAATCTTCTTTCGCCAGCAACTGGACAACCCATCTTGGTACCAAGCCAAGACATGGTTCTAGGATGGTACTATCTAACCACCGAAAATCCATGGCTTGCAGCTACGGAAGGATTGTATTTTAGTGAATTGAGTGATGTAGAACATGCATATCATCAGGGGCAGCTGCATTTACATTCACGGGTATGGGTTCGATGGGCTGGAGATATAGAAGGCAGTTTCGGAGAAGACGAAGATGAAACTCCATTAGAAATTCGAGTAGAAGCTGATGGAAGTTCATGGCATATCTATTCTGATATGCAATTACGTTATGACGAAGAAGGAGAGGTATTGGCGCAATTTGTACGCACAACACCAGGGCGTGTAATATTTAATCAATTAATTCACCGATTTATTCGATGGAGCATGCAAGATCAAAACATCGAATTATTAGAAATGCGTGTGTCAGAATCTGTGTTGCCTCCTAACGTATTGGAATCTCTACGTGACTTGTACATGCAACAAACAATTGGACCACGACCGGCACGTCTTGGGCGTGCAAGTGCTGCCTCTCCATCGAAGGGCCGGGCGTGTACTTGGCCACCGTTCCATGATCTACATCTACAACAAATCCAAAGATATTTCGATACGGTAGGTCACTGGTAATGCCAAATCCATAACATGAGTATCCACACTTATACACAAATCTTTCAAGTATGAACCGAATTAACTTACCTGATGTACCCATCTTTTGGAATCGTACAGTTGACAAAGGTACGATGAAACGACTGATTGCATGGTTTTTGGTACACTATGGTCGCACAACGACTGTATCTATGATTGAAGATTTAAAACAAGTTGGTTTCCAGCACGCAACACGTGCTGGAATTTCTTTAGGGATTGAAGATTTACGTGTACCTCCAAGCAAACCTCGTTTAATTCGAGAAGCTAATCGAGAAATTAATACGATGGAGACACGATACCATCAAGGCTATGTTTCAGTGGTAGAACGCTTTCAAAAAGTGATTGATACATGGAATGGAACAAGTGAAATGCTGAAGGATGATGTAGTCGAAAACTTCCTTGCAACAGATCCACTCAATCCTGTCTACATGATGGCTTTTTCCGGAGCTCGGGGTAACTTATCACAAGTTAGGCAATTAGTCGGTATGCGTGGTTTAATGTCTAATCTACAAGGAGAAATCATTGACTTGCCAATCCGCAGTAATTTTCGAGAAGGGTTAACTGTTACAGAATATATTATTTCATGCTATGGGGCCCGAAAAGGACTCGTAGACACAGCTCTTCGAACTGCAAACTCAGGATACCTAACCCGACGTCTGGTGGACGTCGCACAAGACATTGTGATTCGAATGACATCTTGTCACGTAGATAACTGTGGCTTGCCATTAATGCCTTTTCATTCGAACAATCAAGTAGTATATCCTCTTGAAGAAAGGCTATTAGGCCGAGTCCTATCAATTGGCGCACTTGATGAAGAAGGAGAACTTCTATTTGGTCCCAATATAGCAATTTCACAAGCAATCGCAAGCGCATTAGTACGCCCAAATCCTAAAGCTATCTTTGTTAGAACTATCCTAATGTGCGAAGCAAAACGAGGGCTGTGTCGATTATGTTATGGGTGGAACTTAGCAACAGGAACAATCGTATCTGTAGGAGAAGCGGTAGGCATCATTGCAGCCCAATCGATTGGTGAGCCAGGGACGCAATTAACAATGCGAACATTTCACACAGGGGGAGTTTTTTCAGCTCGTGCAGTTGACGAAATTCGTGCGCCACTGTCTGGAGTTGTACTATATCCTAGAAGAGTCAAAGCGCATTTTGTAAGGACTCGTCATGGTGAATCAGGAATTCTCACTTCAGAAGAAATGGAATTGATTTTTCAAGACAACCGCGGGCAAACAGTCGTTCCATTTCCAACAGGGACAATTTTAACAGTTTGCCACGGTGAACAAGTGCATTTGAACCAATTAATCGGCGAAATAGCATCCTATGCAGGAAATCCTGTAACAAGCTGGAAAAATCTTAAAAGTGATCTGGATGGAGAAATCGTAATTGATCAATTAGAAGTTCTAAGACGTAATAAGCGAAAATCGAAAAAAACACACACGGTAAAAGTAGACCCGATCATATGTAATACAGGGTATGTTTGGGTATTACAAGGTGATGTGCATACATTTGAAATGCCTATACATGTGTTTACAAAGCCGGGAGATATTGTAGAAGCTCAAAGTATTGTAAGTTGTACAACAAAATTAAGTCCTGTTGAGGGTCGAGTAACGGAGATATCAGACCGCAAAGTAGTTGTCACACGTAATTTTGGATCTTTCAAATTTCAAGGTGTCGATGCTTGGATCCCTTATGAATCAGAACAAGCAATTCACACCAAGGCAGGAAATCTTGTTCCAAGTAAAGCGGGTGAAGTGGTGCCAAGTCCACAAAGTTTTCACTTATCACCTTTTCCAGCCCCTGCTTCGGGCGCCATAACTTTTGATTGGCCTGCATATCCAGAAGCATGGTTAGATGAAGATGAAGAGAATGCCGAACGATCAAAGAAAAAAGAGCCAATTCCTCCCCAGGAACCAATACAAGTTCGAACCCCTTATCCGCTTCAGTATTTTGTCACACCAGAAGAAAACTATACGGTTCCAGCAGATGAGTCCTGGATGCTCCATGTTATGGCAGGACAATCTGTAGGTCCAGGCGACCTGATTTCTGCCAAATATTCGAGTGAATGGAGGATTGAAAAGGGGAAGTTAAAGCTCCGTGGGGAAGAATATATTTCTGATCATCAAGCTTGGGTAGACATCATAGTACCCTCATTACTCGATCTGGAAGCAGGGAAAAGTACATATCAAATCATAATCAAACAAGGATGGGTTGCACGAATCCCCGAGGATGTAGAGATAAGCGAGCTATCATACAGTTCTGGAAGTATTTTCTTCGGAAAGTGGAGTATCCCGACATTCCAATGCCTAGTAGAACAAGCAGGAGATAGACCAGCAATATTAATTCGTCCAATTCGTGCGATGCCTGTTTATCCAACTGCATCTTGGGATGACAGTATAGAGCTTCATGAAACTATATACGGAGCCTTGAATGAATCCTGGCATCCAAGAGCGATTACAGTAGGCCGTCCCTTAGACTTTCAAACACCTAATTTACGCGGCATCCAAACATTTGAAGGTGAAGAGACCAAAGAAGTAGTCGAAATTGACCCACGTGCGAAACCCAATAAACGTCCATTTAACTCGGATCATGCGAATCGTTTACCATGGGACCTGATTCCAGAAGAACCCAAACCACCTGTGGTGGTTTCTCAAGGGACTTCACCAATTGATCTTACTTGGAATTGGCCTCGAAATACGAGCCCATGGGTATCTCCTGCTCATGCAAAGAAAGCCGGATCTTTCACTCTTGTGATGGCGAATCAGTTGGCTATGTCTCCATATTGGAATCGTGGTTCCAATCGTTATGAATCTATGATAGCGAATGCGTCTATAAGACCTGGCGTGCATCGATTCACGCCTATACTTCACGAAATGACCTTGAGTAGTGACTATGGAGAAATTCAACGTCTTCTTCCTAAACGGATGCGTAAACCAAAACGTTACACAAGATATCGTGATATTGGAATCTTCCAGCCAGCAAAAGGTCGCTTCTTCCCGCCAGCAAAAGGTCGCTTCTTCCCACCAGCAAAAGGTCGCTCTCGCCGTCGCCGTCGCCGTGCCGTAGTACGAATTCCAATGATGAAACGCATGATTTTGGTACGTCCTAATCATTTGATGACATTTGCAACTTACGGGGCTCGTGTCTGTGTCCCCCTAGGAGGGATGATTTACCAAGGAGAAGAGCTCCTGGAGGGTGTAAGTAGTCCAGTCGCTGGGAAAGTAGTAGAAATTCGACGGGATCGTGTAACGCTTCGAATGGGACAAGCTTATCGAGTAGGGTGGCAAGCACGTCTAGTCGTACGAAGTCACGAAATTGTCAAAGCACAACAAGTCCTTGCTAATCTATTGTATTTCAAAACAAAAACAGGTGATATTGTTCAAGGTCTTCCCAAAATTGAAGAAGTATTAGAAGCAAGACGCAAAAAAGGAAATGAAACCATTCGATATAATCCGCAAGACATTATTCGTAAAGTACACCGAAATCAGATGCAAAGATGTCGTTCACTAGACCTTGCAAATCGGTACACTGTATTAGAAATGCAAATTCGACTGTTACGTCGAGTCCAGCTTGTATATAGATCACAAGGGGTACAAATTTCTGATAAACATATTGAAATAATTGTCCTTCGAATGACTTCGCGTGTCATTGTCAACCAAGCCGCAGGGACAGGTATCTTACCTGGCGAGCTTTTAGAAAAACGTCGTGTGGACCATCTAAACCGAAATCGACGTAGAATCCACTATACACCAGTAGTACTTGGAATTACCAAAGCAGCATTAACAACCAAAGGCTTTATTTCAGGGGCAAGCTTCCAAGAAACTACAAGGGTATTGACACAAGCAGTTCTCAAAGGCAAGGCAGATTGGTTACAGGGTCTCAAAGAAAATGTGATTCTAGGACGACTGATCCCTGCAGGGGTAGGTATCTATGGACATTGGGTACCAACACACGAAACCAATACAGAAAAAATGTTAGAACGTTGGGTACTTCCTAGAATTATCACCGGGCAAGCGGCAATGAGAGCTTTATTCCATACGATCCCAAAATATTGCCAAGATTTGGAAAACGTGTTGTCGACCCCGAAAAAAGTATATCCTCAAACTCCTTATCAACTTCATCCAGACTGGCATGTACCACTTGCTTTATCAAGATGGATGACTGAGCAAGAAATCCAAGCTCTGAGCATAGATAATCTAGTAGAAAATGCAGAAGAGGCTCCTGCCAAGACGAAAAAGAGAAAAAAAACTAAGAAATCGAAGAAAGCGCCCAAACTAGATATTCCAAACACATAGTAATATCTGACGAATGATTCTAATTAACTGACAGAATGATTTCGAGTGAAACGAATCTCATTTTTGCCTATGGCAACACTTGAAGAACTGTTAGATGTCGGTGTTCATTTTGGACACCAAGCACGTAAATGGAATCCGAAGATGGCTTCGTATATTTATGGAGAACGGAAAGGAATTCACATTTTAGATATTCTACAAACTGCTATTTTGCTTGAAAAAGCACGTTTGTATGCACGTTCTCAAGCTGCTTCGGGTGGAGTTTTTTTGTTAGTAGGTACTAAAAGTCAAGCAGCAAGTATCTTAAAACCTGCAGCCGAAAGATGTCAACAACATGCTGAAGGCCAAGTTCACTATGTCAATCATCGTTGGCTTGGAGGGATGTTAACTAATTGGCCTACCATGCAACTTTGTATTCGCCGCCTGGTTGAACTGTATGGTATGCATGAAAGAGGGGGCTTTGCTCAATTTCCCAAAAAGGAAGCAGCCTTAGCACGTAAACAGCTTGCACGTCTAGAAAAGTACTTAGGCGGTGTGAAACATATGACCTCCTTGCCTAGTACTGTGGTAATTGTAGGACAACCGCAAGAAATGAATGCGGTACGTGAATGTCAAAAACTCGGCATTACAACAATTACAATGCTAGATACGGATTGTAACCCAGCATTAACTGATTTAGGAATTCCAAGCAATGACGATTCCATTGCCTCTATTGAATTAGTTATTCGTGAGATTACAAAAGGGATTGAAGAAGGACAATGTCTGCATCGAGGTGGCAATCAAAATGCAGAGATTGAATGGTTCATCAAAGAGGAACCAACTCCTGAACCTGTTACCTTGGAATACGCGATGCCACATAAACCATAACGTGACTGAACACTAAACAGGAGTCAAGGACAGTAGACCTTGACCCTGTTTCCAAAAGGAACTATACTAAAGTCAAACGAATGCGGGGTAGAGCAGTCTGGTAGCTCGCAGGGCTCATAACCCTGAAGTCGTGGGTTCAAATCCTACCCCCGCACTGTATTACACCGCATCTTCTAAGCGGTTTGTAATTTTCAACCAATTTTGCGCTTCAATATAATTGGTTGGAGCTAATCTAATAGCTTCTTTCCAGTAATCTGCGGCCTTATCAAATAATAAATTGGAAATACGCGAATTTCCACTTTCAATCGCTTGTTCTCCACGATAATGATAAATCACAGCGATATTATTGAGTGCTTGCGGTAAATAAGGATTTCGTTCCAACGCTTGGTAATAATATTCTAAAGCTTTTGCATGATCGCCATTACTAGTATGAATCAGGCCAATATTATAAAGAATGTAGCTTCGGTCATATGCATCAACTTCTAGCCGCATAGCTTCATAATAGTTTTGTAAGGCTTCTGCGTATTCACCTTCCGCTTGAGCAGACATGCCATCTCGGTAATATGTAAATGCTTCTTTTTCTCGTCGCGTAGTAGGTAATACTTTCAATAAAATATCCGCAACTACAGTAAATGTTTTGTCAATAAAGTTATCATTTCGTTGAGATCGAGGCATAAGAAAAAAGTCTCCCTTCACAATAAATTTCTATCTCGGATTTGCACGGATTCTACATGTAATGGACTATTCCATCGCAAGAAATGTGTCGAGTTCTCCATCATGCCCACCATACATCAAACAGCCATGATATACTCGAAACATGGACTAGTGTAACATCGCGAGGTAGACAAGATGGCTGATATTGTCAGTGCTGGCTGGGCTTTTCTAATGGTGAGCTTTACATTTTCGCTTTCCTTAGTTGTATGGGGTCGTAGCGGACTCTAATCGGAAGACATGGAGGAAGAGCTCTTCCTCCATGTACTTAACTTAACTTTTTTGTGATGGAGATAAATGCAAGTTTAGTACAGCTCTCCTATACTATCCAATACCGCTTAGAAAAAAAGAGTCTTTACATGATTCTCAATCATGTTGCCCATAATCTGGGAAGGCTTAGATCACTTATGTTGTTTTGGAGATTTACGCTGTGACTATAGCGATTGGAACCCCTGAAGAAAAGCGTGGGTTGTTCGATGATATGGACGACTGGCTTCGCCGTGACCGTTTCGTCTTTGTTGGTTGGTCTGGATTATTGCTATTGCCTTGTGCTTACTTTGCAGTAGGTGGATGGCTCACTGGAACCACATTTGTTACTTCTTGGTATACTCACGGTCTTGCAAGTTCTTACTTGGAAGGATGTAACGTACTCACTGCAGCTGTATCCACACCTGCTAACAGCATGGCGCACTCCTTGCTATTCCTATGGGGACCAGAAGCACAAGGTGATTTCACCCGTTGGTGTCAACTTGGTGGTCTTTGGACCTTTATTGCTTTGCATGGATCTTTTGGGTTGATCGGCTTTATGCTTCGTCAATTTGAGATTGCGCGTGCAATTGGACTTCGTCCATACAACGCCATTGCATTCTCTGGCCCAATCTCCGTTTTCGTTTCCGTATTCTTGATTTATCCATTAGGACAATCTGGATGGTTCTTTGCGCCTAGCTTTGGTGTAGCGGCGATTTTCCGATTCATTTTGTTCTTCCAAGGATTCCATAACTGGACCTTGAACCCATTCCACATGATGGGTGTAGCGGGTGTTCTAGGTGCTGCATTGTTGTGTGCAATTCACGGTGCTACTGTTGAAAACACTTTGTTTGAAGACGGTGACGGTGCGAATACCTTCCGTGCTTTCAACCCAACACAAGCGGAAGAGACCTACTCCATGGTTACAGCAAACCGTTTCTGGTCTCAAATCTTCGGAATTGCATTCTCCAACAAGCGTTGGTTACACTTCTTCATGCTATTTGTACCTGTAACGGGACTCTGGATGAGTGCAATTGGTGTAGTAGGACTTGCATTAAACCTTCGTGCATACGACTTCGTCTCTCAAGAAATCCGCGCAGCTGAAGACCCTGAATTTGAAACCTTCTATACAAAGAATATTCTTTTGAACGAAGGAATCCGTGCATGGATGGCTGCACAAGACCAGCCTCATGAAAAACTTGTATTCCCTGAGGAGGTTCTACCACGTGGAAACGCTCTTTAATGGAACGCTGATTGTAGGTGGTCGTGATCAAGAGTCTACCGGATTTGCTTGGTGGGCTGGCAATGCACGACTTATTAACTTATCTGGAAAACTTTTGGGAGCTCACGTAGCTCACGCAGGTCTTATTGTGTTCTGGGCAGGCGCGATGAACTTGTTTGAAGTAGCGCACTTCGTACCAGAAAAACCAATGTATGAACAAGGATTGATCTTGTTACCTCACCTAGCTACTCTTGGCTACGGGGTAGGGCCAGGAGGGGAAGTGATTGATACCTTCCCATACTTTGTATCTGGTGTACTTCACTTGATTTCCTCAGCTGTTCTTGGATTTGGCGGTGTCTATCACTCCTTAATTGGTCCAGAGACTTTGGAGGAATCCTTCCCATTCTTTGGATACGTATGGAAAGATAAGAACAAGATGACGACCATCTTGGGAATTCACCTTGTTCTTCTTGGCCTTGGTGCATTATTGTTGGTACTCAAAGCTCGTTATTTGGGTGGTGTGTACGATACATGGGCTCCAGGAGGAGGAGATGTACGTGTAATTACAAACCCAACTACCAGTCCAGGTGTTATCTTTGGTTACATTCTGAAATCCCCTTGGGGTGGAGAAGGATGGATTGTTAGCGTAGATAACATGGAAGATGTAATCGGTGGTCACCTTTGGATCGGCCTCTTATGCATCTTTGGTGGTGTTTGGCACATTTTGACTAAACCATTTGGTTGGGCACGTCGTGCATTTGTATGGTCTGGTGAAGCTTACCTTTCCTACAGTCTTGCAGCTGTGTCTACCATGGCATTTATTGCATCTTGCTTCGTATGGTTTAACAACACTGCATATCCAAGCGAGTTTTATGGTCCAACTGGTCCTGAAGCATCTCAAGCGCAAGCATTTACCTTCTTAGTACGTGACCAACGACTTGGAGCTAACGTAGGTTCTGCACAAGGGCCAACTGGTCTTGGAAAATACTTGATGCGTTCTCCAACGGGAGAAATCATCTTTGGTGGTGAAACTATGCGTTTCTGGGACTTGCGTGCACCATGGCTTGAACCACTTCGTGGTCCAAACGGATTGGATTTAAGCAAGTTGAAAAATGATATTCAACCATGGCAAGAGCGTCGCTCTGCAGAGTACATGACCCACGCACCGCTTGGATCTTTGAACTCTGTAGGTGGTGTTGCAACCGAAATCAACGCGGTGAATTACGTATCTCCTCGTAGCTGGCTTGCAACTTCTCACTTCGTTCTTGGTTTCTTCTTCTTTGTTGCTCACTTATGGCACGCTGGACGTGCTCGAGCTGCTGCAGCTGGATTTGAAAAAGGAATTGACCGAGATACAGAACCAAGTCTTTTCATGCGTCCTTTGGACTAAGGAAAGTTACTGGTGGGGGCCTTTGGCCCCCTGCCTAGTCATTTCATATAAAAATTTTAAATAGATTCAATATAGTTATGGCAAAAACCGTCCACGCCCTGTAGGACTCGAACCTACGACATCAGGTTTTGGAGACCTGCGTTCTACCAACTGAACTAAGGACGCTACACGTCGGGATGACAGGATTCGAACCTGCGGCATCTGCATCCCAAATGCAGCACTCTACCAAGCTGAGCTACATCCCGTTTCTTGTACACATAAGATTAGCATGACATGAATACCCAGAGCAAGTAGAGTTTCGTTGAAAAATCCAGACATTCACCGTATGATAAAGACGAACTATGTTCGAAGAGGGTGGCACATCATTTGGCGAATCACCCTCTCCCCCAGTTCTAATCCAACGCCAATCGCAGTTGAAGGGGGGCACGATAAGCATTTACCTCCGAGACAGGAGACACACGCATGAAAGATTTTACCACGTACCTTTCCACAGCTCCTGTATTGGCAGCTGTTTGGTTCGGTTTTTTGGCTGGGCTTTTGATTGAAATTAATCGCTTTTTCCCAGATGCACTGAGCTTCTCGTTTGTATAGTGCGCACATCCTTGGTATGATCTCCATAAGGGGGGACTCTATGATCCCCCCTTTGACTGGTGCTTGATGAATGTACTTCCTAGTTGGTATGCCTACGATTCAACAACTAGTTCGCACCCAGCGGAAGCGAATTGTGAAGAAAACGAAGTCTCCAGCTCTGTGCGCATGTCCTCAGCGACGAGGTGTGTGTACTCGTGTGTATACTACAACCCCCAAAAAACCGAATTCTGCTCTTCGTAAAGTAGCGCGTGTTAGATTAACATCCGGTTTTGAAGTCACAGCTTACATTCCTGGAATTGGCCATAACCTGCAGGAACACTCTGTGGTGTTAATACGCGGTGGTCGTGTCAAAGATTTACCAGGGGTTCGCTATCATATTGTTCGAGGTACGTTGGATACATCTGGCGTGAAGGATCGTAAGCAAAGCCGTTCAAAATATGGTGTGAAGCGTCCTAGCTAGACAATCTATTTGCAAATCCTTCATTCTTGGAGACTCTTGTCATATGTCGCGTCGAAATACTGCTGTGAAACGTCCTGTATCAGCCGATCCTGTTTATAACAGTCGGTTGCTTCACATGATGATTAGTCACATTTTAAAAGAGGGCAAAAAAGCGCTTGCTTACCGTTTAATGTATGATGCCATGAAACGCATTGAGCAAACCACCCAACAAGATCCTATGCAGGTGGTTGAAGATGCTGTACGTCATGCGACGCCTACCATCGAGGTGAAAGCACGTCGGGTCGGTGGATCTATTTATCAAGTACCTTTAGAGGTGAATCCAGAGCGTGGTACAGCTTTAGCTCTTCGTTGGATCTTACTTGCTGCGCGCAATCGATCTGGACGAGATATGGTTTCGAATTTAGCGAATGAATTAATTGATGCGTCTAATCGCATTGGAAATGCTGTGCGTAAAAGAGATGAGATGCATCGTATGGCTGAAGCAAATAAAGCTTTTGCTCATTTGCGTATTTAACTCAAATTGATATAGTGCAACAATTTGCTATCGTGCAGTAGATCGATTGACCCTAGTTCGAACCAAGAGCAATTGCTAAAGTGATCAGACTTATGATTCACATACTTACGATAGAAATTTGTTTGCTCACTCAAGTCACTCGAATCTGGGTCTCCACACTCGAGTGGAAATGTGAGAAGAGCCCTCAAACAAGAGATCAGGATGTTTAGAACTCGGGAATATGCATCGCAACGTAGGAGTTAACATGAACCCGATGGAAAATCGGTAACACCTAACAACAGTTTTCAAGTACAAAACACTTATGCCCAAATGACAACGAAGCATAGGTTCTGGAGAGCCGTCAGGGTGCGCTGGAAATAGCATACCTGGTTCGGGAACAGGGGATTGATCGCGAGGTCGGCCCTCCAGTTTCATGATCACAAGCCACCAAAATGAAATTGTCGTTGATGGACCAACCCTCGAGGTTTGGCATGAACACTTTGAAGTATGGCACGCGAAAAATTTGAACGTACAAAACCACACGTAAACATTGGAACCATTGGTCACGTTGACCATGGAAAAACCACTCTGACTGCTGCGATTACTATGGTAATGGCATGCAATACAGCTGGTAGCAAAGGCAAAAAGTACGAGGATATTGACTCGGCTCCAGAAGAAAAAGCACGTGGAATTACAATCAATACAGCGCACGTAGAATACGAAACAGCAACTCGTCACTATGCACACGTAGATTGTCCAGGTCACGCAGACTATGTGAAAAATATGATCACTGGGGCAGCTCAAATGGATGGAGCCATCTTGGTTGTGTCCGGTGCAGATGGACCTATGCCACAAACTAAGGAGCACATTTTGCTTGCTAAGCAAGTAGGTGTACCAAACATTGTCGTGTTCTTAAATAAACAAGATCAGGTAGATGATGAAGAATTGCTTGAGCTAGTGGAATTAGAAGTTCGCGAAACTTTGTCTAACTACGAATTCCCAGGTGATGAAGTTCCTGTGGTACCAGGTTCAGCTTTGCTTGCGCTTGAAGCTATGACCGAAAATCCAAACCTCAAGCGAGGCGAGAATGAATGGGTTGACAAGATTTTTTCGTTGATGGATGCTGTAGATAAGTATGTACCAACTCCGGAACGCGAAACTGATAAGAGCTTCCTCATGGCTGTGGAAGATGTGTTCTCCATTACTGGTCGTGGGACCGTAGCAACCGGCCGTGTGGAGCGCGGTACCATCAAGATTGGAGATACGATTGAAATCGTAGGACTCAAGCCAACTCGAGAAACTACAGTGACTGGCTTGGAGATGTTCCAGAAAACATTGGATCAAAGTGTTGCAGGTGATAACGTTGGGATCCTTCTTCGAGGAATGCAAAAAGATGATGTGCAGCGTGGTATGGTATTGGCAGCTCCAAAAACCATTACCCCTCACACCAAGTTTGAATCCCAAGTATATATTTTGACAAAAGAAGAAGGAGGACGCCATACTCCATTCTTCCCAGGATATCGCCCACAGTTCTATGTACGTACAACAGATGTAACTGGAAAAATTGATTCTTTCCGTGCAGATGACGGTAGCGAAACCACAATGGTTATGCCTGGAGACCGTGTGAAGATGGTAGTAGAACTGATTCAACCTATTGCGATTGAAAAAGGAATGCGATTTGCGATTCGTGAAGGTGGGCGCACCGTAGGTGCAGGTGTAGTATCCAATATTATTTCCTAATTACCCCTATGAACACTTGGGTCCAGACATTGGAGCAACAACAGCTTCAAACTCTGAGTAAACCCCTTCCACGTATTTCTGTTGGGGATGTAGTGAAAGTGGGTGTGCTCATTCGTGAGGGAGATAAAGAACGCGTACAACCATATGAAGGGACAGTTATTTCCCAACATAAAGCTGGTCTCAATTCCACCATGACAGTTCGCAAAACTTTCCAGGGGGTTGGGATCGAGCGTGTATTCTTTCTTCACTCACCTCGTATTACCTTTGTGGAATGCCTTCGTCATTCCAAAGTTCGTAGAGCTAAGCTCTATTACCTACGGCAACGAGTAGGGAAACAATCTCGCCTTCAAGAGCGATTCTAGGGATCCATTCCCAAAGCTAAGCGCAGTTCGACGGGGGGCAGATTAGCCCCCCTATGATTCAGGAGATATACATGGATCGTACAGATCTGATTCGACGAGACATTGTTATAGGTGCTCGTCGGTTAAGCAACTATTGGTGGGCATCCGTATTATTACTAGGCGGACTTGGATTTCTGATAGTCGGTTTATCCAGTCGAGTTGGCTTTGATTTGCTTCCATTTCTTCCTGCCGGAGATATTGTCTTTATGCCTCAAGGGCTTGTCATGTGTTTTTATGGCTTTGTGGCTCTTGTAGTCAGTCTTTATCTTTGGTTAACAATTTTATGGAGTGTAGGTGGAGGATATAATGAATTTAACAAGCAAGACGGAATCATGCGTATCTTTCGCTGGGGGTTCCCAGGACGTGATCGCCGTATTCAAGTGACTTGTCCTCTCCAAGATATTGAGGCAATTCGCGTTGATGTGCAAGAAGGTATCAA
>JACCDO011251862.1_pt1 | contig 13812 bp, 8 predicted proteins | sample 7446101 | NCBI WGS metagenome assembly JACCDO01 (sample SAMN15323440, study PRJNA562643) | freshwater metagenome | isolation source: river surface water | place: USA:Blue River Watershed | collected 2017-08-16
AAATAAAACATTTTTTCTTATATGATTATAAAAGAAAAAATGGTATGCCTTGGAAAGATAGGATTTATAGCGTTGGGGGATAGTTGTGGTAAGTCTCCATCTAAGTCTATTAAGGTTAATGTTAATAGTACTTCTATTACAAACTTAAATCAAAGCTTAAAATCAATACAATCACAAGAAACAAATACAGCCTTAAACCAGGTGCAAGATGTTGTTATAAAAGGTGCTTGTTGTCAGCCTTTAGAAATCTCTCAAAAATTAAAAGCTGTTGTAGTTGATGAGAGTAAAATGTCGGTTACATTTAAGACACAAATGGCAAAGAATTTATCAAACGATATTAGTTCTATGATGAAGGGGGTTGAAGATAATATCAATAGTTTATTGAAGAGTGATAAAGGAACTCAGTTAAAAGCAGCCGTAGATATGACACTTACAAAAATGAACAGTGAAAATAAGATTGCAAACATTATAAGCGAAAAGGTCTCAAAGACAGTTGCAAGTCAAGGTCAAAAAATATATATTGATTGTGGAAGTGGAGATATACCTACACCTCCAGCTCCATCTTCTGAGAATATGCCAGATACAGGGTGTTATATAAGTCAAAATTTTGTGTTTGAGCAAGTTACAAATAATGTAATGGAAGCTGTTTTTAATACGATATCTAACGATAGTAATGTGAAGAACATTTTAGCCGGTATAAGTAGAGAAATGGAAGAAACAAAAGAGAATGTAGAGGTAAAAGTAAGCATAGATACATTTTTAGGTATAAACAAGGTGATTGCAGGTCTTATTGGAGGATTTTTAATTTTTGTTTTAATAGTGGTGATATTACTTTCTTAAAAAATACTTTTTTTATTTATTATTAAATAAAAAATGGGTAATGTTCCGAGTTCAGCTCCAACAAAGAAAATGAAAATTTTGAATGAGGAGTTTAATGATTTTAGTGCTAATATATCGTCTAGAATAAGTATGGAAGCTACACAACAAATTGCCGTTAATCAAACTCAAAATATAGTTATAAATAACGCACAGTTTGAGGGTTGTGATTTTGAAGTAGGTCAAAAGGCAGAAGTTACTGCAAAGCAAGTAGCTGTATTTAAAGCTGTATTAAGTAATCCAAAGCAAGTTGTAAAACAAATAGCTGAGGGTCCAAATAGTATGTTTGGACAAGCAATGAAAAGTACATCTCCTGTTATGAAGGATTTCTTAGCTAATGCAAGACAGTCTATGGGAGCTGGTGATAATGTAGAATTACAGAAAAAATTAACAAACATTGTAAGGATAAATGTCAACCAGGAATCCATTATGAGAGCAACTCAAAAAATAGCTGTAAATCAGACACAAAATATAATGATGGATGGTTTTAGTTGTAAAAATAGTAAGATAAAAATAACCCAAGAAGCTGTTGTAGATGCTTTCCAAAATGTATTATTTACAGTTATGAATGATAGTGTAATGAGCAGTCCAAATATGAGAAGAGCCGTAAGACAATTTAACGGGGAATATAACCCGAATGAACTTGATAATGAAATTGATAAGGGAGTTAAGCTTCCAGATTCTTGTTTTCCAACAGATAAAGACAATACAGAATTGACGTGCCCTCCTTGTGAAGATTGTGGAGCTTGTCCTGACCCACCTCCTTGTAGGGTATCTTGTCCATCTTGTCAAGACTATATACTTAACGCAAACATATTTTATGGATTCTTTGGAATAATGCTTATACTCTTTTTGTTTGTAATTTTATTTAAATAATTTTTCATTTTACTTTATATAAAGTAAAATGGATACCAAGATAATAATTTTCGGAATAATTTTCTTCCTTATTATAGCGTCAATTATTGCATATTTTATGTTTAATAAAAAATCAGCTACACCTTCATCAACCTCAGGGTCATCAACCTCGGCTTCAGCACCTTCATCGTCTTCAGCTACTCAATTTCTAGATGATGTAGAAGATGTAGATTGTAAACTTATAGATGATGTAAATATGTTCTGTGCATCCCCTGATGCTTTTGCTGCTAGTTGTATGGCAATGAATGATAGTCAAGGTAAAGGTCCCTCAAGAATTGCTACTAAATTATTAAACTGTAGAAATAACCATCTTGGGTTATTAAAAGAACAGAATTATAATAGAGCAAGAGATGCTGTATTAAGGTTGATACCAGAATTTGGGGATCCTGCAAACAATAATTATATAGGGAAATTTCCAACTGTAGATTGTAATAAAATAGATGATATAAATGTGTTCTGTCCTAACCCTGATAAGTTTGCTGAAAGTTGTATGGCAACAAATGACAGTCTAGGTAAAGGTCCCTCAAGAATTGCTACTAGATTATTAAACTGTAGAAATACCCGTTTAGACCTCTTAAAAGAACCAACTTATAATAAAGCTAGAGATGCTGTATTAAGGTTGATACCAGAATTTGGGGATCCTGCAAACAATAATTATATAGGGAAATTTCCAACTGTAGATTGTAATAAAATAGATGATGTAAATGTGTTCTGTCCTGACCCTGATAAGTTTGCTGAAAGTTGTATGGCAACACATGATAGTCTAGGTAAAGGTCCTTCTAGAATTGCTACTAAATTATTAAACTGTAGAAATAACCATCTTGGGTTATTAAAAGAACCAACTTATAATAAAGCTAGAGCTGCAGTATTAAAGTTGATACCAGATTTTGGAAAACCTTCTGACAATAATTATATAGGGGAATTTCCCTCGATAGATTGTAATAAAATAGATGATTGGAACACATTTTGTCAAGGTCCTGATAAGTTTGCTAATAGTTGTATGGCAACAAATGATAGTGGAGGTAAAGGTCCCTCAAGAATTGCTACAAAATTAATAGAATGTAGAAATAATTATTTTAGTATAACAAACAAAGAAGGTTATAATAAAGCCAGAGATGAGGTGTTAAAGTTTATACCTCAATTTGGAGATCCAAATAATAATAATTATATAAGACCGTTTAAAATAGTACAACCTACCTCATTCATTAAATTCTCAGATTATAAGAACTATATAAGAACTATGAAAATCGAAATTTAAGCTTAGATTTGTTTATTATTTTTTTAATCATTTTTGATTTTACTTTATATAAAGTAAAATGAATACTAAGATTGTAATATTGTCTATAATATTTATTGTTATAATTACAACGTCAATAGGAGCATATTTTATTCTTAATAAAAAACAGTTACCCTCACCCTCACCTACACCCTCACCTACATCTACACCCTCACCCTCACCCTCACCTACATCTACACCCTCACCTGCACCTACACCCTCACCTACATCCTCACCTACATCTGCACCCTCACCTGAATATGTAGAAGATGTAGATTGTAAACTTATAGACCAGATAAATGTATTTTGTCCGGACCCTGATAAGTTTATTGATAGTTGTATGGAAATGAATGATAGTAGAGGTAAAGGTCCCTCAAATATTAAAAGTAAATTAATAGAATGTAGAGATACCCATATTGACCTCTTAAAAGAGGAGACTTATAATAAAGCTAGAGATGCAATATTAAAATTAAAACCGGAATTTGGGGATCCTTCAAACAATAATTATATAGGGAAATTTCCCTCTGTAGATTGTAATAAAATAGATGATATAAATGTGTTTTGTCCTAGCCCTGATAAGTTTACAGAAAGTTGTATGTCAATAACAGGAAATTTAGGTAAAGGACCATCGAGAATTGCTACTAAATTATTAAACTGTAGAGATAACCATCTTGACCTCTTAAAAGAGGAGACTTATAATAAAGCTAGAGATGAGGTGTTAAAGTTAAGACCGGAATTTGGAGATCCTGCAAACAATAATTATATAGGAGAATTTCCAACTGCAGATTGTAGTAAAATAAATGATATAAATGTGTTCTGTCCTGACCCTGATAAGTTTGCTGATAGCTGTATGTCGATGGATGATAGTGTAGGTAAAGGACCTCTGTCTATTTCTACTAAATTATTAAACTGTAGAGATAACCATCTTGACCTCTTAAAAGAAGAGAGTTATAATAAAGCTAGAGATGAGGTATTAAAGTTAAGACCAGATTTTGGGGTTCCTTCTGATAATAATTATATAGGTAAATTTCCAACAGCAGATTGTAGTAAAATAGATGATGTAAAAGCATTCTGTCCTGACCCTGATAAGTTTGCTGATAGCTGTATGTCGATGGATGATAGTAGGGGTAAGGGTCCCTCAAGAATTAAACGTAAATTGGCAGAATGTAGAGATAGTCATATTGACTTATTAAAAGAACCAAGTTATAACAGAGCTAGAGATGCTGTATTAAAGTTGAGACCAGAATTAGGAGATCCTGCAAACAATAATTATATAGGTAAATTTCCAACTGTAGATTGTAATAAAATAGATGATGTAAATGTGTTTTGTCCGGATCCTGATAAGTTTACTGAAAGTTGTATGTCAATGGATGATAGTGGAGGTAAAGGACCAGCAAGAATTAAAAGTAAATTAGTAGAATGTAGAAATAATAATTTCGGGTTATTAAAAGAACCGAGTTATAATAGAGCTAGAGATGCCGTATTAAAGTTGAGACCAGAATTAGGAGATCCTTCTAACAATAATTATATAGGTAAATTTCCATCGGTTGATTGTAGTAATACTGATACTTTTTGTTCAAAGCCTTATGAGTTTATGTCAGATTGTAGCGGGGGAATAGAACAGTATAAAAAGAAGATTTTTAAAGATTGTCTTAAAAACCCAACTAGTTTAAACGTGGAAAAATATAAAAAGATTAAGGATGAATTATACCCAGATTTACCAGATTTACCTTCAGAACTAATTTCTTCTTCTGATTGCTCTGATATAAAATATATAGTTTCTGAGCCTGAAAAAGCTGTAAAAAGTTGTTATTTAACAATGGGAAATAAATATATAATAGGAAATGAAGGAAAGGATGGATATGATATGATGATAGTTCTATCAAATGCTCTTAAGAACGCTGAATTTAAGAATGAAATTCTTAAAAATAAAGATAAATATTTGAGTGCTATAAAGTTTTTAAAAGATAATAAGAATAATAAATTTGTATTTTCTGAACCTGTTTCTGATGCTTTAATTGATACTTATCTTCCTTCTAATATATCTGATATAGATTGTAGATTTGGGGATATTTTTAACGATGAAATATGTAGAAAACCTGATAGCTACTTATATAGCTGTAATACCCCTGAAAATGTTAAAATAAATAATTTATCATTATGTGCTTTTGCGAAGAAGGATATAGTTGATAAAGTTAGATATGAGAAAGCAAAACAATATGTAAAGGGTCTTCCTGATATTTCACCTATTAATTGTACTGAGAGTTCTATATCACAGTTTCATACCGATCCTTATTCTTATGTTCAATGTCCTTTTATTTTAAATAATGACGGTTCTACGACTACTCTAACCCTTGATAACTTTAAACAAAAAATGATAGATGTTATCAGCACTAAATATTCAGAATTAAATATTGATAGTTATAATAAGGCTAAAACTTATTTAGAAAATAAAGGAGTTACAGGTATACCTATGGTTTCAGATATTGATTGTTCTAAGATAGATATAAGTAGAACAATAGACTGTAAATTGATTGATAAGTTTGTGAAAAATTGTAATGGGTTAAGAATATATGGAAATAATAACGTTCAAACCATAGATGAAAATACAATTAAAGGTTTTCTAGAGACTTGTAACCCTTTAAAGAGAGATTTTGTATATAGTGGAAATTTAAACGAATTATTACCTATATATGATGCTGCTAAAGATAGTTATCAGAATTTATTTATAAACAACAAATGTAAGTTTAGTGATTGGTCTAATTTTAGTGAATGTTTTAACGGGTTAAAAGAAAGAACAAAAACTTCATTAGAATGCGAACCTTTAACAGAGGTTTCAAGTGAAGGATGTATATTCCCTATAGATAATTTTTCAAATGATAGAAATGGAACTGGAAAAGAAGGTGTTGTTATAATATTATACAGTGAGTATAATTATAAGGGAACAACAGTTGAATTAAAAATGAATGATGAAGTTGATGTAAATGTTTATAAAGAGGGTAATATTTACTTACCAGGATTTAAATCCTTAAAGGTTGAGCCTGGAATTAATATAATTTTTAAAGGGACAAACAGGGGTAATTCCACCAATATGATAAGATTAGATGAAAATATACCTAACTTAGACTTGTGGTTTGTTGGATTTTATTTAAACAATGATGGTACTAGAGGGTTATATTATATGGGTTATACTTATATTATAAAACCTATTTCTTTCTCACCTATATATAAGTCTCAACCTCTATCCTGTATATGCTTTTCGGACAAAAATAACAAGGGTATTTTTCAGAGTATTTATAAGGGGAGACAATACTATATTGGTAATTTTGATACTAAACCTAATTTATTGGTAAAAAGTATGTATAATACAAAGCCTCTAAAATTTAGAGTATATATTCATTCTTTAGTTTCAGCTACAAGAGCGGATGGTTATGATATAACGTTATCATCAGATAATGATTTAGATTTTCCTTTTGGAGGAAACTCAGTTTTTATTTCAAGAAATAATGATATTTTTGGATATACAATTGAGCTTATAGATGATAGTATAGAAGTAGTAGATGTTCCAGTTAAAATGGATGCATATAAATGCTCATTAGATATGTTTTTAGAAAATAATATAGAAGAGTGTAAAAAGATAGGATATAACCCTTGCGACAATAAGACATTTTATAATTCAAATCCTATAATATGTCAGAGAGATAAAATATGTCTTAATAATCCTAAAGATGCATTAAGCTTTAAAAATGAATGTATCGTTAAATATAATATTAACCCTGAAAAGAACTTGTGTGAAAATGACCCTACATATGGTTTAGAAAATAGAGAACAGTGTAAAGTCAATGTAAATATAGACCCATTAGAAAAAATATGTAAAATACCTTCAAACCTATCCGTATCAAATGCTGATAAGTGTATGGAAGAGTTTAAGGTTGATACTATTAAAGAAAGATGTTCTAAGGGTAATTCTAGAGTTGAACTTAGTGAAGATAGAAATTGGGCTTCTAATAATCCAGAGTTATGTTTAACAAAAGGAGTAGATACTTGTACTTCTCCTTTAGGTGATTATCCGTCTTATAAATTATCAGATTTTTGTAAAAATCGTCTTAAAACAAACTGTTTAGATGATGCTTTCTGGAATAAAAATATTGATGTATGTATGCAAGCATTAAATATGGGTAATGATGCAAGATGTACTTTAGATGAATATTTAAAAAATCCGGATAATTTACAAAGATGTAATTACTCTTATTATTTAGCTTGTCAAAATGACCCTTCAAAACAAAACGACCGATTGTGTAAAGATGTTCCTAATAAGGAATATTGTAATAATAAAGATTATAGGGCATCTAATCCTCTTAAATGCTTTTACACAGGAACAAAAGGTTGGCCTAATCCTTGTAATGAACTTCCTCAATTTAAATATACAAACAGAGATTTATGTCTTACAGTAGGAGTTGACCCTTGTAAAACTGATAGTACATATGCTGAGATTAATTCATCCATATGTAAATCAGTAGGTATAGACCCTTGTAACTCTTTTCAAGGTTATTATTTAGGTCATCCGGAAGAATGTCCTGAAAAATGGTGTGGAACATCTCCTTCATCTGATATATTAAATGCTGATAGAAATGCGTATGTATCAAGGCTTAATAAAATGATTTCTGATTTTTCTAAGTTAGAGGAGTGTAAAGGATTATATTATACTGGTTATAGCACGGAACCTTGGTGTAAGTCAAAAGAAGATGAAATAAAAAACTATGTAAACTCAAATATAAATTCAAATTATGACCCTTATTGGAAGAATGACAATGCAGGTATTTGTAGAAAAGCTGGTTTTGAACCTTGTAATGATAATACTTATTTAAATAATAATATAAACGAATGTAAAAAATCAGGTTTCAATGTATGCTCAAATAATACTTATGCATTAAATAATATGGAAGAGTGTAAAGAAGAATTAAAACAAAAATGTAATAACGACCCTGAATTTAAGTCTAAAAACTTAGGAGTTTTTGGTATATGTGATACCTGTAATATATCTTTAAAGAGAAAAGAAGTTTTTACAGAAGAGTGTAGAGCAGAAGGCATCGAACCTTGTAAAGATATTAGATTTTTACAATTAAACCCTAAAAAATGTACTAATTTTGACCCTTGTGAGACTATAGATAATATAGCTCAAAGACCTGATTTAATAAATGAATATCAGTGTAGAGATAAGATTATAAATAAATGTAAAGATAGAACATATTTCAACAGTAATACATTAGGTTGCATTAACTTAGGAATTACAAGAGCTGATGTTATGACTAAAGAAGAGGGTTTAAGTGTTTGTTCTAATATTAACCCGTATGATGATAATCTTAAACAAAATTGTAGAAGACTTGGACTTGAACCTTGTGAAAGTAAAAACTATTTGACATTCTCAACAACAACTGCAGATGAATGTAAAAATATAAATTCAAAATATGACGCTTGTAACGAACCTTCATTTTTATCTGTTTCTGAAAATATAGATTATTGTAAATCAAAAGGATATAATCCTTGTAATGACCTTAATTATTTAAAAGCAAACTTTGCAGGGGAATGTCAAACTGCTTATGCTGAAAAATGTGAAGAACAATTAGCAGGTTCAAATATTGCACTAGATTGTAGTTTTTATAACTTAAGACAAGATGTAAAGGATAGAGCTTGTAGTTTACTTATACAAAAATATTCTGATGATGAAAAATTACCAGATAATGTTAAGGCTATGTTTGATAAATTGAATTGTTCTAAATTAAGTATGAATAGAACTTATAATGACCTTGGTGTTGTTCCTTTATGTAACTTATTAACTAATGCTACTATAGGACCTAATAAATTAGAGACTTCATTAAAGAATGAATTTAATTGTAGTGCTCCTGATAATAGTCAATTACCATCTTTTCCTTTTGATGCTCCAAAATGGGATCCTACTCTCGTATATGATATTGACTGTGTTTATAACATTGATAAAACAGATGATTGTAAACAAGATACAGATGGTTTTTACTATGATATATATACTCCTCAAATATATGTTAAAGGTACAGGAAGAGGTAGACCTTGTCCAACTATTAGAAAAGAAAAATGTCAACCAATAGACTGTGAATTAAGCGCTTTTCAAGAAGTTCCAAATACTTGTACAAGAGAAGCAGACGGTATTTATAGGTCTACAGCTGAAAGAACTATTTTAAGAGAAGCTCGTTATGGGGGTAATTGTCCTACTGAAAGAACTACTAAAATTTTATGTAATCCACCTCCACCACCAGTTCAAATAAATTGTTCTTCTATGTATACTGCAAATGAACCTAAATCGCAAGCAGATTGTCCAGCGGGATTTACTTTTGTAGAAAATTTTGATGTTGCATATGATTGGGATATGGCTCTTAATACAACTGTGAAAAGACCAGTTAATTCTTGTGTTGCAACAAATACAGAAGGAAAAATAACTTGTTATAGATCTTCGTTTGGAGGGTATAATGAAGAATCTTTACCTAATAAAACAATATCTGAGAAAAAAGATGAAGTTATGTGTGATACTACCCCTGATATAAATATTCCACAATCTCAAGGTGATTGTCCTAAAGATTTTACCTTTACAAATGATACTTTAACAAACACTGATTATTCTATTAATAAAACTTCATATATTAACGGGTGTATTAAGACTGAAAATAATGTTATAAAATGTTTAACTAATAAACAACCTGGAACTAATAAATTACAATTTTCGTCGGTTAATCTTGGAGATGAAAACAATAAGATTAAGTATAACTTGGACAACTTTAAAAAAGTTTCAAAAGTAAAGGTTGACTGTTCCTCATATAAACCTTTAAGTAAAGAACCTATGTCTCAGTCCGATTGTCCAACCGGGTTTACATTCCAGTCTAAATTAATACCTAAATTTACATTTGTAAATAATACAAGTCAAGTTTCTTTGGAAAATACTTGTGCTTTAATTGATAGTGAAAATTATGTGTCTTGTTATTCTAAAAGTGAACAATATTCACCTAACCCAATTGAACATAAATTTACCTACAACTTCTTATATGAAGACCCTATATTTAAAAAAGACGCTAAAGTTGATGCTATGAGAAAAGCAAATGAAACAAACTTTAATTTAACCTCAACTGTTACTTATGATGTAGCACCTAAAAAATCCCTAAAGTTTAGTGATTATAACAACTATATGAGAACTATGAGTATCAAGTTGTAAATAGGGTTTAAAAATATATTTATTATTTTATTATATAATAAATATGTCGGGGTATTTATACTGCTTATACAATGATGCGTTTGAACGCTTTAAGAAGTCCCCAGAAGAGGAGGTTTATAAACTTGGAAGAACTTGTAATGTTGCAAATAGATTAGCAAGTTATTCTACTTACTACGTTCTTCCTTCTAAAATGTTGTACACTTCCTCAAAATTTAAGGACTGTATTAAGGCAGAAAGAGTATTGTTTTATATACTTAGAAATTACCGTGTAAGTAACAAAAGAGAGTTTTTCAAGTGTGAATTAACTCTTGTAAAAGAAACTTTTGACAGAATGTCTTCGTTCACCCCTAAAATGATAGATGAAATGTATAAAGCTATTATATCCCTTATTTTTCCGGAGAATGTAATTGAACGTATAGAAAAGAATGGAGGTTATGTTGACGCTAAAGTTATACCGAATGATGAATGGTTTATGTACGAGAAGGGAAATATGGATTCTATTTTAGCTTATTTAGAGCAGTTTAGATTTAAGCCAAAAAATCCGTCATCATATCCTGGATATAGTCCTATCAATGAAAGTTTTGTTGAGGTGTTTAAGAGAACAAATCCTGATGTTAAGATGTTTAAGCCCGTCAAGGTAACATTGAATTTTGTGGAAGATAATTTAAAAGAAAATTTTGAAAATTTAAATATCTAACTATAAAGATGATTATTGACTTATATCTTAACTATAATAGAAAACGTAGAAATGAGGGTATAATTGACAATATATGTTTTGTTCACTTTTTATTTGGATATTTACTTTTTATTCTTAAATTTCCCTTGCTTTTTGCGGTAAGTGTTGATATTTTTTCTCAGATACTTTTAAGAACAAAAGATGGAGAAAAGATATTAAAATATCTTTTTAAAGATGGTTTTAAAATAGATACAAAACTAGGTTATAGATATTGTGATACATTTTTTATAATATTAGGGTGGTTTGTAGCTTATTTAAATAAAAAATAATAAAATCTTTTATATAATATAAAATGTCAGAATGTCTTCCTATTAAAGTTGGAGCTGAAAATGAGAGTGATTTTAATAATTTTATTTACGTGATAGTTAAAAGGATCGTCCCGGTTTTATATAACCTGGGATTTAACGCAAATAATGTAACTACATTAAGCTTGATTTTTTGCTTTTTAACATATAACAATTTACGGTTAAAAAATAAGGTATGTATAGTATATTATTTTATTTATATGGTTCTTGATTATGCTGATGGATATATGGCTAGAACTTATAATATGATGTCTAAATTTGGGGATATGTATGACCACGCAAGAGATGTTATTTTTCATCTTTTTATATTAAATGTTATATATCCAAATAAGGCTTTAGTTTCTATATTTATTATAGGGGTAGTTTTATCCCTAAATTCGTTCGCTTGTCAAGAAATAATATATGAGGCTAATTGTGGTGATGCAAATAATAACACAATTGGATGGCTTAAACCATTCTGCTCAAATAATAAGATGTTAGATGATTTTAACAAGTATATTGGAAGTGCAAGTGTATATTTAGCTAATATGATTGTAATGTGGATTTACTGTGTAGCTTAATGCAGACGACTGTCTAACCTATTCTTTTTATACTGAAAACTGCTGATATTTGTAAGAATGAGTTAGGAGCAGCCGGTGAAAACCAATCATTTTCTCTAAACTGTAATGGCTCTCCATTTGGAAGACATACACAAAAATGCAAATTATCATCTGGTTTGAACGTCATTTGTTGAATTGGATTTGTTGAACTTAAAGTAAAGAATGATTGTGATGTCAAGTTTAAATCCATAGGTGTAGCGAATATAGCTTCTCTACTATTTGGATTATTTGTAATCATCTTTGTTGCACTTGGTTTTGAGCTTGTATTATATAATTTAACATAAAAATATGGATAATCGTCAAGTTTACCAGCACTACCGTTAAGGATAAAAACATTAGGCAATACTAAATACATTAATTCAATCTCATAACAGACTACTTGATTTGTATTTGTTCCATTATATAAAAGAGGGCTAAAATTATCCTTTGTGTATGGTAAAATTTCATACCCATCACCAGTTATAGGAACATTACTTAAAGGTGTTTTCAATATAGCTGTTTTTGTAGCTCCGGTGTACCCTATAATAATACCATATGATTGAGAAGCTATACCGCTAAATATTCTTAAATAACAGTTTGTGTAAATATTGTCTATATTTGAGGCTAAACCACCCAATACAATTTCTGTGGTTGTAACACCCGCTGTAACACCTAATACATCTCTTAAAAGAGGAGTTTCCTTTCTTATATTATAGTTATTTGTCGGGGTAATTGGCGTTGGTAATGCTACTGTAAATGTTGTAGGGTCATATGACAATATCTTATAATAATTATGAGTTCCTGCAAAGGTATTACAGTCATTTTCTAAATAATAGTTATTATATACTCCTTTATAAGGTAAACTATTACTATTTAAAATAATAGAAGATGAGGGACCGACATAACTTCCAAATACTTTATTTGTTTCAACCGGGTAAGAGTTTGCTATAGGGTCTTTTGCTTCTTTCGCAGTTGATGAAGTTGCAGCATAATACATAGGTACATCAAAGTCGCTTGGAAGTGGAAAATTAGTTCTATCCCTATAAGTACTGTCTATTTGGAGAGTTTGAATTATATCTGGATTTTTAGGTGTTGAAGAGGAAGGTTTTGGTGTATTATTAATCTGCTGATAATATTTCTGTTGATTTAGGGTCATATCTATATCTACAATTTGAGGAGTAAATCCTTGATTTCGTGAAGGGTAATTCATTCTTTAGTTTAATAGAATAAAACTATTAAATTAAATTTAATTGATTTTTACTTTTTATTTTTAATTTTTATTCATACACTATAAAATGATTTTCACAGTTGAAGGCAACATTGGCAGCGGTAAAACTACTTTAATCGGAGAATTAAAGGCTCTTAAATTCAACAAACCTCATATCGTTGTATTTGAGAAAGTTGACGAATGGTCTACTTTAAAGGATGATGAAGGTCAAGATATCTTATCATTGTTCTATAAGGATAAACAAAAGTATTCCTATATCTTTCAGTCTTATGTTTTATTCTCAAGATTACATCACTTGGTTGAGACTGTAAAAAACAATCCTAATCACATTATCATTTGTGAAAGATGTCACCTCACTGACCTCTATGTTTTTGCTAAATCTCTCTATGAATTAAAAGACCTTAACGATATTGAATGGAAGGTCTATAATATGTGGCACAAACAACTTAGAGATATGCTTGACATTAAACTTACCGGTTGTATTTTCGTTAATACTTCTCCTGAGGTATGTTTATCCCGTTTAAACAAAAGAAACAGAAAGGGGGAAAATGGTATTCCATTAGAATACTTAGAACTCTTACACAATAAACACACCGAGTGGTTATTATCAAGACCTAAACAAGATGAAAACAAAAAGTGGTTTTCTCTTAAGAAAGAT
>JACCDO010485587.1_pt1 | contig 13807 bp, 8 predicted proteins | sample 7446101 | NCBI WGS metagenome assembly JACCDO01 (sample SAMN15323440, study PRJNA562643) | freshwater metagenome | isolation source: river surface water | place: USA:Blue River Watershed | collected 2017-08-16
AAAATCGAAATTCGCCGAAATAGAAAAGAGAAAAAGACATCATCCTTGCGATGGGGAAGGGCTCGAAGACCAAGTTCGTAGCGGACTACGAGTCCAGGCGAAAAGGTGGCGGAAATCGCGGCGGTAGCAAAGGAAAAAAAGAAAACCGCGAAAAGTTACAACATAAAGAAGTTGTCAAATCGTTGAAGAAGGCAGTCGTAGGAGGTGTCAGTAGGTACACGCTGTCTGAAGACGAAGAGATGAAGCTAATGAAGCTATTGGCGATGTTACAATCGACCGGGAAGCATGAAGTGGTAGAAGAGATCGAAGAGATCGAAGAAATAACAGAAATTGCTGTAAATTCTAGTGATAGTGATGATGATAGTAATAGTGATAATGATGAAAATGGGGACAATGATGATGTTGAAAATCAGGAAATAACCGATGCGTGTAATATTTCTCAACTTAAGGTCAATAGCAATAGCGATAGCGATAGCGATGATGCTGACAGTAGTAGTAGTAGTAGTAGTAGCAGTAGTAGTAGTGGTAGTAGTAGTAGACGAAGTGGTAATAATAAAAGTATCATGTCAGAAACGCATGCAGGAAAATCGCCAAGTGCTACTAAAAGCACAGCACCCGAAACTACACAAACTGTTATACCTGAAATAGATGTAGCCACAATGGCACGAAAATTAATTCGAGATGGACGAAGATTACAAAAGGAAGAAAAACTTAAAAAGGTCGAAGACCGAAATGCTAGGAAAGCTATATTACGTAATATGTATAACACTGCAAACCCTCCCACCCCACCGGCATCCACATTACCAGAAATGACAGTAACAAGTATAACGAAAGAGTCCAATTTGCCTAAACAATATAAAAAAATTTCCAAATTATCTCCAACAATCCGATTTCAAGTGAAGTGCGAGGGTAAGGGCAACCAGATAAAGCTGATGGTAATTGAACGAAACTTGCCGGTTTCTGACATTATCCAATTGCTTCGTAATAAGTATAATGTAGGCAAGAAATACAATTCAGTGTTAGTGACGGATAGTGCTTTTGCAGAAAGTAATGAAATTATGCTGTCGGAGGATATACTTAATGAAATCCAAGATGAAGTAAACGTTACCCTCGTTGCAAGGGCCCATACAAAGGTACAACTACAGTGCGATCACAGTGATGTTAGCGAGACTATTGCGACCACACCTGAGATTTCCTTGGAATCAGTAAGTGAGCAGGATTTGGCACAACCACCGTGTGTTACACCAAAAAAAGTGATAAAATCGTTGGCTTCATCATCATATCGACCATATATCCCTATACGTGATGAGAAGGAATATAATTGTGACACACCTAGAACATACCCTGGTGATGTCGGTATTAACGAAGCGTTGAGAGCTAGTCATGTAGACAAGCAACAATATTCTCAACGATACCAAAAAATGCGTGACGGCCGGGAAGCATTGCCCATATTTCAGTCTAAGCAAGAGTTGCTAAATATTATCACCCAAAATCAAGTGTCTGTTGTGTCTGGTGAGACCGGAAGTGGGAAGTCGACTCAACTACCTGCTTATATTTTAGATGACATGATCGAAAACGGTAAAGGTTCCGAGGCGTATATCATCTGTACTCAACCACGCAGAATTGCTGCTATCTCCGTAGCAGAGCGAGTAGCTGCGGAACGTGATGAACCAATTGGAGAATCTGTAGGTTATCAAATCAGATTAAATAGTAGGTACGATAAGACCAAGACACGCATTTTGTTCTGTACTACTGGTGTTTTGTTGAGAAAATTGCATGATATTTCATTCCTTGGCAAAATTTCGCACATTTTACTAGATGAAGTGCACGAGCGCCAAGTTGAAACAGACTTTTTAATGACATTATTGAAGAAAGAATGCCCTAACTTCCCTCAAATACGAGTCGTTTTGATGTCGGCCACATTGCAAGAGGAGCTTTTTGGATTGTACTTCAATAGCTGCCCAGTGGTACATGTACGGGGCCGTACGTTTCCTGTAACTCAACATTTCCTGCCTGATATCAATCAACTACTGGCCAAGGCACAGAAACTTGTTGCCGTGGAAAGGGGCAAGGTGATGGATATGACGTCATCAAATGTGTATTTAAATAAAAATGTCAAGGGTTCTAGGTCCAAGGTATCCGGTGGCGGGTATGCATCTCATATAGACAAAGGTGGGCGAATAACCAGCTCGCATTTACCCAGGTTTGACCCCGATGGGATCGCGGAATTAGCAGTGCGTATTATGCAGATGCATACACCGTCGTCAGAGGCTGCTGATGGTGCTGACGTAGGGGAAGGCATATTAGTATTTTTAAGTGGGATCCAGGCAATAGAAAAGGTCAATCGCATCCTACGACAACGTGTAAATGCAACATCGTTCCGCGATAAGGTTTTTATATACATATTGCATGGATCATTACCACCAGAGCAGCAGCGTCGAGTATTCAAGAAAACAAAATTTGGTGAATGGAAAATTGTTTTGGCAACAAATATTGCCGAAACATCTATCACAGTAGATGATATAACTCACGTCATAGATAGTGGGTACATGAAAGAGATAAGGTTTGACCCAACTGCAAACGTTTCCTCCCTCAAAGAATGTGTTATCTCTAAAGCCGCTGCGAGACAACGCGCCGGTCGTGCTGGTCGAGTGAGACCAGGTCATTGCTGGAGGATATATACAAATGATTTTTTTGAAGGTGATGCAATTGATGAATACCCAATCCCTGAAATCCAGCGAATACCTCTCGAGGAGGTGGTATTACAAGTCTTATTGTTAAACTTAGGTTTACCAGAGAATTTTCTTGGACTTTGTATCAATCCGCCATCCATGGCACAGATTCGAGCGAGTGTGCAAGTGTTACTTGACATCAAGGCGATTTTACCAACTGAAAACCTGGCTCTTACTGCGTTAGGTTATCACTTAGCTAAAATGCCAGTGGATGTTCGTTTAGGGAAAATGTTGATTACTGCAGCGTTATTGCAAGTTCATGATCCAATACTGACTATTTGTGCAGCGCTGAGTGGAAAATCACCGTTTCTGTCACCCATGGATAAAAGAGAAGAGGCTACTATTGCGCATCGGAAATATTCAATGCGAAAAGATAGCCGATTTTCTGATCACCTCGCTATTGTTAACGCATACAATGATTGGCGTCAAGCAGTAAGCCGTGATGGCGACCATAGAGCTTACAGTTTCTGTCAAAGTAACTTTCTGTCTGCTAATATCATGGAAGATATTCATTCATTACGCGAATATTACCGCCAATATCTCGTAGAAGCGGGATTTCTTCAAGAAGTTCAAGATGATGTCGTTACAGGTGCACACAAAACAGAAAATTCAGATACTGTGTGCGCAGTCAGGACTGTGGAACGAAACGAGACTGATTATGCTATTGTGCGTTGTGTATTATGTGCAGGATTAACCCCGCAAGTTGTCAGAGTGTGTAGATATGATGACAAAACGCATCGTGATGGTAAAGGAAAAGGACGACAAGACCTACTTCCAATTAAAATAATCCAGGCGGACCGCACTGAAGTCTTTATACATCCAATGAGCATGGCAGCAAAACAAAAACTCGGTTCGTTACTAGAATCCGAAGACGGATCCAAGTTAAAGGAGTCATACCTGGTTTATCACACGAAAGTATCGTCAACGAAGCTGTACCTCCACGATGTTACCTCCATCCCAATAGGGGCGTTACTACTTTTTGCTGGAGACATTTTTATATCGCGACAACGAGAGCGGATTATAGTCGATGGTTGGATCCACCTGAAGATGAGCGAGCTGCACGCTGTGCTATACAAGAGGCTACAAGCAGAGATTGACGCGATGTTAGTAGTAAAGATTGAGAATACCGCCAGTGACATTTCTAAACAGCAAAAAATTATTCATGATATTTTGACCGAGTTGCTGTAAATACAGCTGCAACATAGAAAAGATTTTCGTTTTAAGAATAAATTTGTAAATATGTAACAAATGTGCTTATTCCCTTTTTACAACTTCAACATTAATATAGAAATGGTTGTGGTTCGCCTTTCATCAACGCGTTCTCTTCCGCCAATAAATCGTAGTTTGCTTTGAGTAATGCCAATTGTTCTTGCAACTTTACAATCACTTCATTGTCACTATTACCTGCTATTGCGCCGCTAGTCTTCAATTGCACCAGTTCCTTGTTCAATCGCTGTATTTCTGACTCTGCAGCCTTCTGGTTATTCACGGCTTTAGCTATTACTTGTCGTACTTTGTCTAGCTGCTGCTGCCGCGTGGAACTGATCTCTTGCAGGTGCAAGTTGTTCGTCTCCACACTTTCACTCAATCGTTCTTGTAGTGAAGAGATTTTTTGTTGATAATCTAGCAATTTCTCTTCTACAGACTGTTTGTAAGCAGCGAACTGTTGGTCCTCTTGTGGTCCTCGGGCTGCTTGTGAGCGTATAGCATTTTCTTCGTGTTGCTTTAGCGCATTCTGCGATATATCATAGTTAGCGCCCAATTCTCTTATTTCTTTTTCCTTTTCACTCACAATATTTTTTAATTTTTCAATTGATTTATTCAATTTTTCTATTTCCATTTGACTGTATTTCACCTGATCCTTGAAGGACGCTATCTCCTCTTGCATCGCTTGAATGTACCTTTCATTTTCTGCATTATTACTCGCTAGACGCGACTCCAGTTGACTGATTTTCCCCTCATACTGATCAAATATTTGCTTGTTGGACATGTTCTGGTCACCCATTACCTTCAGATAGGACTGCTCAGATTCTATGAAACGAATTGAAGTGAGTTTGTGAGTATAAGTCGGTGTAGATAGAGGGATTGGACATACCTTTGGATCGGCTCAGAGACAGCTGCAGCAGCTCATTCTTACTCGTCAACTGGTTATTGTTATCCATTTCACGCATTAATGACTCTGTTAATTGCGTAACGGACTTCTGCAGCGAACCCTGCACGGCGTTGCTTTCATCTAGTAATTGCTGCAATTTGTTATAAGAATCTTTGAGGGTATATTTTTCTACCTCCAAATTCTCAATTGTCTTCTCATATTGTAGTTTCATATGGTTCGCGTCTTCCGCTTTAAACTGCAACAACTGTGTGATATTGGCTTGTAATTTGGCGTTTTCACCTAGTAGTGTAGAGTAGCTCAGTTCGTGGCTAACGACCTCTAGTTTAAGCCGTTTCTCCGACTCCATAGAGGTATTAAGCTGGGTCGCATACTCATTCACTAGTGACTGCAATTCTGCAACTTTTGCACTAGATGAATCTTTCTCTCGAAAAGCAAGCTCCACTTGATACTTCAAGTCGCTAGTTTTACTCTCATACAAAGCATTTTGCTGTTTTTCGTGTTCTAATATCAATTCAAACACGTCACTACTAGAATTGTCGCTGCTGGGAGACGTGTTTACGGTATCGTTAGTGAGCTGGTTCTTTGCTTCCAAATATAATCGTAAATTATTATACGACCGCTCAATCTTACCATGGAGTAGCTCCTTTTGCTCGAGTTGCTCCTTTAATGTGCTAACATATTGATTCATGGCTGCGTTGTTACCTCTCAAAGACGTTTCCACGTCGATACTACGATTTAATTTTCTCTCCAAGTCAATAATTTTACTTTCTAAATCGGTTAAAGCTATGATATGCTGGCGACTTACTTTGGACTCTTTAGCCTCATACGCGCTTTTATACTGAACTAATTCTTCATCTTTTAGTAACAATTGTTGCGACAAATCTTTCTCCTTCCGCACCAGTTGCTGCAATAATTCCTTCATTTCGACCATCTCTTTCGTAAGATTGTCAATTATATTCCTCTCATTAACGCTGTTGGTTATATACTTGGTAATACTTTTATCACATTGGTTCTTATATTCTTCGTATTCAATTTTCAAGGATTGGTCAATATCTAGCTGCTCGTCATACCTCACTTGCAAAGAATTATACTTTTCCACCAAATCTCGATACTGTTCGTCATATTTAGTATTCATATCGTGAAACATTGTATTCAAATCATCATATTTAGTTTGGAGATCATTATTTGAGTGCATCAAACGTGCGCGGTCTTCACCCAGAGACTGTAACTGCACGGATGCACGATCTAATTCAGCATCACAAAATATTTTCATTTCTTCATTTTCTGACTTCAGCTCTTCAATTTTAGCCATCATAGCTTGTTTTAAATAATAGAAATCCGCTTCAAAAGCATTGATTAATGTGTTTGAAAGGAATATTTGTTTCGATGCATCACCAATACACTCCAAGTGAAACATGGCATCGTCATCATCAACTAGAGCCATATTGTCCTCACACGCGAAACACGAGACTCTGCGGTCGCCTCTGTCTGCGCTCCAACGGCTATTACGAGCTGGACTACCACGAAGGCACCAAATATTACTTTATATTAGTAAATTATTACGGTACCCAACTAAACCAAGTTTCCTCCCCGAAACTTCCTGCCGGTACCGGTACTTTTGGTTGGGTCAAATATCTCGCGATCAAGTTCATAGGTATACCCAAAGCTGGTTGAAGCAAACAGCTATAACCACACCAATCAACCGATAATCAACCGTTACAGCTCTATATTTCATATATTTCTTAGCTGCTAAGTATACTAGCACCGGTACGAAAAAAATTATGGCGAATCGGCCGCCGATTATCGGCGTCGATTCGGCGAAGATAGTGCTAGTTGCTAGTTCATAAATAAGGTAGGTACACACTCGGATCGTGTGTTACAAAGACCTGATCCTTGTATGCTGCTGAGGTGAGAGTGCTGGTGACGATGTCGGTGAGACAGAAATCGCTTCTATATCCTTTGCTTCAGTGGAGCGAATACTGCCTTATTCTGTCCTTTTTAAGTATTAATGATGTGTACAAATCCATCGGGAGACTGTGTAGAGATGGGTTTGTCACGTTTTTAAGGGAAAAATCAGCAAGGGTGGGTAAATTGCAGCTTGTAACTCGTTTTCTTCCCAGGGATGTAGAATGTAACAAGGTTTTATTAGTTAGTTATCCGCGATCAGGGAATAGCTTCTTGCGCAAATTAATCGAGCATCACACTGGTATCATAACTGGAAGTGATTCAAGAACTAACAGAGTGTTAACTTCAGCATTATTAGCTTGTGGATTTTATGGTGAGGGAATAACTGACTCATCAGTTTTAGTTGTAAAATCCCATTATCCCGAGAGAATGGGTTATGTAAAATTTGGTGTCAAGAAAGTAATTTTGTTAGTACGAAATCCTTTCGATGCATTAGAATCATACTTTCATATGGGTATGACAGATACTCATAATAAAAACTTGACCAGTGAAGCATTTTTATCTCTTCATTTAACATGGCAAGAGTTTATTAAAAACGAAGCGCAAATATGGAACAAATTTCACGAATATTGGTTAGAAAAAGCCAAGGAAAAAAATGTTTCTATGTTAATTATTAGATACGAAGACTTGGTGTTGCACAAAGCAGCTACTATGGACAGAATATTACATTTCTTATATAGTAGTGACCCCAAGTCACCACTGTTAGAGCATATAAGGAATAACCATCAGCAACAAATGGCATCTGTGGCATCAGAGGAGGTGCGTGGGCCTGGCTACAATCCAAATAAAAACGGCTTTATTGGGAAATCATTACAATTGTTTAGTAGTGATCAAAAAAACATCTTACTTTCCTCAGCTCAGAAAACAATGAGTGAGTTTGGCTACACTATAAATACAGATGGCAAATTAGATATCGTAGAGAGTAAGTGTTCCAATCATATTAATGAAGTACGCGATGTCTCTGGTATGGATATCAATGAGGTTATTTATATCCGTCAACAAAATGATCAATTTGGTAGAAATTTCTCCGACTTTAGAAATTCACTGCTAGCGAATGGAACCGCTCTTACCACGAAGGAGTGATCTCGTATGTAGCTTTTATATGAATTGTAATTAATGTACCATTGTATTCGGCACAGACCGGCCTTTTCGTTTTCAACGCGTTTAAAAAATAAAAAAAAATAATTCGGTAGGCTAATGGGAGCCCGGGCGCTGCTGCTGGCGTTGGCTGTAAGTGCATGGCTGCGGCTACTGGATAGCCAGAATTACGTCGGGTATCCACAATCGTCGCTTCAATGCATGTCTTCGTTGACGAAACCAGACATGAAGCTGATTTGTCCACTTAACAGGAACACATGGTGTGTGAAGGAAACGTCTACATTAAGACAGGACTTATGTGGCTATACGCAATATTTTGGGGATATGTTTGTAGTCTCGCAATGTGAGTACAAGAAATGTGCTGCAGAATGTACTCCGGGTACATATTCATTTTTTTATAAAGGAGTTAGAAATACCCGAACAGTGTATTGTTGCAACGATCAAAACTACTGTAATTCGGGGCTACGCACCTATAGCAAGTCGTTAACGTTAACAATAATTTGTATTCTTAGCATTTTTGTATCATTTTTTATCCTATAAATGTATTTGACATTGTATTTAACTATTGTACAGTAAGAACAAATCTATAGAAGAAAGTTACGCTATAATATTGTATTGATGTTTTTTATCAAATGGATTATATTGGGTAATACGCTCTTGCCAGTTCTCCCCACTGTCACTTGTTTCACTTAATCTTGAATGACTTAATCCATGTGGTGCACTTAACATTAATTTATGTTCAGTAAGCAATTCTTTCGATAGGAAAAATGCTATTATAGCACCGATAATAATACCAATGCATGCAGCAATAAATAGAGGGCCAAAATCTGTTCCCGGTGTAGCCAATTCCCAAGGTAAGGTATTAATTTCATGTAATATAGCTCCTAATGCCCATCCTACTTTATTGCCATTAACTTGATCAAGAACAGTAATGCTTTGTTCGTCTTTAAAGCCGAACCCATCTTGCAGTAATACGTACGTGTATACGGACAAAAAGCAGAAGTAAGGAACAATTTCACTTAGTTTTTCGTCAGTTGTGGAGAGATTATTGTTATCCGAATACAGCATCGCATCAGAAAATGATAATGAGCATACAAACTTTGCTTTCCGTTTATACTCCTGAAAGGATGCAGTATTCTGGAGCATCAGTATATTCCATGCATACTTATATGACGATGTTCCAATAAACTTTTGACCCGCAGGTAATGACGGCTGGTAAGCACCATCAATAGCACATTGATCAAAGTAGACAGACTTGCAAAATTCATTATTTTTATTCAGCAATGGTACCAATAATTCCCTGCATTTATCAAATGCATCACCGGATGGGGATGCTGGTCCTTTCACCTCAACAGTTTTAGTTGAAGAATCGCCAGGAATAATTACATTCTCGGAATAGCCAGCATGAAAACATGCATTTATAATAGACTCATCTTTGGTAGAGGAGGCAAGGTTAGCTAAGTGTCTTTCCCTAGCTGAAACATGACCAAACGACAAGTAGGACTTGGTGTATACATTCCAGTGCTTCATTGCACCGATTTGCAATTTAAACAGTCCCTCCATAATATCTTGAGTAGGTATAAAAAATGCGATTTGAGACGATGCTCCGCCTAAATCCAGTGTGCCATACGTACCATTTAATACGGTGTTGGCTTCACCTATTCCCTCCGACAATGGTAACAAATTTCCCATTAAAAAATTGATTGCCGACCACGAGAATATTGCTTCTTCTTCTCCAGAAATAACGCGAGCCATGTCAGAACGGAAATAAAATGGACAAAATGATTTATCCGATAACAATTTTCTAACAATTGTCATAATTTCTTCCCTCTTTTCAACAGTTAATTCTCTCATACCCCCAGTTGCTTTAAAATATATAGGGTATGCATAATATTCATCCTCAAATCCAACAAGCGCATTTTTAGCGAAGTCGATAAGAGGTGACAAATGTTTCATTACAGAGTCATAGTCAGCTAATGTAGCGATACCTGGTGCCATCCGCGCAGTCCAATTTTCCTCAGCTGTCGGATACGATAATGCTGGCGGTAATGTTGTAAAAACTCGTGGCTTCCAATTGTACACATGTAAACGAGAGCCCCCGCTACCAGCATCTATAACCATACCTTTCGTGATCCTTGGACTTACTTGAAGATTATCAGCCGCCGAGATGTAATCCATGGAGCCCTCAAGCCTGCGAACCATCGCGCCCATCGCGACCGAGCAAAGCCAGGCGAGCCAGACCAGCGCAAATCGGCTCATTTCGGTGCTTTTAACAAAAATTTATGCTTTTAATCAAGTCATTTGAAACATTTCCTTACAAAGACCGGTGTTTCAACATCGTTATTCGTCCGTAGAAGTAATTAATTTTATTGAATGATGCATCAAAACTACAGAAAAATGTATTGATTGTTGGTTGCGTATTGATAGTTGATTGCATCGATTTCGGTGGCGCTTTATGGCACCACCGGCTCGGATATTATTGATAGAGTTCAGAGCGACAAGGCTGTGGAGACAGTTTCTTAAGGGATAGAGACTGATTTCGAAATTATTTTTGACTTAAAACGATATCATTAAATACTCTGCTTTTGAGCTAATCATATCATCTTCTCCTTAATCCCTAATCAATTCTCATCTTTTTCCTTTTCCCTCAAAAAACAAAAAGGAATTGGTATTGATGCCGAATGCAAAACCCCATTCTATCGGTGCTGCGCAACGGACAGTTACGCAGGGACTCGTCGCCGCGTCTGAAGGCTGTGTCAAATGTGTTGACATGGCGGCAAAGCTACGAATCAAGCGAACAATATAGTTATTCGTTGGACGAAGCCACGGTTGATGGTGAGGGTGAAAGGTTACTTATTCGACAAATAAGAAATGGGGAGATGAAGGAACTTGGGACTGGAACATTTGTATGGCCAGCAGCGATTATTATGACTAAATATTTAGAAAAATGTTACCGTGAAAATAAAAATTTATATGCAGGAAAGAGGTGCATTGATATAGGTTCGGGAACAGGAATTACAGGAATTATTGCAACGTTACTGGGATTTGCTGAGGTTATATTAACAGATCAAGAGTGTGTACTTAGTTTAATGGAAGAAAATGTTGTGACTCTCATGAAGTATTGCCATAGCAAATCTCTTCGAATAGGTAATGTCCGTTGCTCAGATTATGACTGGGGAGGTGACCATAGTCACCTTCAACCTCCATTTGATATAATTCTAGTATCTGACTGTGTTTTACCGAAGTTGTATCCTATATTACCATTGATACTAGCCGTGAAAGCCGTTATGAACAGTACTTCCAAAGCATATTTTTCCTACGAACACAGACCATATCCACTGTTTGATCCCCGAGACGAGTTTGTTAGACTATGCCGATTGAATGATATGAAAGTTAGGAAAATACCAATCATTGAGCATCACGAATTCTATAATTGCGAGGAAATCGAATTGTGGGAGGTAACTCTGCTTAATTAATACATCATATTATTTGGAAACTATACTGGAAATCTGAGGCTCCTTGTTGAAAGGAGCAAGTGCTCACTAGCTGGCGGGATGTTGTAACGTCAATTGGCTTCGCAAAAAACTTTAAGTTTTGTTTATAGTGTAATTCAAATTCATGTGAACTTGTATCTAAATGTTTCAATTGCAAGTCTTGTTGTTGGTTAGAACCTGCAATACCCGATCCATTGGCCCTGGCAGGAGTTAGATCATAATCTATCCATATTGCTACACAATCGCATCTACCACTTTCTATTATAGTTGTCGTCAACGACTTCGTACCAAAATTGAGAGATATATCCGGAGAAGCGTAGCCTAATTCATATAAAACGATCGGTTGCGTGAGGAATTTCTTTCGATACGACCCTAGTTTGTAAGGGAATAGATGATCGCTCCAGCATTCAAGTCGTTGGTCAAAAGGTGAGTGGTCAAATGTGTCAACACTACCGATGATTCCATGGGACACATTCAAGTCCGCTAATTCGATTGCTATTGCCATTACATATGCTTTTGATGGTATAATCAATGCATCATCGTCTAAAACATAGTCATAATGAGCTCGTTGATACAAGAAACTCACAGCGTTCCACGCTGGTAATGCATGAAGTTGATAGTAAAAACACTCGCTTATCAATGCTTTGATAAGAATATTCGACTTGAGATTGATTGAATCGCCAAAATACTCCAGAATATCACAGACTTCCTCGTCATCCCATATGTACAACAAGTCCTCCGCATTATTTGCCGTGACAAGTTGGGAATGAAACATATTTCCTAGTAGTTTAGTCTCTTTAGAGACAATTTTTAAATTTGTGATATTACTATTTCGCAGTTTTGGTACAAGTGCGTGGGCATTTAGAGAGCCATCAGAGATATCAAGAACGATAGGAAGCTTGTCTTGTGCCGACATTTCCGATACTTTCAGCTGTTCAACCAGAGTATCTAATGATTGGTTCCATAAATCATTATACTTGTTGTCATTAAGCAGCTGTAGACGATCTGGACCATAGAGCAAGTGCCAACCACAACCACATTGACCGCTTTCGTCATCATCGTCTTCACTATCAACCTTCATTCGCTTCATAACAGAGTTGTCTTCGTCTTCGTGTGGTATAATAGATAATTTTGCTGCTTTCACAGAGACATTGACCAAGTCATGTTTCAAGGTGAGCTTAATTTTATCACCTATCTGACAATCTAAAGACTGTGGAAGAGGGTATACAACTTGCAACCAATGGTCTTGCCAGTTCATCGCATTACTCTCGGTAGAGTAAAATACCTTTCTCTCCGGATCTATCGTTGGAGATAAGAGAAAAAGCTTCCAATGTAGTAGTATACCGTCAACAGAATTAGTTTCGGTTACCTCTATAATAGTTTCAAATGTACCCACACCAAAATCTTCATCACTAGCAGCCAGATGAAATGGGATGTCGCATACCACTGTTGCGTGAGATAATGTACGCCCATTTTTAGAATCATATGAAGACCAATGTATGGGCACAAGAGTCCATCCACCAGAGCATGCAGGCGCATCCTCGTCTCTGTAAGGAGAAACACTATTCGCAGCTAATAGTGGAATGGAGCTTACATTACGCATACTTTTTACGCTTTCACAATTAATAAGTGTTGCATAAAGCATCGCAGAGTGTGGAATAACACAATCTTCAACATCAGAATTATCTTTTAGGTACCTCTCAATTATGTCGCCGTGTGAGTATATGCAGGACTCACCTAACAATGCAGAGTCTAATAGTTCGCTCACTATTATATCAGGCTCCATCGATTCAAGATCAACTTCTGTACTTTTAGCGTTTATTATTTGGATTTTATCATCAAAATTATTAACTTGCACGACTTCCGCTGCGATCTGTGCCATTTCGTCAAACATCTCTACTCCTACCACACTTTCTGCGCCATTTTTTATACAAAACATGGATAATAGCCCAGTTCCACATCCAATGTCAATAAATTTTGGATTTCTACCCTTTTTTTCTTGAAAATATGCAATGATTTTATTAATAGCCAAGTTATAAATTGAATTTCTATCTCTATCAGCTAACATAGACTTCATTTGTGACATAGAAACAGTTCTATTCATTACCCATTTCACATCCCGCTGCTCATCAGTGACCCACAGCAAGTTGCCAGTATCAGCGCACAACTTTGCTACGTATACTATTTTCTCTCCATCCTCATTAAGACACACCAAAGCTTCCTCTGCGGATGTACCTTCCAGTGCTTCTTCTACATCCACGACCTCGTTTGACTCGTGTCTAACCAAGCCTATGATTGCGCCATTATCTTTTCCAAACGACAGCGCCATATGCACCCAAAAACCGAATGCCTCTACGTGTGTTTATTAAAAAACTTTTTTGGGGACCAAAATTTTGGCGAATGGG
>JACCDO010531296.1_pt1 | contig 13806 bp, 11 predicted proteins | sample 7446101 | NCBI WGS metagenome assembly JACCDO01 (sample SAMN15323440, study PRJNA562643) | freshwater metagenome | isolation source: river surface water | place: USA:Blue River Watershed | collected 2017-08-16
ATTGTACAATATGTCATACGTACCATCGCCACGATCACGTGTCACCTTGCCTGGATACCATTTACCGCGACCTCTGTAGTTGCCTTCGACTTTACTGCCTTCTTGTATTCTGAATCTGGGTGTTGGCCTATCTTCATCTAAGCGACGAGCCCCAGTTGCAGTTTTTGCGTTTGATATGGTTTGGCTGTTAGTCGATCGTATAAGTTTAGCCTGCATTCTTGTTTCTTCTTTTCCATCTGTGTATCGAACATCATACGTACCATTACTGTTTACTGATACGATTCTAGCAGCATGGTATCTCACTCCACCGTCTCTTCTACACTCGACTTGCTCGTTAAATTTGAACGAAACACTCTCACTATCACTAGGAATAGTTCTGTCATCTGCAGAATCTATAGCTCTGATGAGTTTACTTGGAACCGCCTTCTCTTCGGTGCTGTCGTTATCATATCGAACATCATACACCAATCCAGTGCTTAATTCTTTGGACGACATTACCCGCCCTTTATACCACACCCCTCTACCATTTCTATTAATTTCAACTTTTTCAAAGTTTTTATAGACTCTGGAATTAACTTCAGTGTCACCACCTTTAGATTCTTCAGTTGACTCTTTAGGTGGTGGAATCGCAATACGGTTAGCCAAAACTTTACTATCAATTCTTCCATCATTATACTCCACTTTATAAGACCCATCAACATTTTTACCAATTATTCTACCATCATCATATCCTGGTATTCCTGTTGGCCTCTTTACTTTGACGTGTGTTCCATTGTCAAATACTTTTCGTTGTCCAACACTATATAAATGAACTAAATAAATATCAACTATTCTCAAAGAAAAATAATAAAGAATACCTTGTACTGGGCGAGTTATATAGTTTGCGGGTAGGTTGTTTATCACTGGAAATCATACTACTATCATCAATTGCCCCAGGTCTAGGCCTAGTGTAGAAAATAAGTAAGATAGATGAAAGTGACTTATTTGACATGTACTAGCCCCATTAAGTATTAATTGCAAATGCATTTGAACTTTTGAAGCCACAAAACATAAATAAAGAATTTGATTGTACCTTGAAAATCTCGACTCGGAAGGACCAGGAGCAGATCCTCTCACTGGCGTTGTATTACGGGAGCCAGTGGAAGTAGAGAAGCGACTTCCGGGGCGCCCCGATCCGCCTTTGAAGTCATTCGTGTCGATTTCGAAGGCTTCACCGCCTCGTCCTGACATCTTGATATATTATAATTATAAATTTGTTTTTTTTTCAAAAATCTGCTACGATTCCCGGATATTTTGACCCGAGTACAAAAATGATTAATTCACTAACTAATACATCACATATTACCACCTACGCAACAAAATATATGATAATTAATTTAATTATTCTATTTTCAAGTGGAATTTACAAATTTTAATTTATTTTTAACTTTTCACAGCTGGTATAACATATTAATTCGTTTTCGTTGCAGTATATAACGAGCAATATTGTATGTTCATGATTACATGATTTATAATGGGTTCGAATGATCAGAACCCTAGCGGTCCTTTCTGTTCAAACTCTCGAAATCAAAAATCGATTAAAAAAACAAGCAGGCAGAGGAAGAAATGGGAGACTTCAACGGCGCGAACTACGCGGACGACTTCGTGGGCGACTTGGTCAATTTCGTGGCTGGTGAATCGTTCCAAACTATGTTCGAATCATTTTTCTTAACTTACGCATTAGAATTCAGTAATGATGAAGAACATAAATTACGATATTATGAATTATATCAAACATTTCATGATATGTTTGAGTCGCAGCTAGAGACATTCTGTAATAAAAAAAATATTTCTCAAGGTAATGGTCGTTGACTATTTTTATTTATTCATTCACTAACTTATTCATTCACAGCTGAATTCATGATCAAATGCAGAAACGCATCATCCGATGATGCTAAAGCAAAACACTACATAGAAATTTTATTATCATCAGTAGAATATGACACATTTGTTAAATTAATGAGAATCATGCGACCTGTTGCACAGAGTCGTAAAATGGCTGAAGAAATGATAAGAGCCAGAGCAGAAGCCAAGGCAAAAGCAGAAGCAGATGGTGAGGTGTATGAAGAAAATAATAATTATATTAGTGACATAAAGGATACATCGCCTGCTAAAGCGTCAGCTAAAGATGATGATGTTGAGAGAGAAGCTAGCGGTAGCAAAGGTTGGGATGAAGCTGAAAGTAAGGGGACTAATAGAGACAATAGCACAGAGAAAGACTCATATAAATAAACACACTCCTGCTATGTAACCATATTTTTATATTTGTTCATTTTCATTAAAAGTATATACATAATCCTTACATAACGGACAATTTCATTTCCTTTTTCCTTTTTTATTTCTTTTATTTGGTTTCTTTTCCGATTCAGAATTGCCACCGTCAACACTATTGATGCAATATATATTTATGGTCGATGCATCCGTGATACCAACCACAGTCTCAATGTCGCTTGTTGATGATATATTATATACGACACTATCAATCATGATAGCTTCTATAGACTCTCTAATATCATGCTTCTCTGTCACTGTCTTCACTATTTCGCCCACTGATAGGGCACTTGACAGTGCAACCTCGTAATGTCCGTTTCGTTTCATACTATCGGATAACAATTTGGTCCCATAAGGTATGTCGTACAAGCTTACAGGTAACCACCTAATATGTTGTTTAACCGATTGTCTTGGATCGGTTACTGACGAAATATGTACATTTTCTGGCTTAGGATCAATAGTTGCTTCTGGAGATACTTTGGACTCGACGACACTCACATACAGCTTATTTATCTCGCTGGTCGCTGTTATATCGTCAGTTCTATTTTCATTTGTAATTTCATTTGTTTCTGGTGCGTAGTCACTACTTGTGGTGTTTAGTTTAATTGGAGATTTTAGTAATGTAGGGTCAAAATATGACGACTTGTCATCAACTTGACTGAATGGAATATAATTCATATTATTTGCGTTGCTAGGCGATGATGGCAATGATTTAGATTGAGATTTGGATGGCGATTTGCGAATCCATTTTCCTAATTTATAGGATGGAGCTGAACGAATTGCAATGTCAAACTTCTCCTTCTCATTTACTTTACTATTAACGACGCGATGTTTACTCCTAGTTCCATTAACACATGAAATCCAAGGTGTAATAAGACTATTTCTTTCGATAACTTTCTTTTCTGCCGACTGCAATGCTTTCGACATGTTTAAAGTGGTTTCACTATCTATGACATACATTGATACAGACTCTAAATTGCCATGAATTGATAGCCTTTTCTTACTTTTATCAGCACTTCGAGCCCTTTGACTTGTAGTTTTTGATCTATTGGCACTTTCATATATCCTCATGACATCACTATTACTGAAACAAAATCGTGGTACTTCATCTGGTCTAGTTACTCGACTAGGTATTCCAAACTCTTTCTCCGATATGTGTAGTTTTGCGACATCACCTGTAAATGTCCGCAACGACCCTGATGAGCGGGTGCTGCAAACATCAGACGATTTAATCTTTTCCTGTTCTTGCCGTTGTTTTAGTATACGATTTAGTCGATGCAGGTAAGAAGCGGAATACGGTGCAATGATTTGTTGTTGTCTTTGTGTGTTTTGTTTTTGTGATGGCTTCTTGCAATCGTCCATTTTATAGCTAGATGCGCAGCCTCTTTTGGCTGTTTGCTCTATCTAATCGTGGGTGACGCAGCACCAACCACAGAATCGCCTGATTTGGACTACCCTTTTTTGTCACACTGGTATTTAACGATTATAAGTACCGGAACCTGAAATAGCGAAGAGTATTAATAAGAGGGACAAGAAATACGGCATGTAAGTCGATGTCAAGTACAGTAAACAACAGTCGAGTCTTCTTGCTTTATAACACAACCATTATGACTTCAAGTAAAATTTCAAACAAGATGTGAATGTAGAAAAGTATATTATAGAATATAGAGCAGATCGACGAGACTAATATCAAATAACCAATATTAAAATCGTCTATTATTTTTATTTAGGCAAAGCCTACTAAGTAATATTAATGACTGTTTAGATTTTCTGTGTCATAATAAGTTGAAGGATGAGATGGGAGGGATGAATAATATCTTATAGCAGCTTTTTGAAATCAAATTTCAATTTCTTGTTAATTGTGCCAATAACTAGCTTATCATTAATAGATCAAATTTTAATTCAAGTAATTATTCACCCGGACCTTATATTGCGGATTTCATAAGTTAGCGATATCAGACGACAGAAATAGGTTTATTGAGAAAAAAGTAATTTATCGATGTCGGACGATGGCGTGATTGAGCAACTCACGAGAGACTACTGTGCGGTGTTGGGTAGTGGCGTTGTTATCGGCTCCGGTAGCATCGCTGGCAAAGTCGTCACATTATTCAAAAATGTACGCGATATTGACCAAGACGCCTCGAAGACTTATGTCGAGTCATTTCTTTGCGATGAAAACCATTTGTCGTCACTTGGGGCACCATTAGAAGTGGTCAAAATGGCATGTCATGATGTGTCACCAAGTGGGAAAACAATTTCCTTAAAATATGGTAAAGATGAAATCCCATTGGTTGAAGTGCGCTCTCCGAATGGATCACATCTTATAAATGTTAGTGATATTCACGGTAAATTTGTGAGCGACAATTGGTTTAGTGATGGGGTAAGCTGGTCTAGTGATGAGAAATATGTTATTTATATCGCACAAACAAAAGAAAAGAAGAAATATACATTTTTTCATGAAGAGTCCACTAGTAGTAATACACCAAGTTCTGTGAGTGATCAACCAATGAAAGGAAGCAAGTATTCTTACGTTGAAGATTGGGGTGAAAAATATGTTAACACTTCTAGTACCTGCATTGTAATGGTCGATGTGATATCAGGGGTTGTAAAATTAATTCCTCTGCTGGATATGGATGATTATACCGTGGGACAAGCCCAGTTCGTGCCTAACACGAGTCGCATAACATTCACCGCCTGGTCCAACTCGCCGCGCAAGTTGGGCATGATATATTGCTATCATCGAAAATGTAGTATTTATATTACAGATGATACCTCCAATATATTATCGGCTGTCACTAGTGGCAACAAGGTTCCTTGTAAGAATCTAACCTCGTCCTTTGCGCTTGCTAGATCGCCCAGATTCAATAAGACGGGAGATTATCTTTCTTTTTTGGGCAATAAATCTGGCTACGTCAGTCACAATGGAACCCAGACACTCTACTATATTCATGGGAGGGGAGACGCTGCTGGCAACAGCTTTTCTTATGACGATGAGCCCGTAGAAGTGTTGCCAATCGTCAATACACCAGCAGATCCGTCTGCTTTCCCGGGAATATATTCCAATAATATACCAAAGAACGGCTTCGTGTCTGACGATGAAATCGTGCTGAACTCAGTATGGGGAAGTGTGGACAGCATCATCCTGGTGTCGCTTTCAAGCAAGAGTGTTACGCGGTTATCTCTTGAAATAACCAAGAAATTAAGCTTGCATAACCCTAGTGAATGGAATAATGCCGCAGATTACTCGGTGCAATTGCTAGATGCGAATGACGGTAAGATATTGTTTACCTACTCATCGCCCTCGATGACACAACAGTTTGGTGTTTATGACAGAGTCAACAATTTAGTTATTCCTTCAATAAATGTCAATTCCTTCTGCATAAAATGGAAATTGCCAGGTAAATCTGTTGATTGCACTCGCTTGCGGTCGTTGAAAGAGTCTGTGCAATCCATTCGATGGAAAATATTCAACTTCAAAGATGAAAAAGGTATTCCATATGACGGAGTGCTTATACTGCCCCCTGCATCGTCTACAACCCAGCCGCTGCCTGGCATTATTGTGCCTCACGGCGGTCCTCACTCCAATTTCTCTTCTTCGTTTATCGCTGGTTATGCGTATTTAGTGCTGACATTGAACGTTGCTGTCGTGTACATTAATTACCGAGGTAGTACAGGGTTCGGCCAAGATTCTATCAACAGTTTACTAGGTAATATTGGGACTAATGATGTGCAGGATACGAAGCACATCACAGATTTCTTTATTGACGAAGGGTTTCTTGATCGGCACAGGATAGGCATTGTTGGTGGATCACATGGTGGATTCTTAGGAGCTCATATGATTGGACAATTTCCATCGATATACAAAGTTGCTGCATTACGAAATCCCGTCACCAACATACCGCAGATGGTGGGTACAACGGATATACCTGACTGGTGCTACGTGGAGGCTGGTTTAACCTACAATTTTACGGCTGCGAATCTACCGTCCCTCACTGATATAGAGAGGATGCATATGGTTTCACCTGTCTCGCATATTAACAATGTCACTGCACCTGTATTACTGTGTCTTGGTGCTAAGGATCGGAGAGTTCCTTACACGCAGGGACTTGAATATGCACAATTATTAAAAGCGAAGGGAGTGAAAGTATCGATGCAGGTTTTCCCTGAAGATTGTCACGCTCTTGACAAGCCTACATCAGAAGCGGATCAATGGGTTGCAATTGCATTACATTTACACACATATATATGATACTTTGTACACTACCTTTTAGAGGACTTTACAGCCTTAAATTTGCCTATTTTATTCTGTTTTTTCCAAAACATTTTTCCGGATAATCTGTACACCTTACCTCTAATGAAAATCAAATTTGGATTCATGATTGATCGTTTGAAATAGCCGCGGTAATACATATTTCGAGGTTCTGTATCCCCTGGGCCCTGAAATGCTTTGCAGTTAAACTCGATTGTACATTTACGAGGCCATTCTCGCTCTTTAAATATATATTGTGATTGGAACTCCTGGTCGTTGAAATAGCTAATGACTGTCCCATCCTTCAATAATTCAATTGATGCGGGACAATTTATAATAGAACCTTTTCTTAATTCAATTTCTTGTTGTAATCTCCATTTTCCAGTGACCTGACGCTGATTAACATGCTTCGTCGAACATAAGTCAATTGCCGATTTCACTGTTCCTTTCGATAAATTCATCGCCATATTAAAAACAGATGACGCGGACTCAACACCTCTAGACAAAGTTGAATTCTTTTTTCTTTTTCTTTTAGGGATTGGTTTTATAACATCAACTTTTCTATTATTCCTATATTCATCATTGTCATCATCATTGTCATCATCATTATCATCATCAATGTTACTATTTTTGCCGCCCTGCATATCTACACTATTGTCACTTTCGTCTTGTACATCAGCTGAAGCTTCGTCAATATCATTGTCGAGATCTCGTGAATTTCTTCTTCCTCGTAGATATTGATCATAATTCTGCTCATCCACACCGTATTTCGATGCGCAAATGAATACTGCTTGTTGCTCTGAACCCGCTCTTGCTTGCCGCAGACACAGCAGTAGCGACAACAGTAGTAGCACGTGCTTTGCAACCATTATGTGCATCAGGAACGTGATACCTTGGCTTGTTTCTTGAAGCAAAATTAAAAAAAAAAAAGGCCCTCAAAAGGAGTGTTTTGTTAACAAAAAGATCGGAAGTAATTAGAGTTACACTATACTCTGACCTTGAATAATACCAGGACTAGAAAGTTAATGCATATTAAATTCTGGTCATAATACTCCACATTCTCCATAAACGAACTTGACGATAGTGATAATAATAACAACGCGGATATGATTATTTGGTCTCTTTTTCTCTCATCCACTCATTGTATATCGTATTTGCTATCTTTACCTCATCAACATCGACCACTACTGGGGTGCACTACCTCTACATATTTTCTTGGAATTTAGTACGATATTTCTCAGGCACCACAGTGGTTGAACACTACAATTTACAACTAAGTAGACAACAGAACACTCACGAGAAGAAAAAGATATTTAAACATGTTATCGCGTATGAATCGTGTCGTCAGACCAACCTTCAGAGCATATTCGCAATGTATTAGATTAGGTGATAGTGCACACTTTCGTGCTACCAATACCAAGCATCCACTAATTCCCGAGGAAAAAAGGAAATTTACTGAAGCAGACTTCGGTGATCATACTGGCAGACTTCAAAATTATGTATGGACAAAAGATGAAATTTCTGAGAAGATGAAAACATTATACAGACACGTACGTCATTCTATGTATTAATATTACACGATCACCCATTTTTTGCCTGTACACAAACTGCTTTACTTTTAAGTCTTTATTTTTCATTATTTTCATTCCATAGGTACCTGTTACAATAACCGATAAGGTGATGAATACTATCATGTACTCACTTTACCATACATTCAACTGGGTTACTGGATACGAAGAAAAAAATCCTACAACAAAAGCTATAGAATGGAGGTTGATCGTACTTGAGAGTGTTGCTGGTGTCCCTGGATTTTTGGCAGCAGCAGTACGTCATTTTCAATCATTGAGACTTTTAAAACGTGATCATGGATGGATTGCAACTTTGCTTGAAGAGGCAGAAAATGAGAGAATGCATTTAGTTGTTTGTTTAACCATGTTTAAGGCAAATAGAATGACTCGATTCCTAGTGGTTTCTGCGCAGACCATTTTAACACCTTCATTATTATTGCTGTATATTGTGCATCCAAAAGCTGTTCATCGTTTTGTTGGTTACTTAGAAGAGACTGCATGCCACACATACGTGAACGTCATTAAAAAGATTGGCGAGCCAGGAACACACTTAAACAAGGAATGGAAAGATCTTATGTCGCCACCACTTGCAAATGCATATTGGAAATTAAGCGATGACGCCAAATGGGTTGATACATTGGGCTGCATGTTCGCAGACGAAACGCACCATCGCGATGTAAATCATACATTTGCAACAATGGCTAGTGATGATCCAAATCCATTTTTGTTACAACATAAAGAAAATGCAGTTGCAGCATGGCGTAAAGACGAAAAGGCATTTAAAGCGGATGTGCAGTAAAACTATATCTTATTAGAACTGTTTCTACACTAAAGTATAGTTGTACCGAATAAATACTCATTATTACCTTCATGCTTCTCTTTCGAAATATCCACCACTCAATTATTCATACTTCCACCCGGAATACTGTATGATCCGATCCCAGTCCAGACCTAGGATCCCCGAGAAAAAATGGAGGTGTTGCTTGAGAAAACAGAAAAAATGAACAAATTTGTGTTAAATAATGAGACCAAATACGAGCTTCTGGTCAGAAACGACAAGGTTCAATCCCATCAAATAACCCACTAGCTTTTACTCACCTCTTAATCACTACAAGTTAATCAAGGAAGTCGCCAAGTTAAAGGAGTTGAATAATGATTTGAAATCATTATATCGAAAGTTGATGCGAGATCAGTTCAGCAAAAGTAACAAGGGAACCCAAACGACATGGAACACGCCCGTGGATAAGTGCGAATCGTTTAAAGAGAGCATTATGGTTGATAAAGGAGTTCAGACCGTTTCCTTCGTAAATTTATCGCCGATACACTCACCGAGGATACGAACACTTCAAACTTTTGATGAAGAAGATGACTTTAAGCAGGATATCAACGATGAAAATTCTACAAACTATAAGGAAAAAGAATCAAAGCAACCAGTCCACCAAACATCATTATTTTATCAAAGAATGCCAAGAAAAAAAGTCGCAATTAATTATAAAGGTAATGCTTTATTGCACTACAGTACACTCACTCACACACTCACTTACACTCTCCATCTTACTTATTAAGAGCCTTCTAAAAAGACCAAAGTAAGAAAAAGTACCAAATATTTCCAACCAATTATGGGCACCCAGCAAGTGAGTATCGTGTCAGAACCAGTAGAGGATGAACATAAATAAATGGTACAAAATGTATATAAATAAGCTTAAGTACGCAAGTAACCCTTACAATAAAAACATACGAAGATTATTAAACATTAACACTTTCGACCTTCTTTTGCAATGCGTCGATATTGCTGTCGAGAACTGGGTCGATGCATTCTTCAATGAACTCATCTACTTGCTGTGGACAGCGACCGACAAATAACAGTGGATCCATAAGCTGATCCAACTTGCCATGGACAGCAGCAAATAGAGAATCGTTTGAAATTCTATCGAGTAAATCATTCTGTTTTCCTTCTTCTTTAACTTTCTTGCCTGCTTCCATTGAATGCTCGCGTATTGCTTCGTGCAGAACTTGTCTGTCACCACCAGCCTTTACACATTGCATTAATATTACTTCCGTTGCCATAAATGGTAACTCTAAATCTAATCTGGCTTTGATAACTGCGGGCCACACATGCAACCCATCGGCAATACTTATCAATGTAGATAGCACTACATCTGCGGCTAGAAAACCCTCGGGGATAATTATACGTCGAATGGCGGAGTCATCTAAAGTACGTTCAAACCATTGATTGGCATGAGTGTGTGCCGCACTGGTTGGCAATGAGATTAAATGTCGAGCTAAACTACATACTCTCTCTGATCTCATAGGATTGCGCTTGTATGCCATAGCACTGGATCCAATTTGACTCTTACCAAATGGTTCTTCGATTTCTTTCATGGAAGCTAACAGTCTAATGTCGCAACACATTTTATACGCAGATTGTCCAATTCCAGAGAGAGCACTTAACACATTATAATCGATTTTTCTAGAATACGTTTGACCTGAAACTGCAACCCATTTATCGAATCCCATTTTATTACAAACAATTTTATTTAATGTTTTCACTTTCTCATGATCACCATTAAACAATTCTAAAAATGTTGCTTGCGTACCAGTAGTTCCTTTCACTCCACGCATAGGCATAGTGTTGATCAATCGATCCACTTCCTCGTAGTCCATGAGTATATCTTGCATCCATAAAGTGCATCTCTTACCAACCGTCACTAATTGAGCAGCTTGGAAATGAGTAAATCCTAAACAAGCCATATTTTTATACTTTAAGGCAAATATTTTCATAATTTCTAATAATTTTACTAGTTTGCTCTTGACTAACTCTAAAGACTCCTTCATTTGTATGATATCTGTATTATCACCGACATAGCAAGATGTTGCACCTAAGTGAATAATTGGTTTAGCAAGTGGACAACACGCTCCAAAAGTATGCACATGGGCCATCACATCATGCCTGAACTCAGCCTCCTTGATCTCAGCAAGATCGTAGTCAATGTCGTATATATGCGCTCTCATTTCATTCAATTGAGCCTCGGTAATATCCAAACCTAATTCCGCTTCGGACTCAGCAAGAACCAACCACAGTTTTCTCCAGGTAGAAAATTTCTTTTCCGGTGACCACAAGTATGACATCTCTTTGCTTGCATAGCGCTCCGTTAGCGGATTCTCGTATTTTTTGCGATCTTTTTCCATTGTTTCTCTTCAATATATTGCTGATGCTTTTTTGCGTATGCTTTGCTGGAAAATACGGAACAAGGGCCGGCAAATGCCAGTCTTCAAAAGAAAATTTTGAGTATCTCTGCACAACGTAGCTAGTGACGCGACTAAATGCCTCCAAAGCATGCATTGGTCAGGTTCTTGCTGTCGATATTCATACCGGTTCATGATTCACTTGAAATTAAATTGGGGCAATATGATATTTTTCAAAGCTCCAGACAAATATATTACAAGCTTTCACGTTCTATTCATTATTTTTATTAAGATTATCATAGTAATTTGAAAATTCAAGCAACAATACCGGTTCCGGGTTCCTTTCAAAAAAAATGATAATAAATAAATAGTCGTGATAAAATCAAGAAAGGATGCAGGCAGCGGCGCCTGACCGGTTGATGCGCACGCTTGAATGCGTTCGCTCCCTGTACTTCAAGCGTCTATTTTTTGGGCTGTTCGTGGCGTATTTCTATTTCAATTTGGTGTATTTACTGCTGCTAACACTGTGTTTTCTGCTGGAGTACGCTACGTCCATAGATTTTATCATGTACCAAATTACCCTAGTCAATGCCACCTACGGAAGTGTGTTCAAGACTGTTGCGATGTATCACATAGGGTTTCTACTCGTTGCCTTTATTGTGGTAATACTGTTGTTTGAGATAGAATATACGCGATATTTCACCAAATACTGGTATGCTTTATTTAATACACTATTCTGCATATCTATAAACCTCACTCTAACTTTTTTGCTTAGGAATCATTTGAGGAATCTTAGTGTCGCATTACTATTACTTATTATCAGCGGTTTCTATGGTTGTTGGATTCATCAATTCATTTTTTACTATGACTTTTTACCAATCGCCCATCAACGTAGCACTATACTAACCTCTGTCATATCAAGTATGGTTGGCGTTGCAACTTACTTTTATGAATTCCGAAGGAATAAAATGCATCATATATTATTACGAAATACCCCACCTCCTCCTGTCTATGACTGTATCTACCATCTCATGCAGAGCTCGTGGTACAAGACTATTAAATCGAATATACTAATAATCAGTAGTCTTGTATTCATCGGAATATGGTCGTTAATGTTCCGTTACATGTATTCGTACTGCGGTAATGTCAAGACCGTCTATGACGATGCCTTGCCCTACGTGACCAACATATACAACATAGATATCGACGAGAAAAGGTCGATTGTGGACAAATACTACTTCATGTACCACTACGTGTGCTACCCGATCAACGACTACTCGTTGCTATTGCAGGTGCTTCAGCATCTGTGGATCGGTATCATCATCATCATCACTCTGGATGTCATGTACTGTCTACTAGTGACTGTGTTATTTGCACCAATTAATTTTAGTAAACATGCGATTTTATACAATTCCAAGAACAAGAATGAGTACCAAGTAGGAAACAAATTGCTAATCAACACCCCTGACGAGTTACTCACTCGTATCATTGCCTTGAATGAAATCATTATATTCCCAGACAGCAATCAGCAAGCCAATCAATTAGGTAGTCAAAATCCGCAGCCTCCCAGTGGAGTGGTGTGGCCCCCAATATTTCCTTGGGATGCAAATTTAGTGACCAATAGACATTATAGTAACACCATTCGCTCCACGAATACCGTGGCCAACCCTCACGCCCTCGCGGTATGCAACCTGTCCAACGAAATCCACGATGTGGTCATCAAGGATACTATTGAGTACTTGCGAATAAGTAATTGGTTGCTAGGACCTACTACAATGACGTACTTCAGTCATAAGAGTAAGTACGAAAAGAAAACGGACCGCATTGTCTGGGCTCAGGCTTTAGCCCTGCAAGATTTCTGTCATTCCGTTGGTCGAACAAGTCAAAAAAGACGAAAAGAGCTAATTGATTCCACGAAATTCAATGAGATAGTGATCAGTCTGACCGCGTTGATAGACAGCGTCAACCTGCAGCTGCAGCTGGTGTGTGCGCACGCATGTGAAATTTTGTATAGAAGAGACAATGGAACGTCACTCAATACCGATCCACCCACCGCAATCAAGAAGTATTGGATGGTGCACGACTATAAGCGCACCCTTGGCAATAACGCTTTTGTCAAGGCCATGAATCGGGACATATGCGGGTACACCATTGCGGAGAAGAACTATAAGTTGCGATTGCAGAATCCGTTCACGTACTTGTTGCAGTTCGTGTTGGACCACAAGTACTTCAGTGTGTACTTCAAAGATTTTATTTTTTATTTGTTTGGTGAAGGAAATATTGATTTGCGTCCATTGCCTACGATATACATTCAAATGACCCAACACGCTATTGAAGGGCTCACGCTTTGTTTAACTTATGCATTAAGTGAAGATAATACTGGTGTGACTTCTAATTTTGTATTGACCGTGGTGCAGAGGTACGATTTCTATCACTCACTCACTCACTAACTCAACTCACTCACTCGCTCACTCAACTCACTCACTCACTCAC